>Ga0209367_1006689_pt1 | contig 15936 bp, 9 predicted proteins | sample WorMetLIZISLAND2_FD_187412 | JGI IMG/M metagenome (GOLD analysis project Ga0209367, IMG submission 187412) | Marine gutless worms symbiont microbial communities from Max Planck institute for Marine Microbiology, Germany - Olavius geniculatus... ... | reverse complement strand
CTAATGAACGAAAATAATAACAAACACAATAAATAACTAAAATAAATATTCATCTTCCGTTGTAAACAATCACCATGGCAACATAAACAAAATTTGTTGTCCGATATTCAAAAAGTCGGCCGACAGAATCGTCGAAGATAGAACATACTCTATCTTGGCCGACAAAATCGGGCGATTTTGTCGGCTGACAAAATCAGGTGATTTTTGCATGACACACGACAGATTTTTGTCGGGCGATTTTGTCGGCAGATAAAATCGGCCAATTTTGTCGTTCGTCTGACATCCCCTTAAGTCAGATCTTTTTTCATATCATATTGTTTGTAGCTGATAGATACATTTGTTATGTTTAGACAGAGCAGTCATACCGCATCAACCCAAAGTTTTTGACCCAGATCCAGTACTGTGAAGATAACGGCATTCCTATCGCTGTGGTCATTGGCGAAGATGAAATGTCAAGGAACGTTGTCAAGATCAGAAATGTTGTCTCAAAAGCAGAGGTACAGCTAACTATTCATTCATTCCCTATACATGAGAAAAGCCCAATTAGATGGCCGGCTCTGTTAACAGCCAGTGCCTATACTGTCAAGTTTGGTGCACCCAAATCTCAGGCTCTATACTGTTACTGTAGCCATCACCAGCACTTATTTGGTTTATCACAGGAGTGACTGATGGATGGCCAGGCTGAGTCGCTTGGTTGAATATGAACATGGTATACCCGTGAATGGTCATCGTTCTTGATCTCGTGGCTCATAATTGAGACACTCGGGGCAGATGCCCAAAAAACCCAGTGGGTTAAAAAACCTGCTAAAACTCATCTAAAGAAACCCACCCCAAACTTAATGCAGTTTTTGTTTCTTGTTCCAATAGTAACTAAGAACCCAAAGAAATTCCAAAACCCATCAAGTTGGGCACCAGGTTGAATTTTTTAAAGAAAAACCCGGGTGTTTTTGCAACCCTGACGTGACTTTATGTAGAATAAATTTGTTGTTGCAACCAATGGTGTTAAGTTAAGCTGCTATACCATCTGCCTGCGGTTAGTTTTTTTTGTAAAACAAACGTGTGTCACAGTATCAGCATTAATGGTTACCAGGTGTAGATGATTACAAGTATTTATTGATGCATGGTTGCAGAGAGAAGTTCCACGAAGCAGCATGATTGCCGAAGTTCGTGCTGAACTGTCACGTTGTGAGGACCAATAGAATTGAGAACTGCTGCTGATTAGCTTTTTTACTATATAATATTACAGAATGGGCCGAAACTGGTATCGATGGCTGAAATGTGTCGCAATTAGTGCACAGTGTATGACTTAATGTTTCAAGATGCTGATAAGTCTGCATGAAACTAGAAAATCATGTCCGCCTGGTGCTGACGTATGCAGCCAGCCATCCACCTTGCTATCAGACAGCACTTGCTTATACTGCACTACACTGTGGGCCATAAAAACGTGGCACTTTACTTTTGTCCATATCTTTACCAATTATTGACCGATTTTAAAATTTTTTTCACTGGCACACTCTGCAAACAATTTGCAATAATGCGATTGTTATATATCCCACCACACCGTAAATGCATTTTACACTACCTTGTGAAACAAATGTAAGAAAACCTAACGATAATAACAAACATTTGAGTAAATGAAAAAAACACTTTAGATCAACATTGCGGTGAATGATCCGTATGACACTGGACTGTGTTAGACCCACACAGTCTAGTGTTATACAGATGATTCACCACAATGTTGATCTGAAATGTTTTTTTTCAATTTTACCAAAATGTTTGTTTGTTATTGTTGTTATACATGTATATTTCATTCATATTTCACAAGGTAGTGTAGAGACGCATTTACCGCATGGTGGGATATATAATAATCACATTACTGCAAATTGTCCACAGAGTGTGCCAGTGAAAGAATTTTTAAAATGGGTCATTAATTGGCGAAGATGTAGACAAAAGTAAAGTGCCACATTTTTATGGCCCATTGTGTAGATTGTACAGCTAAGTGCTGCACTTTTTGAGCTGAAGATTTGTACACCGGTTACTCCTGCCCTGGGAAACGTTCGTGTCAATTATGTTTTTCTGTGCTTTTCCTAGGATCCTTTACACAACACATTGACCCTTGACGACCAAAACACATAGTGTGGCCTGTTAGGATGGCTATGTAGGCCTAACACTTTTTCGTATTGAGTTAATGATAACTGAGTAAAGTTTGTTGAATAGGTAACGAGTGTAATTGTAATTTTTATCATTTATTTTTTTGTAACGAATCCGGTCCACACTTCTGGCTACTTAATGTCTTTAATTCTTTTTTTTTGTTATCGGAAAACCGTGTCATTGTGCTTCTTTTGTCTTGCTGTATCTGTGTCAGTGTGATGTCATCTGTAAACCTGTTATCGTGTTATTGTGACTGGCTGTAATTACTAGCTGGAACTTGGTTATTGGTGTATAACTTAATAAATGGTATATGGTAGACTGTTGTACCGCATCAAATGTAGTCAAAGTTTAGTGTACATAACAGAATACAGATGAATAATTATAAGCAATGATGTGAAATAGGTGAAACTTCAGTTCAAAAGTTGGAATGTTAAACAACGTGAAGATGCTGTTCAGAATTGTTAATCAAGTATAGTGTAAACCATGTGAGTACTTTATGGGTGTCTGTATTTTTCTGCCTTTGCCAATGCAGTGGCCAGAGGCGTGGTGTGTGCGTCCCAATATCTTGGATATTTGTTGATGGAATTTGACCAAACTTTCACCACTGATGGACTTTGGTGGAAGGATAAAGGCGTCAAATTTTGGGGTCAAAAGGTCAAGAGTCAACGTCACAGTGGGGTCAAATATGCCAAAAATGCACGACATTTCGAGTTTTAGCTTCTTGAACTTCTTGCCGTAGAAGTCGAGATACATGTGGGGGTATAATTTTACTCCCCCATGGATTCGACATTTTAAAGTGTAAACAAGTTATCTGCTAACGCAAACAGAAACGCGCAACAGCCGGGGTGCATATTTGAAACAGTAAAACAAAGTCTAATTCATTGACCAAAGGGCGCCAGACGACTCACGGCTAGTGTCATAGTGTTTTATTTACTTGTACTCACCAGAGGCTCGCCTCTATCACTCTGCTAACGTCGTATCAGCTGGATATAGCAAATGTTGCCTGCCCCCTCTCATTTAACGCCCTCGTTCGGGATGACCCCCTTCGAATTTATGGAAAAGCTTTACGGTTCCTGAAACGAGTCTTCCAGGCAGCCGTTGGTAAAGATTTGGTGATCATAGCTTGCACCATTTTTGACTGATCAACCCGTGTGACAGACAGATGGACGGACAGAATTGCAGTAGATGCTGTTGTGCGTAAAAATCTTGGGACACTGAAGTTTAACAAAACTATCCCCTCTGGCCGCTTTCCCTATTTTTTACCGAGCTCAAACTGCACTTACCACTGCCCATTTTGTTACGCGCGAAAGCAGCTACTGCTTTCAGCGCGTTATAGCCATCGCAATTCTGTCTGTCCGTCTGTCACACGGGTGGATCAGAGGGGGTCGGCAAAATTCGATTTTTGGCCAATAAGTCGCTGTATCGCAGTAACGGTGCAAGATACGGCCTAGGTTACTATTAATCACTAATAGGAAGTCGTACACTGGCTCTCGATTGGCGCCAAATTCAATGACCTTGAACGCCAAAATAGGGGGTTTTATGGATTGTTTTTGGCGATTTCGAGCTGCTACACAAGTCTATATCATTCACAAGGTGGCGCCACGGAACTACCGTTATTGGATCCAGATAGAGAATTTGGTATTTGTATATTAACTTAGCGTGACGCCGTGAACACCCCAATTTTCAGCTAAACTACTAAACTGGAACTGTTATAGGCTTTCGCGCATCTCGTGAGCATTATCTCAAATTCTTTGTTTTGCGATTGCACACTATGCATTACACGGCTGCCTTGACCAACGCTAGAGATGACCAACGCTTAGTTTCATACTACCGAAGTTGCTTATTTATTTATTACTGTCAGAAAAGAAGACAGTATTAATTATTCTTTGACAGAGGCGTGGTTGTTTACTTTTGAAGTAGTTGTTAATGTGATTAATAATTTTTTTATTGTATTGTTAACAATATTTCGTTTAACATGAGCACTTCAAGCAGCACAGCAGTTCATTTATTTGCAGGAGCGTTAGTAACGTAGTGTTGCTAATTTAACGTTATATAACTGACCGTATTTTACTCTGGCACATGTGTATGACACTGTCAAACTGTACACACGCAAATGCCACATAGGTTCACTTTCAGGGTTAGTGTTAGGAATATTCGCTAATAAAATGCACTTTGGTTGTGCACATTTGCAATTTATTATGTGAATACTGAAAGCACATGGCTAGTGTTTTCTGGTGACACTGCACGTAGCTGGCCATGTGTGTGGCATCTGTCTGCTCATAGTTATGGTACCTAACTGATTACCTTTGTGGCAGAACACGTAGTATTTGTTTGAGTGACTGGTTTAAAGCCTTTTCTAACCTTTTCCTGTTATTTGCTTATTTTTTGGCTACCACCATTCAACTAATGCAAAATCTCGCAATACTTCATAATATAAACAATGAATTATATATATAAAGTCCAACAAATTCAGGTATTAAATCATACATAATGTTCATGTAGTAATGTAAAATAGTATTTCCCACAACATTTGAACATCAGTAAGTATACTGCTACTGTTAATTTATAACAAAAACTAGCCATTTCTATATAATAAGTGACATCTATAATATGCATTGATACCGCTTTCTGTGTTACGCTTTGCATGTATGAGTAGTAACTAATGTCAGTAATATGAATGAAGTAGTCCTGATGGCATTTCTTAGATATGTTCAATGTTTACTGTCTTTATGTAAAACTTGAATAGTCGTTACTTTTATTGTTATGTTGGTCATGCTCAGCTGAATGACAAAAACCCGACTTGCCCTCTAGTGGTACAAGTTTTTGTTGTAGAGTTGGTGGCACGGTCGGTGCAGTTATTACGTGTCCACTAGAAGTAGTGAAGACTCGCCTGCAGTCGTCTTTGGCTCCATATCAGCAGCCTGTGCCTGTACATTCACACATTGCAATTGTCAGGCTTAGCGCTGCAACAACGTATGGCAGTCATTCTGTGCCAAATACTGCACAGCATTCACGGTCTCTTGGACTGATTCATTGCCTAAGGTGAGGTAATAATATATGTATGTATATTATATCTTGTCCTCCAATGGACAGCATTATGAGATTGATGACTGTATGGAGGATAACAGGGAAGATTATTAGAACTGCCATTGTCATTATCATTACATAATGCACAATTATAATCGGCAGTTCTTATAATTTTAGGTTTAAGTCGTTTTTTTTTGTGTTTTTTGTTTTATAAAGGTTAAAGTTTCTGTAAAGGTTAAACTATTTGTTTTGTTATTATGTGTTTGTGCAATTTTGCCTGCAAAGGCCGTCCCTAAAATGACCTACACTGTGTCGGGTGGGATGTTAAATCCTACTCACTCACTCATTATAATACTAGTAATAATGTTGTGGTAATAGCCACAACAGTTTTTATGGTGCTATGGTCATGGCACTGGTGTTGTGAGAGTTCACTTATGTTATCTGATGAATGAAGGACAGTGCTGATCAGCTTGAAACACAGATCCACTTAAACTGACTGCTTCAGCATTTATCCTGAAAGCTGATGCTCATTTTACCATCCCATGGATGGTAGAAGGTTGAGTCAACCCAGTGGTTGATCACATAAGAATGTGGTTTACCTGCTGGCAGACAGTCAGCCATCCAGGTACGGACTGGACGGTACAGACTGGACCCGGTGTGAAGTAACTTTATTTGTCAAAACCAATACATTACCATTACACCGCTAGGTGTACCTTTTTGTTGACATATATATTAACATGTTTTGTAGTGTGAATACTTTTGTTGCAGACACAAAATAGGTACTCGGTATGTGTTTATCAGTGTGGAACTGTGGATATTTGTATGTGCAGTTTTTTTTGTTGACATCACAGAATGCTTGTTCGTTATTAAATATCTATATTATAATTGATTTATGGTATTGTTGCAGAAGTATTGTGAGAACTGAAGGAGTACAAGCATTGTTCAAAGGCCTTGGTCCAAACCTAATTGGTGTGGCACCAACACGGTATTTCTGCATTGTGCATTGTTCTGCAGTCCTGCAGTATAGCACTGCTAAATTGCTCAATAAAGGCTGTGATATATAACAGTTTTGTCTTAACAAAATAAGGCTCTTGAGTCATATTTAGGAAATTTTATGCTAGCTTTAAAGGGGAATATTTTTGCAAGCACAGCTGAGAATATGTGATCGCAAATCAGCTAATTAGGTGCATAGGTGACTAACTATGTGGGTAGGTGGTTAATGATCATAAATAGCACTTTTTGTCGTTTGATATTTTGCAAACTGCAGTCGGTGCTAAGTTGAAAGTTTGCACGCATTTAGAGTGACGTGTGAAGCTTATGTCTACATTTTTCGTTAACAACAAAAGTGACCGAAACTTGCTTTAAAATAATTGATTTTTTGGGGATTTTTTTGCTGCAGCTGTGGTATGAAAAAATACAGTCGCCCATTTTACCTTTTTTCTTGGACACTTAGATGTGTGTGTGTGTGTTGCACTTTCAGGTTTGCAGGGCAGCTAAGGAACTGCCGATTTTTTGCCATATGTTCATGTGTGGTGTAGTTACTAGTAACTGTATCTATTGGTTCTACTCTACTGTCACCTTCCATCACTACATAGCACTGTTTTACGTCCTGACATACTGCTCTTGTCAGCATTGTTTGCATACTGTACAAAAATGCACTGTGCTTATGGGCATTAACTGTCTCCATGCTGCATGCCTACAAGCATTTGTGCAGTTTTGATCTCTTGTAGCACCCAAGATATTGCTTGGCAAAATAAACCATTTATTTGTAGTCACCCACCCAGTCAATAAGTGTTACTGTATTAGAAGAGGCTGTTGATTTATATGACTTATGGTGTGCTACATGTATATTGATTGCCTATATATTTACAAATTATGTGCTGTGTGTGTAATGTGTATGTGTGTAATTTGGTATGTAAATCAGCAGATATGTTCTTTTTTGTTGTTTGCAGAGCTGTATATTTTTATACATATGCAAGTTCAAAACAGTTGTTGAACTCTGTGTTTGCATCAGACACTACGTCAGTTCATGTTCTTTCTGCTGCCTGTGCAGGTTTTGTAGAAAAATCTCACTCTGTTTGTTTAAATTAATTTCGCTGTTTCAAGTGCAAAAAGTGGTTAATTTTAGCTTGTTCGTTATTGGTTCACATCTGTCAGTAGGATATTGCACATTTTTAGTAATTGTTGATATTTTCTGTCATTTATGGCATTTTATTTTTTAGTATTATACAAATACTGGTAAAATTTTGGTATGGAAATTAATACTATTTTCTGTTTGTTAGCACTCCAGCATTTTTATGATGTTGTTAATATTTTGTGTTGTTACGTTAAATATGCAGGCTTTGTGTCAGCAACGTTTACAAACCCAGTTTGGTTTGTAAAAACACGATTGCAGCTGGATCAAAGGTGAGTGTTTGTAACATATCCTTATGGTATTTTTTATGTGTGTCGCTAAATGCACAAATTGAACGTTTTTGAGCTATACCCACGTATATCAAATCGTATTGTGATTTATTCTAAGTCTTTGTGTGAAAACAGAAATGCAAGTCATTCACATTATTATTGCTTCACGAGACAAGTAATTAAATAAGTAATTTTAGTTGTAACCAATGCAATTGAACAAAAAAGTCAGATTGTGTGTGCCGTAGCCTCAGTCGAACAAAAATGTCTTCAGTAGTCATTTACTATGTTCCAAACCAGTGTTCTAATGTCAGATTTTAACTAGCAGATTATTTCCTAACTGCTGTCCAGCTGCCATAAAGCATCAGAGCTGTATTCTGGAGCATAATGTTGTTTCTGAATATTATGGCTGTATCGAATAGTAGATTTTACTATTCCTTTGAATAAGAATAATTTATTATATTATTTGGCTGGATACGAATAGAATACAAATAGTTGACGCAAGTTCAAACACGATGCCCAGTGACCTGGTTTCATTGCCGAGTGGTGAAAAATTCGTAACAACTAAGATTACTGACGCTAACAATTAACGAAACTTGACAGTGATTCATGACAAGCTTACGACTGTCAGCAAACTAAGTGGTTAAGAAAATGTCATAAAGCATCGTGTGAGGGCATTTAGCTGGGCTGACAGCAACTGTTTTTGAGGCTAAATGCAGGAAAAACAAATGGTGATGGCAGAGTGCTTATTATTGGTATTCCGCCTGTTTTGGCACAACTATTTGGCCGAATACGAATACACTATTCGGCCTACTATTCGAACTGAATAGAATACGAATAGAATATTTGGTACAGCCCTACTGAATATGTTTACATGTCTTTACTCCAGTTTTACAGAGCTCTGTAAAACTGACATGACGTTGTAGGCCGGGTTACAAATTGCCGGCTTGGAAATGTGCACGCAATATCTATCGGGAACAGGGTATCCGAGGCTTCTATAAAGGAATTACTGCGTCATATTATGGCGTGTCGGAAACTGTTGTTCATCTAGTCATCTATGAGAAGATGAAGGCTCATTTTAGATCTGGCAAGGATTGGGAGAGTGATGCTGAGCTTGTAACTGCATGGAGCTTTGTGCAGTATATGGCTGCTGCTGCATTGTCAAAGGCTACTGCAAGTTGTTTGTGCTATCCACATGGTATGCTCTGACTTTAGCCATTGCAGTTTTGTCTGTTCGTCTGTTCATTTGTCTGTCTGTCTCTCTGTCTGTCTGTTCGTCACATGGATGGATTTGTCAAAAATGGTGCAAGCTAGGATGACCAAAGTCTTTACCAGCGGCTGCCTGAAAGACTCTAGCTTTAGGATGCGTAAAGCTTTTTCATAAATTTGAGAGGGGTCACCCCAATCAAGGGTGTTAAATGCAAGGGGGTGGGAAAAAATTGTGATTTTCAGCCAAGAAACGGAGTGAGATAGGGTCTAGGTTACTATTAATTTAAAGCTGTCAAATTAATGCATTAATTAACACGTTAATGCATTAATAAATTAATGCACATTAAAAAAATTAATGCACATACGTAAATTTACGTTATGTTTAGTGAAACATAAGTTCCAATAATTCGTTAAACTGTGGTTATTTGACAATCAATTGAATTCAAGTAACTAAACTGTACTTACTGTTCCGTCACTACTGTAAATAAGTAATTATTCCGACGAGAAGCTAAGATTTTTGACGTCAGTTATTGTTAATTATGCATTTTAAAATGTGTTTATAATTTTCTATATTCTACAGGTGGGGCCCCCAAACGTTTTGGGGCCCGAGGTGACTTACCTCCCTACTCTCTCTTTCGATGAACCTGGGTGAATTAATAATGCGTCAATTAATGCTTTTAAAAAATTAATGCAGTGCGTTCATGCATTTTAAAAAATTAATGCTTTGACAGCTCTGTATTAATCACTAATAGGAAGTCATACACTGGCCTTCAGTTGGCACCAAAAGCAATGACCTTGGATGATTTTAAATGCCAAAAAAAGTTTTAGGAATTTTTTGGCGATTTTGGGCTGTGAGACACATTTCAAGTGCGAATTTCACTGAAATCACTAGAGATAGACCAGAACAACCTGCATATGAAATTTTCAGCATTAAACGTAGTTTTCACTAGTTTAAATTTTGGCTACCTGCTATTAAGGAATCCTCCGTATGGCGGCATCAAACTTAGGTACCCCTTCAAAATGTGCAATTTTAGTCGCTTGAACGACAGCAGCTGCACGAGACTGGTTGCGCCATCTGGCATACGCAAATGAGCAAATGAAAATTATCGTATCAAATGTCAATTGTTGGGATAGGTGAGCTTAGATTTTGTTTGCAGTGGGCCTTCAAACATGCACCACTGTCGTGCGTTGCCTTTTTCATTAGCTGGGCTTTCTTGTTTTGCTCACTGTTTTATCGAAGCTTTTCTTTGTTCAACCTGAGTTAGTTATTCGGTAATGTTGCTTGCCTCCCGTGGCCAATCTGTAGCTGATTTCACTATCTTTCTGTTGATCTTGTGGCTCTGGCTGCGCTGTATGATTTTTAAATGACCAACTACCTCAGCATTAATTATGTTTTTTTTTCTGTACATCAAAGTTTTTTTGGTAATTTCTAGTCTTGTACCGTTTCTTTGTCATACTGTTACCATTAATATGTGCAGTTGATCTACTGTCTTTTGTAATTTAAGCATATGTTGTTATATGGTGTAAAGATATCGGGTGTGTAAATTTACATAATTTATGTTGTGTCAGCATGCAAACATTAGCTATGAGTAATACAAGTAGTACTGTTCTTAGTAACAACCTGTCATCGCGTGAGTGAATGTTGCTCACTGGTTATTTAGTATCCAAATCAAATTCTAACAATAACCGGGCGTCTGCATGTTTTGCCAGAAGTTGCTCGGACACGGATGCGTGAAGAGCAGACGCGTTATCATCGGTTCTGGCAGACTTTGCATGCAGTCGTCAGAGAAAGAGGACCACTCGGCTTGTACCGAGGTCTTGCTATACAACTGATGCGTCAGATTCCCAGCACAGGCATAATGATGGCTACGTACGAACTTGTCTTGTATGTGTACGCAAGCCAGTTCAGCAGCACAAGCTAGTCTTTGTTTTGTCATGTGTTACCACTAAGATATGTGATATTTTTATTTTTGTTTGACTTTTGACTTGGTTTTTGATTTTAATTTATTGATCTTTTTTAAAACATTACCACTCAATTCCTCAGTGTAAAATTGGCTTGATTTTATGATTTGATCACTTTTTCAGCAAACATGTCATTGCATATCTTATATTTTTGCAGTAGTTTGCTAATGAGAACCGTTTCAGTGTAATGATTCCCAGTTGCATTTGGAGATGAACTGTGGAAAAATGCTACCTTGTATGCTGTTTTTGAACATTGATCAACTCACATTTTGTGTTACTTCTAGTTGCATTAATTGTACAGCGAATTTGTTGCTACTTATAGCAGTATAACTTATTTGCTGTTGAGATGAAGTCATTATTGCAGCACTAACATTTAATGTGTATGATACAAAGTTCACAGTGTATTTTGAGTGAAGATAATTGGGACTGGAGTTATTTTAGCATATGAATTAAAATGGGCTGATTCTGGAATTGTGAGCGAGTGGGTGAGTAGGGTTTAACATTTCGCCTGACACAGTATAGGTCATTTTGGGGACGGCCTTTCCAAGCGAAATTGCACATACACATAATAATGAAACAAAAAGTTTAACCTTTACGAAACACGAAACAGAAATAAACTACCTAAACGTAAAACTGTAAGAACTACCGATTATAATTGTGCATATTTTACGATAATGGCAGTTATAATAATCAGGCCAGTCAAAAGCCGCAGCTGGGCCTGGGGAAACATTCTCTCGGGGCCCCTCTCTGATTTTTTTCCTTTTTAAAATGGTGCATTCTAGTGTACTTCATATTTTTGAGCGACGGCAGGCCCCCAAACGTCGGAGGGCCTGGGGTAACTTACCTTCCCCCTACCCCACTTTCTCAACAGGCCTGCTAATAATGTTTCCTGTTATCCTCCATAGAGTCATCAATATCGTAATGCTCTCTATTGGAGGGCAGGGGGCTTTGGAATTGTGGAAATGTTTAACTTAAACATGATTCACAATAGGTGGGCCAATATATATTGATGGACACTAGATTAGTACGAGGAAAACTTGTTTAATATAGACAGCTGAGCTCTCTGATTAGGGTGGCTGAAAGAATTTAATCTCTACAGCTTGTAATCAGAAATGTTATAGGAGAAGAACATTAGGTGAGTTTAACTTTTCCTGTCAACATTGGTTTTTTTTGTATTTTGTGGCATAAATCTATATTACCTCTATGACAGACGGCTCTTATTTGCGATTTGCCCATCACTAGTTAAATGTTTCGTTGCTGATGTGTGAAATTTCTATTCTATGTTGTTTACATCTGGGAAATGTAAATACAATTGAATAACGATGTCGGCGAAGAGTTTACGATCTGAGACTATTCGTCTTATTGACCAAAATGCTACTGACTTTATTATTGATAAAAAGAAATCGAATAATTTGATTGAAGTTATCGGCTATTTAGAGGTAGACTGCACCCACGCTTCAGACGGCTGACATGCGATGACTGATTCACTATTTCAGAGGGTTACTAGTACGAATTTGGTAAGGTGTCGGTCCACCATAGACAAAGACCGCCATAGCTAAAGATGCAGTTTGTTTCAGGGCTCCTATAGTTTCGCACTCCACATCTTTAGTATATTCCATTTCTCTCACGTTATGAGTATGGTTTTGAGTTACGGTTAGGGTCAGGGTTAGACAAAGGACTTCGTCCTAAATATTAGCTTAGTGCTATAGATAATGCCAACACTAAGCTAGGTCAAGGTTACGATTGTAACTCTGACTCTATCTCTAACACCAAACCATACTCGTAAACAGTTTTACACCGTAATTAATTGATTGCGATATACTAAGGCTGTGTGATGCAAAACTATAGGAGCTTTAGTTTTTGGTGGCAATATTTACTGAAACGTACAGTTTTCAGAAGTTTTTGTTTAGGGTTGGGGTTAAGGTTTTTGGTCATATTTTGGTATCACACCTCACATGTAGACAAAGAACTTCGTCTTAAATATTAGCTTAAAGCTATTGTCCTACGGACAGCATAGAACTAAGCTACCTCACATGATAGTGTGAGTTTTGTAAGGACGACTTTATGGGAAAAGGCAGACTTTGACCCTCAGCCCACCCAAAACCCTTTGTTACGTTTTTGCTTGTGTGGCTTAGATTGTACTTGCTCAATAACGCATACAGTTTGATAAAATTTATATTACAGCAAGATGAACAATGATATACAAGGGATGGCTATTGTCAAGGGAATGGAACTAAAACATAAAAGCGCAGCAGCAAACAAAAACGTAACATGCGACTGTCCTGTAGCTGGTCGGTGATGCGAGGTGGAAGCCGGAGGATAGCGGACGGAAGACGACGACGGACGGAAGGTGGTAGTCGGGCGACTGCCGTTGAACCTGCTTGCCACGTGCTGGAAGACGGAAGTCTGGTGGCGGACGATGATAGTCGGACGGCTGACGAGGAACCGCCTGCCACGTGCTGCGTCGACGGGGTCACACACCAACTGACTCGCAGACGTGTGTCGTGTAGGGGGTTGCTAATTTTAGGACATGGTGTAAATGTGTTGTGATTGATTGGCTTGTAGTGTAATAAGAGTACACCAGTTTGACTCCTGTTTGGGATGCTATCAAGTGGTTACTTTTTGGATAGGTGACTGTCTGTGGACAGGTAAACCATTTCAGTTTATAATCAACGGTAAGGTCAACTGACTCTTTCATCCCTTTGGGTTAGGTATTGAGTACTGGTCGGTCTGGCTGGCATTCACACGTGTCGGTTTGTGGGTAATACTGTGTGAGCCACTGAACCTATATGACAGGTGACGTTCCATAGTTTTGAGATGGGTTTTCTATGAAAAGCTATATACCATTGATAAAGACAAATGTGTGATTGTGTTTTAGGCTGAAGATGTGAAGGTGTTGTTGGCTGCAATACGGGCAGTTCACAGAGTTTGTACACACGTTCTCGACTCTGGTGTTTTAGCACTGTCTCATGAGTCTGCAACGGATGATGAAAATGCTGGTTTAATGAACTTTATTTTTTTTTGTTTTAAAACAAATTTTGCATTATTCACATTTCTTACAGTTGAAAGAGTGGTGGATTTTTTCTTGTAGTATTTCCTATTTGTTGTACTTGTTTGTGTTGGTTCTCAGTTTTCTATAATTTAAATTGACTTTATTTTGTTAACTTTTCTGTTGCCATATGAGTGTATGGCAGTATTGAGTACTAAGATTTGTAACACTACTAGGTTCTTTGTTCTCAGTCTTGTTGTATTAATAGATATTGTATTCTTAGTGTCATAATGAAGATGTATTTTATGATAAACTGAAATTAATATATTATTGCATTATTAGTGTTTGTTACTTGTGCAGCTAAGCAAAAAGTCTATGCCAGTTGGCTGAAAGATCGTTATTCTGATTGCTGCAATGCACTGTGTACTTTGATTTGTCATGAGAACACATCTATACAGGTTGATACTATTTATACAGGGTGCGGCATAAAAAATTATCCCCTAAAGTTGTTTGCCATTTTCTGAGCAACAGTATGGAATTTTATTGCCAAATTTCACACACTTGTTACGTGTTTATAGTCTAGTAAAAGTGCTAAAAGGCATGTTATTATCTTCAACTACGACAGAATTACTGTATTTTTCGTGTAACCACATCGTCATTTTTCATGTTCACAAGTAGCGGAATGTGTGCAGAAAGAATGGTGCACCATGTTTGCGCCTCATACAAACACATTAACTTTGTGCCATTTTTTGGACCACCCTGTAAGTTTAATTTAAAGAGGTTTAAAAGAGAAGCTTAAAAATGCTAAAAACAATATAAAACCGACGAGGACAATGTATGCCAAATGGCGTCCTTAACACTGTCTTTTGAAATGTGGCAGACATTTCATACACTATAGTGATGTCCAGCATTTACATAGCAAGCGCAAACCAGGCAAGCAATAGATCTTATTATAACATTTGTGGACAACAACATTTTATCTGGGGTTAACTTCAATATTCTTTGTTCACTGCTTTTGAATTTATTTTCCTGCATTGGGCCTACAGCATGAATGTTATAGTGTTGGCATTCTTTGGTGATTTCCATATTGCTGGTTAGAACCGGTCTGGTGTATAATTATTATGCGTGTTTGGCAAGGATCTGTCATTGTCCATACTGATGAAGTTACTCAAGATGGAATGTGAAACTGCGAGTGGATCTCAGCAAAGTCGAGTTTTCCCGCTGCACGTTTTCAGGGTAAACTTGTGCAAACTGTTTAACAGCATTAGATAGCTTTTTCTTTTTTCTAGTATATTAATGTTCAAGTTGAATACCCTGCTTTCATTCACAGCATGGAATATTTTGACTATGTGAGTGAGTGAATGAGTGGGGTTTAACATTCTGCTCAACACATTATAGGTCATTTTGGAGATGGTTCCCTAAGCAGTAACTTGCACTGGTACCTACAACAACAAGTAATTTGAGCAAAGCTCATTAGATGCGCGACAGCCTTAGCAGTTCATATTCGCAGGTTGTCGTGATTTAACTCTATCCGATTTGACGCAATTCACTCTTGAAATCTACGCTGCAGCCACAAATTGCAGAAAGACACTAAAACCCCTATTTCAGAAATTCAAGGTCATTCAAGGTCATCGATGTTTACACCAATAAAAAGCTTGTCACTATATTGCTTGTTATGATAAGCAGCATGTCTCTGCCGATCTACAACCATTTTTAAGCTACACGAGCCAATAGCGGTAAAACAACTACTTGTAGATTCTTAAAAATGTACGTTCTATGCTAAAAAATGTCATGCGCAAAATGTCCAGGTCTATCTCCAGCCATTTCGGCGCAATTCACTCTTATAATGTGTGTCGCAGCCAAAAATCGCAGAAAATTCATTAAAAACCTCTATTTTGAGGGTTCAAGGTCATTCAAGGTCATCGACGTTAAGAGCAATAAAAAGCTTGTCACCAGTGCTTGTTATGATAAGCAGCATGTCTGTGCCTATCTGCAACCGTGTTCACGCTACACGAGATAATTGTGGTAAAATAACCACTTTTTAGGGGGTAGCTGTCTTCGACGCCCGCCTTCGCCGGCCTCCTTGAACCTAGGGGGTCGGGACTTGAACTGCTAAAATCTACGTTGAATGCTGAAAATTTCATACGCAGGTTGTCTTGGTCTATCTCCAGCCATTTAGTCGCAAGTCAGTGTTGAAA
>Ga0209367_1006688_pt1 | contig 15937 bp, 4 predicted proteins | sample WorMetLIZISLAND2_FD_187412 | JGI IMG/M metagenome (GOLD analysis project Ga0209367, IMG submission 187412) | Marine gutless worms symbiont microbial communities from Max Planck institute for Marine Microbiology, Germany - Olavius geniculatus... ... | reverse complement strand
CTATGGCGTTTAGTGACGTCACCGTCTACGTCACAGGGAGTCTGCAGCAAGCAACAATTTAGCGTGTCATCGCCCCCGCGTTAACTGGGCCATCATTCCTTTGCAGCAAATTTCGATTTCACGTACGTGCAAAAAGTATTTTTTTCATATTGATAATTGCGACAGAAATGGTCTGAACTTAGCTATTAGTTACAACACTGCTGGAGAGGGTAAGCAAGTACGCAGTACAAGCTTATACCACTCCAGACAGTGCTCTGACGTACTCAAACCATGCTCAGATGGCATCAACTACGCCGTTGTTGCTTTAAGACGCATAGCTGCAGCCGAAATTTGTGAGAACAGTACAGGTATGGTTTTTTACTGATATGAAAATGTCAATGCATTTTTCAGTTTATTTTTGTAGCTTCGTACGTTGTTTCTGATCTGTGTAGCATACAAGTGTCGCAATCATAGCATGATGGCGAGCCGTCTGAAAATCTTCGCTCATTCAGAGCGTTACGTTGAACGTCAGATGTGCGAAGTCTCATGCTTTTATCACCAATCACCAGCTAATTTCTTCCCATCCAATCAATCAATCAAAACGCACTTAAGCTTACAGTATATAGCGCCATACGTCGTAAACGAATCAGAGTTCTGTCGCCTGGACTAAACCATTCGAGCATCGTTGATCGAATGATTAATTGAGCCATCTGGCATCGCAGAACATTTTTGCAAAGAGCCCAATAGTTTATCGTGCAGTGATAAACATAAGCCACCCACGTCTGCGAAGATATAGGCCCCAAAAATGTCGATAATTCCAGAAATAGACCTCGGATTAGCTTAACGAGTTTACAATACGCTTATCTATCGCTAGACAGACTATATCGTTACACGCAACGTTATGCCAGACATATCTTAATGGCGCGTACAGACCAACGTAACTGAACTGAACTGAACTGACATGGTTTAGTAATGACGAACTCATTAATGATCAAGCAATGATGCACCACAGTAGGCACCGTCTAACGGCGTCGGTGGCCTATGCAATTACGCTCACGTACACGTCAGTCAATGACTATATAATGGGCTCGCCCTGCTTGCCCATTGGTCAGTTCGTCAAAAACTAAACCGTTAGACGTTTAGTTCAGTACAGTTACGTCACTCTGTAGGCCTACGCGTCTTAAGACAGTTTTGTGTCGAGTAATTTCGCGAGGTAGTGTAGCACCAGATTTGAACCAAAATGAAATGCGTGAATACACCTATAGTTTATTCCACAGTTCGTTTTTGAAACCGGTTTTGTTGTAACACTAAAAGCTACAAAATCTACAGAAAACTACGACGTATGCCGTGTAGCTTGTTTTAACGTACTGCTCTCTTATATAGCTTATGTCGTTTTCGACGACCAAAAGCCGTACGGTATTCTGCAGTTACATGAAATGTCGGTGACGTTTTTTTGAAACACAGTGCAGTTTCGCAAACATTAAAAAAAGTTTAGCTGTCGCTAGGGAAGACAGATTACAGCCTATACTGTTATTTTTGTAGTACTGATCGACCTTCAGCTTATAGCTTGAAACATTTCATTGAAAATTGCGGCCAAACCGCTGCAGATAGAGACATAGTTACTACTGACGGCTATAGGAAGTCGCCGGCGCCTACCATCGCCGACCCCCTACGACTTACCGTTTAGCCACAATACATCCGTGACAGACTACGACGGACAGACGACGGACATACGACACACTGTGCCATAGACGCTCTACAGCATAGCTGTAGCGCGTCAAGAACTGTACAGACTGCCATTGCAAATTATCAACAAATCGTAGGCCTAGTACGAAAGTAGAGACGGGCCTTGAATTAACCCGAAAGTCTACGGCTCTCTAGAGCATCATTAGACGACGGATATAAAAGACGCTCTTACACACGATATCGGGCTGTTCGCGGATAGTCGGGGGTGTAAACAGTGTAGGCCCCAGCGATCGGTCGTCTCGATCGTACGTAGGATGGGTTTAGCAATGTAATTCCATCCTTCTCTCTCGCGACGTATTGCGGAGGCCAAAACCGAATCGGGCCGAAAAAGGGCCTGTTGGGTAAGGTTGGGTCCTTCCCGGTGCACGAACGTGTCGCGAATGTCGCTTAATCAGTTAGTACCGGTGTGATGGGTGTTAACCTAGCTTCAGACATCTCACGCGTGGCACAGACGCGGTGTAAAGACGAAGATTTACACGAACTGCGATTCGCCGCAGTCTCAATCAATCAGTAGCCAAAGCCGTAAACTCAGGTCAACTCAGCCTGGCCGTCCCTCCGTGGGTGGATAGGCAGACTTTCGAAAGAAAGCTTGGGCTTAAACAGGCACACCGCGCGTATCCGTTGTCTGGCAGTGTAAGCTGATGTCTGGCTGAAGGCTAAGGAAACGGGCCTTGTGGATCACGAAGGCCTTTACGTTTATTTTACCTTGCCGTATCGGCCTATAGGCTAGTGTCCAGTAAACAGTCAGGAAACGGTTTCAAAAATACGTTTCAGCTGCCGATAAAATACAGTTAGATTTTCAGCAAATGTTGCATCACCGGATAGATTTAACTTTTCGATCTGTGTGCTGACAACCAGGAAAGTTCGGCTGCCGGCAGTGGATAGCTTGACAAAAAAGAAGTAGCAGCAGACAAACATTCAGAACCTCCTGACTCCGCGCTAGCACACGGTGCGATGCATTGAAAAAAAACTTATTTACAGGTTTGGAACGCCACGTTTCGGTGTGGCAACCGTCGCGAATTGTTTTTATCCTATTTAGTCTCGTCTCATCGCACCATGTGCTAATAAACCCCCAGTGGCGTAGCCAAGATCTGAATGTAGGGGGCACTTGAGGGATGCAGTTTGGGGCATAGATGTCTCCTCCCCACTGAGGAAAGGGCCTGAGAAAAAGGCCGAACACCCTCCCCCAGAAAATGTTCCGATATTTTTTGTGTAAAAATAAAGTGTTTTTGGTGTATAATTCAGGCATTATTTGAGTAACTGAGTAGGATCTTGAGGGGGAGGGGACACGTACTTCAAGTGCCCCCACCCACGATGGCTATGCCACTGAACCCCGGACACTCAGAGCCGTCAAAGATCGGATCGACGACTGGAATGACAGAACAACGATGGCCAATTACGTTACGTGAATGTCTATTCCCTCTGAGACGCTTTGAGACATTGCCCAGCGTTAGACCACCCAATCAAGCTATAGCATGCTTCGCGATGTGACGCCGGCTGCGTTGAACAGTTTTGCTGGACCAGTATCCATATAACAAATTTGAAATAAATAAAACAAAACGTTTGCAAACGTGAATAAAATGTTACCCCCTATTTACCTTAACTAAAATTACCGAATGGTAGTAATAGGCTCTCACGGTGCTGCTTTGTGTATTTTGTTTTTTAATTAGTGCAAACAGTGTACTTGATTTTATATTATATTTGATTTTTGAAACAACTCATGACTTTGATTTTTGTAATAAATATTTTAATTACCGCAATTTTTACACCGACCTTTAAACTTTTTTTTAGAATAAAACGTTAAAAAAATTTAACAACGCTTGCAAACGCGTTGTCTATTACAAATAACGCTTACAAATGTTTATTACAACTATGATTTTATCCCTTTCTTTTCCCAGAATGTGCGTAATCACCGAGGGATGGCCAGGCTGAGTCGCCTCAAATCGGGCGACCTTCTCGCCGACATTAAACGCTGTAAAATTACGCCGACGTTTTTATAAATTTACGTAACAGGAGGTCGTGTCAGCAAACGGTTACCCACCTCCGTAGTAACCGGGCTTAGCGTCGAGCAACTTGGTTGACTTAAGACGAAGAAGGACGCTGACAGAGAAAACAGAGCAACGTGAGCAGAGAATAAACAGGTTCTTAGCGGGCGGCAACGCCTTGAGACAGCATTAACCGTTAATCCGGATGTTAATCCTGGGTGTTTTAACCGTTAATCCCCAGTGACAGTATCACTGCATTATCTCGCGGAGTCGTGGACCTTAGATACGGGGATTCACTTTTCTCGATGAGTGAGCGGGCAACCGTTTTTCTTCCTAGCTTTTCACTCCAGACCTTAGTTCAACCGGCATCCTGGTGGATGCATTGGGCACACGTTGACGCCATTCTGCTCTGTCTGCCGCCAGTTTTTCGACTTCTTCCCAGATAGTGTCTATATCTTACAGATCTCGTCTGATTATGTTCATCCAGTTTTTCTTTGGCCGTCGTCCCGGCTTTTTCTTGTACTGTCAGTTGATTGTTTGAGGTAAACTGAAAGGTGTTCTACATGTAGAATTTCTAGCGTGCGGCGGAAAAAATTCTTGACGCGTTACATCTATACAGCATAGTCTGTGACGATTGGCGTCCGTCAATCTGTCCGTCTGTCTGTAACTTATGTATTGTGGCTAAGCGTTAGGAACTGGAGGAAAACTTTTACACCACTAATTAGCCATGCGTTAAGGCTTTTTGAGTGCAAAATTTGGGCGATGCAATGCAAGGGAAACAGTCAAATTTAGGGTTAGGTGGATTAGAGGGGATATAAAAATGTGCCTTTTAAGGGAAAACTTGCCGAATCTCCGAAACGGTGAAAAATAGGGCCAAGCTTGCTATTGATCTCTAATACGCTCTTACAAATAAAACAAAAATTATCGACCTCGGATGATCTTGAAAATCTGTACTGCAACAGGAACTGTATACCCGGTATAGGCTGTAGCGGCGCGTCTTTCCTGACGATAGCTGGGCTTCTTGTTCTTAAATTCAGCAACATAGAAATTCGCCGAAAAAATTTTTTGCCGATTGGTTTGTAAGTAGCAATATTTCGTTAAGATTGTCGTTAGTCTATTATTTCTTATGTTTACAACAAATCGACTTCAGTGGAGTGTGTTGACCATTTGGAGCGCTTGCTATAGCGACGACGTACAGCAGCTATGTTTATATTCCTCTGGAGACTTCTGAATATGGACTTCTACGTACATCACGGGTGAGCAAACACGTGTATGTGTAGACTTGGGAAACGACTTATGTATTGAGCGACGACTTTAATATGACACCCGAGAGTTGATCTAATTTTGCGCGGCATATCGAATACGTAAGGGCCTATTTCCACGATTGCACTGCACTGCTTTCATATAGATTAATTCCGTATACATGTAATTTACATACGCGTTTGTAATTTTGCGTTTTGGCCCAATTACGCAACCAATCAGGTTAGTGAGAAAAACGGTGTCTTTTTACCGGGAGCCAGTGTGTCTTCTATAATGTGCGATATAATTTTGATATATTTTTCAGGGTACAAACAAAGTCACGATTAAGTCTGTAACAGCATACAGGTACGTCCATCACCCTCAGCACCAGGAAGCAACCTCCCCCTAACTCGGAGGCCCTTCCCCTTTCCTTCGTCACTTTTTCCGTTTTTTTATTTTTCCTTTCCTTTACTTTCTCTTTTCCCTCCCTGTCTTTTCTTGCCTCTTTTCCCTCCCGTTTTTTCCCTTCTCCCTTTCTTTAAAAGTAGGACCCCTTGAATCCAGCTAGAAATTCTAGAGGAGCGCTGTAAGCTCTTCCAGCAGGGTCTGGGGCGGAGCCTCAGCTAAAATTAAATTTGGTAAATTTTAATCTTTCAAACATGACATTGTGAGCAACAAAGTTAATTATTTTTCATATAATTAACTCACCAATTTTTAGTGGAGTGTAAACAATATAGGCAGACAAGGGTGACGTGGCACTACAACTTTCAAATTAGACTGGGCCGTAGCCAGGATTTTTGCTTGGAAGTTGACTTTTTATCCTTTTCTCTTTTTCTCTCTTTTTTCCTTTTTTTGCTTTTTCTCTTTTCTCTCGTCTCCCTTTTCTTCTTCCCTTCCCTTTTCTTGTCTTAGAAGTAAGACCCCTCAAATGCAGCTAGAGGGTCTGTGAGCTGTGAGCTCCACCAGCGAGATCTGAGGCGGAGCCCCAGCCGAAATTAAATTTAGTGCATTTTAGCCTTAAAATGTGACATTTAGTGGTAACAATTTCATTTTTTTCAACTGACTAAATTTACCGCATGCCGTTTAAATAAAAGCAAACAAGGGCGGCGAAACAAATTGAAAAGTAGAGAGACAAATAATCTGCGAGCGAAGCGAGCCAATTTTTTGAACTGATGTACGGAGAATTGTCGCATTCTGTGCCATGCGTTTCTAGGAAATTTGCCACAGAAAAAATATTTTCCCCAGTTTTCATTTTTTACTTTCCCTCAACTTTTTCCAGGAAGCATTTGCCTCTACCTGTCAATGGAGTGGACGCCCCTAACAGCATAAATGGCGATATATGGATAAATGAATATCAAAACTAATCAAAATACTTCACATTATGTCAATAGCGTTTCAACGGCATAATTGAAGCCACCAGCCGCCTTTGTAAAAATATTATTACCATTCTACTAGATACAGGTTTAACATCGTCTGACAAAACGAAGTGCGTTAGCATACATCATGTGTGTCTGTATAATAAGGCAAACTTAATTGGTAGTTTTAGTGATCTGTCATTAAAAAGATTATAGGTCTTGGCTCAGAAGTCAAAAGCTACAGCTCTTTTCGTGACACATCCAATGCTTATCCCACAAAATCGATATTTTAGCAGTACAGCCTAAGCAGGTCGTGTTAAAAGCTTTACTTGGTCCTAACATGGGAGCAGATTAGGTTTCAATACGCTGCAGACGGATTATCTTACCTTCGGTAAAACCCGCGAGAGTTATCGGTGTGTCAAAAGCACAATGCATGCTTTTTTCTCGCGATTTCACCCACAAAATGTTGCGCAGAAATTTGTCGTCGCAAATCATTTTGTCATCTTGATGGGCATGCTAAAAACAGCAAATATTTACGCGTAAATAAGCACAGGTAATTTTACGAGTAATCACGGTTTTTATAGTAGATAAGTTTAGTATTGCATGTGCATTTAACGATAACTCACGTTGCTGTTTATTTTCGTTAGTGTTTTTAACATTTAGGACATTTTAGAATTGTGGCCTTAACCAAACCAAAAAACGTTAATGCTCGATAAAAGACGATCTAGCACTGGCAAAGGCACGATCTTAGCAATACGAAAATCTATATAACTAACCTAATTTGTTATTGCAGAAAAAAAATTTAAGGCTCATTTGGACACGTCACAACTCAGCTAATGCTCTTTAATTAATTGACAGGATGTAATCTGTCAGCACCGGTAGGCATGTCTCTTGATCTTGTCTTCAATTAGCATCTACTGAGTGACAGATAAATTAAGAATTCGTAATCCTAAATTTAAAATTGGCATGAAAAATAGCAGACGAATTACTGGACTTTTTAAACATCGAAACGACTTAGTAAAAATTTGCACTAGCAGTAGTAGTAGAACATTTCTGTGGCAAACAAGAACGAAATTCTCTGTGTGCTCGTGTTTGGCAAAAGCATTTTCAGTAGGATTTGTCAGAAATTCTCCCAGTTCGACGTCTGGCTAACCAGATATCACAAAGTTTTGTTACCAATAACGTAAACAAAAAGGGAGGGGGCAAGACGATCTATCACTGCTTCGACATTTTACCGTCCGCGGTCTAACGCGGAAAAGCTAGACATGTTTTAAATTTTCACGAGTATATAGCCACCTTTAAAGCATCTGCGAAAATGCTCTAGACACGGTTATGCCAAATAAAAGGTAAAACCGATTATCTTTTCAAATGTGTTTTTTGATTTTGATGCAAACATTGTAGCCTAAACGTCAATTTAAAAACTCTTTGGCATACCTACATATTAGATGGCGTATATGCTTTGCACTTTGATACGAAGAACAGAGATGGTACGTATGCAATGGGCACCGCGGGTCCTCGGGTCAAATTGTCCATTATCGCAAGCGATGGACGCAAATGTCCACATCGTATTGCACAGCGGTGCATATGCCTTTTAGCGCATGTCAATCGGCTGCCACTTCCGGATTCTACAGGCCTTCAAGTCATCAGTTGCGAGACAACGTTACACAGTAAATGCTTAGACCTTCAGGCCAATCACATGTGCGCAAAAACCTTTTCAGAAGATCGCACACAAGTTTTTGCATGATGTTGCTTCCATTGTTTTCTGACGCTGCATACAAAATTATAATTTTAGGCTACAGTTTCAATTCGTTTTACCGTAGACTGATTTTCACGCAGATCTCTTTTCTGTCCGCAGATAGTGAACCATGAACCAAAGCGATGTCAAAAGCACAATGCATGCTTTTTAGGCTACTCGCGATTATAGTTCACAAAATGTTGCAAAATATTCTCGTAAAAATTTGCGAAGTATTTTAGAATTATTGCCGCGTCAAAGATAGAACCGCATTTTATTGACGAACTACAGCTATGTTGTACGCTTCTATGGCACTGTTGTCGTCTGTCTGTCGCCGTCTGTCTGTTTGTCACAGATGCATTGTGGTTAACCTTTGATCACTAATAGTAAATCGCATAAGCCCTTTTGGATGAAATAAAAATTATTGACTTTGGATGACCTTAATGATTAGTACTGCAACAGGAACTGTATAAGCTGTAGCGCGTATTCTTTAACGACAGCTGGGCCTCTTGTTTTACAGATAATAAGCTGGCATATAGCAGGGATGAAAATAAGGACATGCTTACCTGTTTGTGTTGAATTGAAGCTCGTAGCGAGGTGCGAAATGAGCAAGACGCGTCACTTGAGACTACGTGACGTGACGCGTTGTCGAGTGTCGTGTCACAATACCGATGTCGTTGTTGTTGCTGTAGTTGTTGTAACTGTTGTTGTTGCTACGGTTTCTGTAAGACGTTGTCTTGGCTCCAAAATATTTCATTCTCGCGTGGAGACCGTGTCCTTTGTGTCTAATACATTTCGTCGCTACACGTCTGTAGTTCAGCTGTAGTCGTATGTATGTAGTAGTAGTAGCCGTTGTTGTTATAATTGTTCTTCTTGTTGTTGTTGCTGCTGCTGACAGTCGAGAGTTGGTTTGTGAAGATGCGCAGCTGTACAACTGACCGTAGTGCTAATGCTCACGCTGCTGTCTTGTAGGCTATACTCTAATACCTAGGCCTACGGACACTAGACGCTGCAGCTGCTATAGTGCTATATGAGCATCGACTCACGCGTACGAGTTCTATAATGCTACGAGTAGGCCTACTGCAGCGGTCGAATTTACACCGTCCGCTCGCATATCTAACGCAGAGTGGCGCTTTTAGGCCAGCTCCAGCCCCCAGTTTCGTGGCCACCCATGATTTTTTCAAAGATAACACAAATATCTGAATTTATTGTCTTTCCCAATTTTAGAAAAATTGGCAAATTTGTGGCTTCCATTAAACGTCCAAAAACCAAAAGTGTTTTAGCTCCGAAGCCCCCCCCTGACCCCTTGACCAGGGGCTCTGCAGCTGGACCCCGCCGGGGGCTCCGCCCCCAGACCCCCGTTATAGGCTCGCGCTACCGCGCTCGCCATGGGGCCGTGCCCCCCAGATGTTGGGCGCTAGAACCGCCACTGCAAAGCATGCAGTGCTGGTACTTCTGCAGTGATAAATTTGCAAAAAAACAACACCAAAATCTAAATATGCCGAAAAATAACTAAAACGTGTTAATCAAGACACTACAATTTTTTTTATATTTTTCAGAGTTAAAACTTCTTACTTTGGGGGTTTAAGGTCGTTTACCAATATCGGTGTTGGTACCAACGGAAAACTCGTCAGCAGTGCTTGTAATGATAAGCATCAAATCTCTATCTATATCTGCAACCGTTTTTACGCTACAAGAGTTAGTAACGATAAAATAACGATTTCGTACAGGATACTTTTATTTGACGCCTTCATTTAAGAGGAATTCCATCACCGAGCGGCAAAAAATTTTGTCGTAAAAACTAGATAAACTACGCTATCATACAGTAAAAATGGACTCTTTGTTTCACTTGCATCGGGTTGTGGCAGAGAGATAGACGGGCGAACAGAATTACGATAGCAAGTCGCGCTTAGCACTGCGTGCTGTCGCGCGTAAAAACCACCCAAGCCGTGCGACTACCTGAGGAAAATGACAACGCAGAAACAACTCAGCCGGGAAATTTTTGCCTATAGCAACGTGTGACAGCCGCGACAGTGAGTGATAGCGAACTTAGCTGATAACCTGATATAACGCCGCGGAGACTCAGTCTGCAAGATTCATCTGACGGTCACTATCTCCTCACGACTTGTCTGTTTGTCTCAGTGTAAAGTCCAGACTCCATCTGTTTGACTTGTGACGGATCTTTGTTACTGTACGATACCATAGAAAGTTGCACTGAAAAACTAGAAAGCAGTCAGAGTCCGCACATTTCCGCCAAGGCAATGTTTGCTAGATGGCCGCACCATCTTCGGTTTCGCAGCGGTTTGCTTTATGCCCCATTGAAAGCAATGGCAACGAAAATTTCAAAGTGATCCAGAATCCAGGATTCCTTCCGGATTACCCCCAAAATTAAACCATTGGTAGTTTTTACTATTCCTGGCATTTCCAGAAAATTTCAGAAAGATCCGTCCATATTTTTTTGAGTTATCTTGCTGACACACAGACAGACAGACAAACAAAGTCTGGCAAAAACATAACCTCCTTGGCGGAGGTAAAAACTGCCATCAGGCAAGTTGTCGGCACTGAAACTGAAACGAGCTGAAGATGTTTTAAAGGGAAATGAAGTGAGAGGAAGTAAGATAGAAAAACCGTTATGTAAAACATACAAAAACATTTAGAAACTAATGGTAATGGGAGACTTAAGAGCCTAAGATCAAAAAAAAGCAAAAAATAACGATACCTAAAAATAGAAAATGTAAACAAGCAGTAAAGACAGAAGGCGTAAGCAAATCCGCGGATATCCGTAAAATCGGTCAGAAGAGGTGCCAAATGTTTATGGAAGGTAGGATTGAGAAAGAAAAAAGTTTTCAGTTTGGGACGAAGAATAAAAATAATGCGGTGATGGATGATAAGAGTAATGATGGCGACACTGGTATAAGGTGAGATGATCATGGAAAATGAATTGGGAAGATGTGGCAGGCTCAAGAAGGCAGTGAGGAAGTTAATGTCCAAACTCCAAAAGTTTGATTTATCGCGAATCTTCGTTGCACAAGACATCGTGCGACAAACGGTATAGTATACAGGGTAAACCCAAAAAATGACCCAACTTGTTTTTGTCAGAACTTCGTCAAATCTGAACCAAATTTGCTAATTGCTTCCACACGGATAGCCAAGACAGTAGAATTATGTCAGGTATACTCAGTGTCGACCTCACCTAATTTTATGTCAACGCACTACCGTGTAAATCGAAGATGCTCCAAATTGTTGCATAGGCCTAATGCTGAGTTGTTGTGCCCGTAAAAGTTCAAACAATTTAATTTAATTTAATTTATTTAACATAATTATAAGTTTGTGTAACAACTTGTTTCCAAATTACTAGAATTTATGCCTTAAGTGTCCAAAATGGTTTTACATGAGGCCACGGCTGATGCATTAACGATCAACTGATCAAACTTTACAGCACTCATTCATGGACTAGATGTGTTTTGAGCTGACCGTTCAGCTATTTTGTTGTCTGCATAATGTAACAATTTGGAGCATCTGCGTTTTACGTGGTAGTGTGTTGACATAAATTAGGTAAGGTGGAAAATGAGTGTACCTCGCATAATTCTATGGTCCTGTTTAACCGTGTGCCAAAAATTAGCAAATTTGGTGAAGATTTGACGAAATTCTGACAAAAACAAATTGGGTCATTTTTTGGCCCACCCTGTATACATTGTAAACGTCATGTCATGTGTCATGCTAAACTGTTCGCTTTTAGCTTTCGATTCGACGTGGGCGGTTTGTTGTAAAACTTATTGTAAATTTAATGACTTACACTTTTGATTTGTCGTAGATTTCTTGTGCGATATAAACCAAAAACATGCGTACGAGTTTCTAGAAATACTGTTTATTATTAGGCGACGTTTAAACACTCTGTGATAAATGATAATAAATAGTGATAGTCATATGACATCAACCGTGTCACAAAGTACAACTTGCTATGTCGTTTTTCATCTGTGGCATAAAAATATACAATACATTTAGGTTAATTAGTATGAAAAATAAAAAAAATGAAATACAAAGTAAAGCAAAAAACATTTCAAATTCAAAAACTATAGTGTAAAACTAAAATGGCTATTGTGAGAGTAAGCCGTGAAAAACGTGTGATGCCGACATAGCCAGTTGCGCGACATTTAGTACGACAAATTTCCAATTCGATGTAGTGAAAAATGGCGTCGTAGCCGGGAAAGACAACCAGTAAAGGGCAATTTTCCTTTCCCTTAATTTTGGGCTGTCGAAAAATGGAAGAAAATTTTTCCTTGGCGTAAAAAATTTCCTCCAAAAATGCAAAATTTGAAGCCAAATCTTCAAATTAAAAAATACAAAAATCAAATTTTAAGCATTCCGTTGAAAATTTGCAGTGTCTGTCAAAATTGAAATTTTCTGCCGTGCCTATCTTTTTCGAACTCATGGCGCAGCTGGTAGCGCATGGAGACTGGCTATCAATGTGGTTACAGCGACGCCGGCTATAGCTGAAGGTGATGATGTATTGTCCTGTCCCAGCTGTCAACTAACAAAGCTCTGTTTGTCACGCCTTTTATCTTCTTCTTTCCTCCGTCTTTTCCTCGAAGTATCATTATGCGAAGAGGCGAGACATTCTGCTGGTTTCGTTTGAGATCGGTGAGTAGGACGGTCTGGTAAACATCGCTAAAAGATTAATAACTTAACCCGGTAATCGACTATTCTGATTTTTATTCGTTTAATACGTTCGCTCTATTTCAATCAAGATTATTTTTAAAATGTGAGAATGCATTCTGCACAACAGAAAAGATCGGTATACTAAGCCGATTCTTGCGGCACTCGGAAATGCAGCACTGAAATTCATTAGCATATTTGGATTATTTTTATATCCTCATATTGATTAACATAATTGCTATTATGCATGGCCGTTTTACCGAAAAAAGACATCTACATGTATTTTATGTTTATTTTCGTCTTGTGCTTTCTCTGTTACTGCTCATGCATAGGCCTACTGCTTCAAACTACTCGTACCTAACTGACTGTTAATACTACACTGTGTTTCAAAAAAACATCCCCGACGTTTTCGATTGTAACTTGAATAAAAATTATCGGATTCTAATAATTTTTGGTGTAAATATTTTCAACGCAACTTGCCATCAAATGATTATTTAGTTTTCACCTTACCCAATCTGTGCTTCTGCACTACCTTGGGAAACCAGACCAAGCGAAATATGCGTTGAAATATACAAAAACGTAAAAAAACATCCTCAACTTTGTCGATCATAACTTTAAAAAAGACTAACAAATTTTAATACTTTTTGGCACAAATATTTACGACAAAATTGGCTATTAACTGACTGTTTAAGTTTTCACCTCACCCAATGTCTGCTTATGCACTACCTGGGGAAAGCTGACCAAGCAAACGACGTGTCGAAGTGAATGAAAAACGTCGATAAATTGTATCTATCCAGATCTCTGGCCCCCAACAGCCAGTTGATCACAAGATTTTACTGTCACGCAGCAATGTTTTTATCAAATGATGTTCAGAAATGTTTATGAATTTAAGAAACGACTGATAGAGTTTAGATTAGTATGGAGCAGAACATTATCGATAGGCCTACTGCTGTCAATGAATGAAAAAGCGTATCTGTGCCTGTAACGTATTTGCGCAATAGGCTGACATTTTGAGTAATTTTACTGCAGGCAGTTGACAAACGAAACAGTTTGATAAAATGCCAGTTAATGTGTTACAAATGTAAGCAAAATGTGTTTTGAGCATTATTTAGATTAAGTAATGATAACACATTGGGTAAAAATGTAATATTTCGTTGGTTCTGGTTTCCCCAGGTAATGCAAAAACAGACTTTGGGTGAGGTGGAATGTTAAGTGATCATTTGATGGCCAGTTTTCTCAGGAATATTTTTTTCAAAAAATTATTACAATTTGATAATCCTTCTTCAAGTTACAGTTGAAAATGTTCAGGATGTTTTTGCGACACAATGTAGAACTACTAAAAACAAAAAAAAACACAGATCCTACACGCATCAAGACTTCGCGTCGTTTTTACTGCCTGTTGTCGTCCGTACATTAGGCGCTCAACTGACTGACGTTCCCTGTCGACTCATTTCGTCTGCACTTCACTCTGCGCGTCTTTCTGTCTGTTCGTTTAGCAATCTTCGTTTGCCAATCTGCATTATTTTACCTCCTCCGCACTGTAGTTTGTGAAGACGGATGCTCATAGGGGGCGGGGGTAATATGAGGACTTCTGAAAATCAGTCGCGTCAAGCTGTTGTCATGCTTGATCTTTTACAATAATTTTCGCTCTGCTTAAAACTGTCATAATTATGCAGAACAAGAAAGCCCAGCTGCCGCTAAAGAAGACGCGCTACAGCCGATACAGTTCCTGTTGCAGTATTGACTTTCAAGGTCGTCTAAGGTCGATGATTTGTATCTCGCTTCAAAGGGCGTATGCCACTTTTTTATTGTATAGTAATAGTAATAGTAACCCTGACTGTATCTCTCTTGCCGTTTCTGAAATATGACCAGTTTTACGTTGAAAACGCACATTTTTCTACTTCCCTCCATTCGCTGAATTTAAAAGTGTTCCCGTTGTACTAGATTGCTGAAATTTTTGTGTTTAGGTTTAACACACACAGCTAAATTATTCGTTTAAAAGCTTTTTTCTTGCGACCTATTGTTTAGCCACAATACATCCGTTACAAACAAACAGACAGACGGACGACAACCATGCCAATAGCTCGACCGTTGCTTAAGTACAGTCAGCTAAAATGAGGTTGCCAAGGCCTACAGACGGAGCGATAATAACAAGTTCCAGCAATAAATAAGCAAGCAGATAAAACTCGGAGCTTTTTTCCTTGGATTTTATTAAGATTCGTCAGGAAGACACGTCCTTTCTCTATCTCAACCGCGCAACACTACCACAATACACTGCCGTATTCTATGCAGGGCTGGAAAATACTAGGTTTTTAAGAAAAATTGTTAGGTTTTTGTTTTTTTAGGTTTAGTAGGTTTTTAAAGTTTTTTTGAAAGTTTTAAGGTTTTTATGTTTTTTTGGTTTTTGTGCGATGAACACCGTGCACAAAATTACGACCCGGAAAAACATCTTATAGGCTTACACCCTGTCCGTCACATAATTCACATTTTTTATAAACTGTAGCAAAACAAAGTAATCAAAATTTACGATTAAAATATGAAATAACATATAATATGTTATAAATTTCACGACAAACAAAAACTTTTAAAATTCTAAACATTGGACTTTCAGGTTAAAAAAAATTTTTATTTAAAAAAACTAGAAAAACCTAGGTTTTGTCGGACCAATTTTCCATATCTGATTCTATGTCGGTCGAAATGACAGATGCCAAGTCTGCTGCTGCTGCTGATGATGATGATGATGAGACGTCGAAGTATTCTATTTCATCCCTTCAGCCACAAATGTAATAAACAATAAATGTAATATTATTTAACTAGAAGCGACCACAGCTCTCAAACGTCTGCCGAAAATTCTGCTGCTACCTGGCGAATGCGAAGGAGTCTCAGTTTGCAGATTGCTTGTACATTCTCTAATGTTAATGACGGTGGATTAGGGAACATTTCAAAATCTAGATGATGATTTAGCATTTATTAGAAATTTGTAAAAAAAAGCAAGGGCACAAAACATGAAGCATTTTTGTGTAAAAGAAATTATTCTGTAACGTGCGTTCTCACAAACAGCGATGCAGGGCGTAAGGCCTATAATAATTAGCCTATTATAAAATAAGCCTATCATTAGCCTGCGTTAAATGGGGTCTTGTGTACTCAGATTACTTTAGTTTGTCATGTGGAGTTCGGCAAGGTGGTGTTCTCTCTCCATGTTTGTTTGCCATTTTTATTGACAGTGTTGTCGACAAGGTGATTGA
>Ga0209367_1006687_pt1 | contig 15938 bp, 11 predicted proteins | sample WorMetLIZISLAND2_FD_187412 | JGI IMG/M metagenome (GOLD analysis project Ga0209367, IMG submission 187412) | Marine gutless worms symbiont microbial communities from Max Planck institute for Marine Microbiology, Germany - Olavius geniculatus... ... | reverse complement strand
ATTAATGATTGTTTGGGAATGGGAATGGGAGGGAATGGGAATAGCCCAGTGGGAATCCCATGGGAATGGGAATTGGTTACAAAATTGGGAATGGGAATGGGAGGGAATGGGAACATGAAAAGCCATTCCCGGTCATCTCTACTCACAATATAACGTCGGTAAAGATCTGGTGATTCTAGCTTGCGCCGTTTTTGACTGATCCACCCGGGTGACAGACAGACGGACGGACAGAATTGCGATGGCTAAGACGCGCTGAAAGCAGTGGCTGCTTTCGCGCGTAATGATTAGACCACGACCAGCTTGGCACTAAGTGGCATGCCCTCTGTTTCAACTGTGCATGTGTCTCCTATTCTGTATGCAAGCACAGATCTAGGTCACAAACCGGCACATGGTGCATTTGATCCCTGTTTCAGCGATGTTTCCGTGCTGGTCGCTGAACACTGCATGCCATGGCCCGGAACACTAGCTGTCGCAAGTTCACACGAATCGGCGGAAGACATCGTGTAATACCAACAACGAGTTTCGTGCTTTCTCCAGCAGCTGCAGTTACAGTACACCACAACACTAACGCAAACTGGCAAGTAGCCTACTTGCACAACTGCAATGGTTGTGACTCACAAAAGATGGGGGAAAATTCCTCACTTGCAGGAGGTTTGAAATAGCTACCGGGGTATCTAGGTTTATGACTACGGAAACATAGGTACACAAGAAATTTGAGATAATGCTCACGTGACGCGCGAAAGCCTACAGCAGTTCCGGTTCAGTAGTTTAGCTGAAAATTGGAGTGTTCACGCTAAGTTAATACCAAATTCTCCATCTGGATCGCATAACGATAGTTCCGTGGCGCCACCTTGTGAATCATATAGAGTTGTGTCGCAGCCCGAAATCGCCAAAAAATCCATAAAACCATCTGTCATTGAACTCGGTGCCAATCGAGGGCCAGTGTATGACTTCCTATTAGTAATTAATTGTAACCTAGGCCCTATCTTGCACCGTTACTGAGATACAGCGGCTTATTGGCCAAAAATCACAAATTTTGCCCACCTCCTCTCATTTAGCGCCCTCGTTCGGGGTGACCCCCTTCGAATTTATGGAAAAGCTTTACGGTTCCTGAAACTAGATTTTTCCATGTAACCGACGGTGAAGATTTGGTGATCCTACCTTGCACCGTTTTTAACTGATCCACTCGTGTGGCAGACAGACAGACAGACGGACAGACAGAATTGCGATGGCTAAGACGTGCTGAAAGTAGTAGCTGCTTTCGCGCGTAAAAATTAAAGGTTAAAGTTGAAATTGGAGATACGGTTAGGGTTAAGGATATGGTTAGGTTTAGGGTTAAGGGCTAGTCTTAAGATTTTGGCGGGAAAATTTGGTTAATCCTTTCAAATTCAACTAATAAATAAATAAACAAAATAAAATAAATAATAGGGGCCTACATGGATAAAACGCAAAAGCTACTAATAGTCTGGGCCGTACTGACAATAGCTCCTGCCTGGAAAAGCAGACGAGGGACAAGTGAAAAATACAGGATCTATTAAATATCAGGTTGATCTGTTCCCATAATGTTCATTGTCTCAAAATACTGATGCCATACTTTCCGATAGTTTTCCTAGCGTGCGGCGTGCACTAGGACTTAAGCAATATTTTAATAAACGACCCATTTTATGTACTACGTTTTGCATTACACACCCAAGGTGCTGTTGATAGTTTAGCGATTTTGACAAACATCCACACGAAAACTGCAGCGTAGCGTTCAACTTTTCAGCCAAGTAAATGCCCAGTTTATCGCACAAGTTTCGACTTCCATTTCGAACGAAAAACTGCCTTATATGGACGTAAAAATACAAAATAATCTACATTTTACAAACTGCTACGCACCGTACGTTAGCGATTACGTCATAATGATCCGTTACCTTGGCAACGACCAGCCATTTAAATCGCATAAATAAGTAAAATTAGACTTGGGAACTTGGCCTCCCACTAAAGCTTGATCGTCTCATCCATTTCGTTTATTATTTAATAGACTTCGAAAACGCCTTATTTTCGAAAAAAGATGACTTGTTCCGAGAAGTTAGACATATAGGCTAGTTAATAAAAGCGTGCGTCACATTATTATTAGGTCAGAATTTGCAACAGCCTGCGAGTACTCTGCGAGGGCTGCAAGTGCAAGCCCAACTGGGCCTGTAATTGCATAGAGGCAACGTTGTGTACGGTTCGCTGCTTGCCGACAGTGAACGACAGCTAAGGCCAATTGGTCTATACGTGAATCATATTTGCACTGCCGCACGACTATGAAGTAGGCTACTTGGCTATTCACGAATGCAGCAAAAATATACACCGGACATTATACACAGGCTTGTCAAGCAGGTCTCGTAATGGGCCATAGGACTGGTCTACCTGCTAAATTTCTGAACTTCATAACAAACGGTCGAGCAGGTTCTGCTTAGTGTCTCATTTACCCAGGTAAGATTAGGCTTACAGATCATTTGATAAGTCGATTCGTATCACTTAATAAGCTAATGTGCGTGTTAGTATATGGAACCGAATTCAAAGTTTTTGTCATAATTTTGTCAGATATTGAGCGAGCGATTTTCAAGATTCTTCACTGACACACTCGGCAGTCGTCATGAAACATTTCTTATGCACTTTATAGGCATTAGGGCTACACATTCATCGGTACATTACTTTGTAAAGTACTCGTAGCTTAATCGTAAATTAATTTTTAGCCGAACGTACATAGTGTACTTGCGATCGCGCCTACGGTACAAAGTTTTGTGTCTTTCGTCTGTCTTTCGTCTGTCTCTCTATCTGTATGTAGCACATGTATTGTGGCTACACGGTACGTCGTAGGGCGTCGGCGATGGTACCGTTGGATATGGTGGTGAGTTTCTATAGGCTGTCAACAGTAACCATCTTTATCTGCAGCTGTTTGGCCGCAATTTTTAACGCAAAGTTGCTGCCTGCATTTATTATTCACGATCGTTAAATTAGCGTATGTTTCAGAGCTGAATATATCTTTCGAAAGCACAGTTAATATAACGTGTTAAAACTCTAGTCACCACCGGAAAATCGCTTTTTCGTCGCGACCGGAAGTCGGACGCTCGCCTTCGGACATAAGCGGTACGATCGGCTCACCTTAGCGACAGCTGGGCCTTTTGTTCCCAACTTCCCACGGTGTTACAGTAAGCGTTTAGAAAGGGGTGCCATCTTTAATGGTTACTTCGTCGCACAGTAGCCACAAACAGTTAGTGAAAACAAGAAGCCCAGCTGTCAATGTAGGATAACTGGTTGTCAGTGACCTTTAAGGTCATCCAAGGTCGATAATTTTCATGTCATTTGAAAGCCAGGATGCGACTCTTCATCAAGGATCAATAGCAACATAGTCTTTATTTTGCACCGTTTAGCCACAATACATTCGTTACAGACGGACAGACGGAAGGGCGACAACCAGGGCAACGGCACGACCGTCCTACTTAAGCGCGGTCGGCTAAAAATTTAGAAATTCTGTCATTCAATAGCAGTTTTGCTTAAAGTAAACTGGTTGGTATCATTGTATACAGCTGAGTTCAGGCCCGTCTTTAGGAGAGGGGAAGGGTGGCAACTTGGCACTGTGCCAAGGACCCCGCGCTGCGGCGGTGATCGCCGCAACGGATGGATTGATCGATCAGTCTAACCGATCTTTATCGCATTAGGGATGAATTATTGTCAAAACTTGAGCCCAATTAAAAGGTCCTAAATTATTTTTTTTGGGGGGCGGGGGGAGGGAGAGAAGGGGTTGAAGCTAAAATCTAGGGTCCGAAATTTTTTTTGCATGCATACCAACACACAAGACTTAGAGACTTAAGCCTATCCTGCAATTTGTGGTATAGCCTAGTGTAGTCACAACTGACAAGTCGCTATGTGGTATCGAGGGCCCCGCGGGAAAGTACTCCGTTCCAAGGGCCCCGCGCTGGCAAAAGACGGCCCTGGCTGAGTTCGTCATATGCCAATGACCGCTTCTTCAGCTATTGTAAAACACTGTTCGCTGTTGGTCGTGAATAGGCCTATATAATGACTCGGCTAATGCTAACTGCTCAGGTCTCTTACTATATAGGCCTAATGGGGTGTTTACACGATCCAGCAAACGTCCAGCAAACTTCCAGCAACCGTAATGCTGGACGTTTGCTGGATCGTGTAAACACCCTATAACTTTCTCGCATTTCCGACTCGACACATTTTACGCGTTGCACACTCCTATGCATGAGTCCGATCTTATGTTTATGAGTTAAGGAGCGGCGCACGTCGAGAAAACTGCTAGGCATAATTTTTATATCGTGACCGAAGCCGTTCTTGTCCACACATGTGCGCCGCGCCTCTCTGTGAATTTCTTATTACCGGTACGCCTATTTCAGTAACGACGACTGTTCGACATAAAGCAACTAAAACTCGTCAACATGAAAAATACACAAAAACTGCCCGGTTGATAATTTATAATGGGTTTTATGGCACAGAAGTAGGGTAGGCTGGGTCTAGCCGGTGAGAGATTTAAGTTCGGGAGAACGCAACGACGTTTGCACTATCTGCGAATATTTTGTGGTCCTATTCAGGCCCGTCGAGACGGTGGGGTAGTGGCGGGTAAGCTATCCCGGGCCTTGCGACGTTTGGGGGCTCGCTGTCGCTCACAAATATAAAATTACCCCAGAATGCACCATTTTGAAGAAAAATTTAAATATTCTTTCCCCATAGGGGCTCCGCGAAAATGTTTGGGGCCCCGCGAGAATGTTTCCCGCGGGCCCCGCTGTGGCTCTCGACAGGCATGGGCCTATCTAGGCTATAACCGCATAATGTTGTTTTTCATTATAGCCTAGGCTTTTAGTTATAGTCCGCAAGTGCTCACAGAAGCCGCCATGTCTAGATGCACGTTTGTTTATTAATCGCAAGCTAAGCCTCATATAGGCCTACAGGTCTGACACGGAAGTAAAAGAAGCTCATGTATACAGTAGGGCCTATAGGAGGAATATGCTATTGGAGCCTACAGAAAGATTAACAGCTAATATTGGATCTGGCTGGTAGTGTCGAATAAGTGCAATTTTGCGGTAGGTCTAATGCTATGATCCATTGCGAATTCATCAAGTTGGCGTAGTTAAAACTCGATATACTTTGCTTCCATGCAAAGTTGCAACTGCTGAGCTCTCTGCTTGACGATAGTGTTAATTAATGAGTGAACTGCGAGCTGACACAACTATTGTTTGTTTTCGACTTTTAATACACTTTTAATGCATTTGTAAATCGTAATGTAATAACATTGCATTTTTGTAGGCCAAGTTAAGAGAAGACACAATGATGGCCAACAACGCAATGGGACAACAGGCGAAAGAAATATGTAAGAGTCGTTCGCTTTTTAATTAATTTGTTCCACGATTTCCGTCTACATTTGCTATATTTGATGGAAAAAACGAGGTGACTATTAATCCGGCAGCAGTAACAATACCCTGTAGGCTATTATTCCGGCAGAGTAGGCGGGACTTAGCACTGATTGGCTAGGCTTGCCAGTGATTGACATGCCGCTTGACATGCCGTTCAACGTGAGAAAATGACGAGTGGCATTAATAATTTACCGAATTTTGAAGTAAATGTGAAAACACATCTCGGGGCTAGAGAGGGGGGTTACACAGTGTTGTCTGCCGCCAGACACTGGACCCCAGCCGGACGAGTCGCTAGTCGATTTACCTACGCAGGAGGGATGGAAGTTTGAGTTATACCCCGTTTACACGATCAAGCTGGCTCGACGAGTTGGCTATTATGTTAGCTGGACGATCCAGAGCCAGCTCGATGTTTGCTTGATGTTTGCTTCGTGTATGCTATGTTTTATGCATGCTTCGTGTTTGCTCGATGTTTGCTCGATGTTTGCTTGACCGTGTCAACGGGGTATTAATTTTGGTAGTTGTTTATACACTGAGATTGTTTACCTATCCGCAAACAGTTACCCATTCAGGTATAGTAACCAATTGACTTGGTAGTGACCCGACTGCGAATCGAACTTGCAACATCTTGATAGTAAGTTTGACGCGATATTGTTAAGCCACTAAGGCTATACCAGTGGTTATATATCATTTAGGTATTCAACTAACTCCTAGGTTAACTCAGCCTTCCATCCTTCCGCGGTAAATAGCCTATATCGAGTACCGGCTTGTCTGTCTGCGATTAAGGCGGGGCGCGTTCACCGGTGTCGGTTGGCAAGTAACGCTGTGTGATCCCATATGGCAGGTGAAGCACCGTAGCTCTGTGACGGGTCTTTCATAAAAAGCGATACACTACCATCAAAGGCGCGCATAAAACGACGTAACTGATCTGAACTGAGCACGTTTAGTTTCTGACGAACTGAGCAATGGGCAAACAGAGCGAGCCCACTGGTCATTGGTTGACGCGTGCGTGTGCATAATCACGCAGGCCACCGACGCTGTTAGATGGTGCCCACTGTAATGCATTACTACTTGCCCATATCGTCACAACCCAAACCATGTCAGTTTATGTCAGTTCAGTTCGGTTCAGGTGTGTCGCTCTGTACGCGCCTTTAATCTGTATTGCGTGGCATGTCTATACAGCGTGTCAAGTGATGTTAACACGCCGACCCATCTGTTGCGGTTGGATGCGTCGCAAGTCCGCTCTGCAACTCATCGGCTCCAAGCTTGAGACGCGACTTAAGATCGGCCGCTCCGTTTCGCTCTCCAGCAAAATACCGTGTAAGTTATGGAGTGTTTACACGATCCAGCAAACGTCCGGCAAACTTCCAGCAAATGTAATGCTGGACGTTTGCTGGATCTTGTCAACACCCCATTATGCACTCTAAATTTTTCTACACAACGGTCATTTGCTGAACTTTTGTTCAAGTTCAAAATTAATGATACGCTTCTAAGACGAGGACATCGTTGTGGTTTTGCAACTAATGTTGTAGCAGTTGATACTTTTACCCCGGATCTTTACAACAAAGTTTAATGGCATCAGAGCTGGGCAAATTACTGGCTCAAATGTAAGTCAGTTACAAATTACACATTACTTTGGAATCAGAGGCCAAATTACAAATTACAATTTACGTAATTTTAATTACTTTAATCACAAATTACATGCAATTGTTAATCTTGTTTTCCAATTAGTATTATAAATGATAAAATATAATAGATTTAACAAACTAGCAGCAGTACGCTAACAATGCAGTCACTATTTATTGTCAGACCAAAAAACACCAGGAGCAAGCAGCAACACACCCATTACCTGGTAATGTCAATTACTGTCTACATTGTTGATAAGCACAACTTATATTTAAAAATGTAAGTTATATCATGTAAATCACATAAAGGTCTACGTGGCATTAAAGTCCTAAAAGACCAATTGCAGAAATGTTTATGACTCGACAACGATCGACGATGCAGACTGTTCAGCGTTAATCCTACGATTAGCGAAATGGAAGGTCTGTTGTCTACAGTCTACACTATTTACAGATCAACTTGTGCAGAAAAACAGTTATAACTGAAAATATAAGTCACATGGTGAAATGTGTTTTTAAGTAAATAAGAAAGATTGGCATAATGCTTAATATAAAACTAATAGATGTTGCCATTCAAAACTTTTAGATGTAATTGAAAACCATAATGTAATTTAAAATTACGAGTGACATGACCGCGTAATTGAATTACCAATTACAAATTACATTAAAATCAAATGTAATTGAATTACAAATTACAAGTGCAATTTGTAATTAAATTAGGTAATTGATTACACGTAATTTCGTTATTGCCCAGCTTTGCCTCTACCCTTCCGCCCCCTATTCCAAATGTTTGGATCCGTCACTGTTTTGTAAGATTAGGGTTGTGACCCCTTTCCCAGTGAAAAGGAGAAACTCCTCCCCACGCTCATTCCTCGAGGGCCCCTTGTGTATCGTGGCTTTGCGCCAATGGACAACTGTACTGGGTTACACATTGTGTTTTGAGAAATGTTGGTGTGGTCAGCGCAGTCTTATGCGTAAACACACACAAAGACACACGGATCGGGCTAATTGGGTTCGTTCTAAATTGCCTTTCGCGCCTCCAGCTTGATCCGACCTGTTGGTGACGGAAAGACGAACGGACGACGACTATTCAGACGACGTCGTAAACGAGTTGAAACCAATCAGCAGTCACCAGGCCAGCAGTAGACAGCAAGCATCGCCGCAGCCAATGCGCAGACAATGAAATTGAGGGAAAGACCAAGGGGACCCAAGCCCCCAGTGAAAAATTGAAAGATTCGCTTAAAAACCTGCTTTATATAGGTTCTCACTTTGATGTCCAAAAATGCTCTATAACTCACCCACCAGCATCTTTGTTGCACCTTTGTTGCAGAATTTTTTTTCCGGCGGTGATACACCACGGAATTCCGTTAAACGAGAAACGGAAAAGGAGGAAAATGCAAGGAAGAAAGAGAAGGGAAAGTGACAGTAACAGAAAGATAGCCTACTCCTAACAACACCCCAGCCAACGATGGGAGAGGGAAGGGTTGAGAAGATGCAGGGAAGAGAAAGAGAAAAAGTGTCAAGGAATGTATGAGAGAGAAAGAAATAGAGACAAGTAATTTGAGCAAAGCTCACGTGACGCGCAATAGCAGCGGTCCTGCCACTTTGGCAATCAGTGTAGGCTTACAGCAATAACATGTAAATGCATCTTGAAAGAGTACTCAAATTTGAGGCCACCGTACGGAAGACTCCTTGAATTTAAGAGATCGAAAATTAGATTGCTAAAAATGTCATAGGCAGGTTGTCCAGGTCCATCTCCAGCCATTTCGGCGCAATTCACTTTTAAAATGTGTGTCGCAGCCGGAAATCGCAAAAAATTCACTAAAAATTCACTGAAACCCCCTTTTGGGTGGGGGGGTTCAAGGTCATTCAAGGTCATCGTCGTTGACACCAATATAAAGCTTGTCACTATTGCTTGTAATGATAAGCAGCATGTCTGTGCCTGTCTGCAACAGTTTTTACGCTACACGAGATAATTCCGGTAAAATAACCACTTTTTAGGGGGTAGCCGTCTTTCGCGCCCGCCTGCGCCGGCCTCCTTGAACCTAAGGGGTAGGGACTTGGACTGTTGAAATCTACTTTTAATGCTGAAAATTTCGTATGCAGGTTGTCTTTGTCTATCTTCAGCCATTTTGTCGTAGTTCAGTGTTGAAATGTGCGCTGCATCAAAAAATTGCGAAAAATTAACTAAAAACCCATTTTTCGGTGGTTCAAGGTCGTTCAAGGTTATCGATGTTGATAAATCTAAAAAGCCTGTCGCCAGTGCTTGTTATGATAAGCAGCATGTCTGTACCTATCAGCAACCGTTTTCACACTATACGAGCCAATAAGGGCAAAATAACGTTTTTAGGGGGTACCCCTATTTGACGCCCTCGTTCGAGAAGAACCCCCAAACTCAGGGGCATGAAATTTTGTCACGGAAAACTAGAGTTCTTCAGGCAGCACACGATGAAGATTTCGTAATTCTAGGTCTTGCCGTTTTGATACAGTTCCAAGGTGTGACGGAGGGACAGACGGACAGACGCCCAGGCCATGGCTAAGACGCGCGAAGCATTCTGCTATCGCGCGTAAAAAGGGGGAAGGAGGGAGACCCCAATGAACATTTTTGGCTACACACTTCACTGATCGCAGACTAATGGGGTGTTTGTAAACACGATCCAGCAAACGTCCAGAAAACTTCCAGCAAATGTAATGCTGGACGTTTGCTGGATCGTGTAAACACCCTATAATGCTCTGGCGGTTGCAATCGTCTGGTTCAACATTTCATCTGAAGTCTGCCACACCGGCAGTTGACCACCGGCTAATGGATAGCGACGTTTGATGCTACGAATCGGAATAATAATTAATTTACGGCTGTCGTGAACAGTTGACAACGCCGCGGATGTAACGCTGAAACAGTGACGTAGTTTTCACCAGATGGCGCAACTTGCGTGTGTTGCATATCTTGCATTTCAATAAATGTTGAATTACTGCTTCTGTTCTTAATTTACATTTTTAGTAAACAAAAATAATAATAACTCTTGTAAATTGCTCGCTGACATATCAAAATTATCTACACCTTTTAACTAATGTACGATCAGTATTCAAGGAAGACACCAATATTTAATTTGTTTCTTGTAAGTTATTTGGGCTAGAATGAATTAACTAACAACCGTGTTCTCCTGAATGCGGTACTAGGAAACTCCGGGAAATATTCTACAGTATACAGGTCGAACGATCTTATAATTTATCACCAGCGGGGCAGGAAAATTGGTCCGAAAAAGGATTATGTTTTTACGGGCATTGCGTCCATATTGCGTGTATTAGCAGGGACGGTAGAAAATTACGTAAACACGGAAATCACGGAAACCGTGATTTTTTACAAATGCCGTGATTTTGCTAAAATGCCGTCTTTTGTTGTGTTTTTTTAAGCAAAAATGACGTGATTTTCCGTTTTTACAAAAATTTTATTGCATTTAATCAGCATAAGTTAGAGTTTATTGTGTGATTTTAGCTCAAAAATTTGCCTCTGATACCAAAGTTCATGTGCTTTGTTTATTACTAGCTCAATTAAATATATGTCCTTGACGTCATCGTTAAAATAAAATTATGTATTTTAATGATCCGCAGCGACAAAATTTTACAGAAGAAAACCTTGCACTGCATATATCATATAATGACGGTCGTTAATGCTGCATGTTAAGTTTGTAGACTAAGCTACTCTAGACAACTGGTGCAAAGTATAACCGAGATTGCTCAGTTAGCCTACTGACTGTATGATGTGTGTTTTTACTATTTTTAATCGTCCGCATTTTTGCGAAAAATAAACTCATATATTGCTACCATTCACAGTCTATGAAAATTTGTGAATGCCGTATCCAACAGTAGGCTACAATCGCCAACCCTCTGCGAATACCTGTTCTCCCGAAATAGGGGCTCCGTCCACCAAAATGTGCATGGCACATTAAGACTGTATAGCGCAACGGTTACTATTAGCAGGTTGCAGGCATTTGCAGAATGATGCCTGACTCAGTAATTGCCGATCCTTCCATCCCCTCTAGACAAAGGTACTGAACTGAACCGTCATTCACATTCGCTGGCTTTCGGACACCGGCGTATGGTCGGCCTTTTCTAGCGACAGCTGGATTTTTTTGTTATTGATACTGCGGTTAATTGCAGGGCAGCAGCGCTACATGATTATGCATGAAGACAAGCTTTACGTGTACAAAGACGAGACGGCGACCCGAGCCCAGAAAATACTCATACTCACCGACTACTGCAGGTCAATAACACAAACACTGACGATGAAAAAAAACATGGCTTGATAGTGTAACGCCAGAACGCTGGACTTGCGATAACTAGGTCGTTGGTTCAACTCCCGGTCGAGACTTTATTTTCGATAGGTGACTGGTAAACCATATCGGTATATAATAACCAACACAAAAAGTAAACTCAACCTTCCATCCCTCCGGGGTATGCTAATCGAGTACCGCCCGGTCTGGCTTGGGGTTGAGATGGGTCACGTTTACCTGCAGTTTCGCGTGATAGGTAACACAGTAACACTGTGTGATCTTATATGGCAGGTGACGCTCCGTAGTGTGAAATGAATTTGACATGGTAAGCTATATCGGTACTCTGTAAACTGGCTAAGGAGTGAGCCCTTCGGTTTTTGTCAAAAATGTGGGTCAGATGTTAATCTGTTTTCAAAATTCTGCGCTTTTTTGTAGGCCTATCACTAAAGATCTCATCACGCTGGAAATGCGTCGTAAAATATTATAGTCAGCATTAAAATGCATACAAGTAAAGGAAACTATCTATGTGCTACTAATTTTTGACTAATTTTACGACGCGTTCAGGATGTCACATGCGGGATCTACAACACAATGTTATTTTTGGAGTTTGCCACTGATTTGGCTAGTAAAAATGTGGAAAACTGGTTAACGTTCGATGAAGTTATGAATTTATGGAAGTATTGGTTCGCTTTTATTTGGATCAATCGGTATAACAAAGGCCATGAAGTAGGTTAATTAATTTCGTCACTAGGTAAGCTTCACTAGGTAAGGTTAGGCGGCATTGAGTGCGTAACTAACGTGTTACTTATTTTTTATTGGGGGGAGGGGTCTGAAAAGAGAATGCAGTTCAACAGGGCGGTCGTTGCTATAAGTTCATGACAGACAGTGCATGCTGTTTATAATATTGAATAATGAATGAATAAGAAGTAAATAACCATTCGCAATCTTTAGTTCTCTACTTCTCTGGCCGCAATTTTTACTGCGAATTTTGATAGGGATAGATGAAAATATTGCAAAACGCTGATGTTATCTTTGGCGGAGAAAATTATTGTGCAAGTGATTTTTATCCGACCATGCTTAAGTAACTAAAGGTCGAGCTATTGGTACGGTTGTCGTCCGTCTGTCGTCTGTAACGGATGTTATATATGGCTAAGCGGTATAGGTCGTAGGGAAAACTTTTTAGAGGAATAATTATTTCTGAGCCACAAAACTAGACATGCAAAATTTCAGCGATCTAGCACAAAAGAAACATTTTAAAATTCGGGATTGAATGGACGGGGGTAGGAAAACTGGCCATATCTCGGAAACGGTGAGAGATATGGCCAAGGTTCCTATTAATCACTAATATGAAGTGGCATTCGCTTTTTCAGATGAGATGAAAATCATCGATCTTCGATGACCTTGAAGTTCACTGACAACCAGTACGATACATAAGAGCATCAGATTCATTTCTTGCTTATGATATAGCTACTAAACCTACTACTTATTTTGTGCAGATTTGTGGAGATAAAAGCAGAAAAGACCAAAGACGTGCCTTGGCCGTTCAGGCTAGAGCCATGCGACGCCTCGAAGACCAAGCCCGAGTATTTTAGTGCTGTATCCGAGGAAGAATTACGGGTATCGTTAGTAATGTAACTACCTAAATAATTGTGTGAAAAATCACTCGTAGTTGACTTTCTGACTTTATAAAAAGCATAATATGCAGTTGCTTATACTGTATAATTTATCATACAATTTCACAGAAACGTGAAAGCAGAATTATAGTCAATGATTGTATTATGGTTTATTATAAAATCGTCTAAAACTTGTACACTGCTTCATTGTTAATGACATTTTTGTTTGGGTGTTGAGATCACGGCGGATTGTGGCTAACTGTTTATCTGCGCCATCTAAGCTATTTTACTTACTTACTTACGTACAAATGCATTGTAAAAACAAACATAGTTACAAATGTGTAGCTGGTTTTTTTCAGTAGTTATTTTTGTGTGCTTTCAGAAATGGGAAGATGCTTTAACTCCGCGGTTTGGAGAAGAAGGTTTGGTATTTTGCTTTTTTATAACACAAGAGTAACAGCATCAGATGAGTGTTTGCTTAGTTTCTGAACGGCACATCAGCAGTGAAAGTAAAAGTAATGTATAGCTCTCAATAGGAAACCTTATCCATCACAAAGCTACGGAGCGTCACCTGCCATATGAGATCACACAGTGTGACCTGCCACCCGACACAAGTGAGTGCGCCCCGCCTTCACCAGACAGGCTGGTACTCGATTTACCTACCCCGGACGGATGGAAGGCTGAGTTGACATTGGTACAACTACAAGAGGTCGCTCAGTATCAAAAATTTTATAGAAATGAGACCAGTGCAGTGAAGGCATTCACGTACATGATTTTTAAGCACTTTTGTGGTCATTCGCATGGCGCAAGTGTTTCAAGTCTGTGCTTGCTTAGCTCTTGCTATTTTGGGCAACTGTAAGTTCAGTTTTCGCCGCGTTGCTTTTACCTGCTTGCTGTTTTATCGTTAGCAGGGTTAAAAGTTTTCTTCTGCTCTTAAAGGTAACCCCTCTTATAACTACGAAACGTCACCTGCCATATGGGATTACAAAATGTTGCTTGCCAAGCAACACTTTGCCGTTCGACGCAGGTGGACGCACCCGTATTTATTCGCAAATAGTTGTAGGCCTATAGGCAGCCTGCTTTGGCAAAGTAAGATGACGATGATAGCAAGATAGACTGATAAAAAGACAAGATGCGTATTTCGCTACGCTATAATTGTTGACTGCTGACTTAAGAAATATTTTTGCGTCGATGAAACTGACGATATCAATATTATTGGTAATTTATACATATAGTAGTTATTCAGTGTGTGTTTAACAGTGGTGCAACTGCCGGAGGAGGAAGAAGAAGATGAATATGATACGCCCAACGATCCACCGTCCTCAGCAAGTGCGTGATTATAGACTAACTTCGCATTCACTCCACTATAGGCTATCACAACAAGAACGACTGATAATAAGTTACAATTAAGTTCAACCTTTTCTACTACTTTGTAATTTACAGCTTTACAATTTCGATTAACTATAAACAGCACTTAAATACACATTTGCGTTATATTATTAGCTTTAGGCCTATTATCTATTCAACAGTTTCAGCTGATAGACCTAGAACTTTCTCATTCAAGCATTGCGACGCCACAGGCCTGCGTGTATATACCGGGTATAGCCAGGCCGGTCGAGAGAGTGGGGTAGAGGTGGTTAGCTACCCCGGCCCCGCGACGTTTAGGGGGCCCCGCCGTCGGCTAGAAACAAAGTAAATTCAAAAATTTTCTCCCTAGCGGGGCCCCGTGAAAATATTTGGGCGCCCCGTGAGAATGTTTCCCCGGGCCCGCCCCGCCGTGGCTCTCGACGGGTCTGGGTATAGCTGAGTAACGAGGTCACTTTGCTTCACAACGTGTAACATTGAAGTATTTATCAGATCGGTACCAAATTTGCCACAAATCGATGCGGTTTAATTATTGACGTCGTAATTGATTTGAATCAATCTTGGAAATCAAGGTGGCGCCATCTAGCGAGCGATGGGTCTAGAAAAAAGTCGTTTAGACGACTTTTCCAGATTATTGAGTTAGCTTAATGATTAAACTGTCTAATTGTTAAAATTTCTTACTGCTTTTGTAGCGATAAATCGTTAATTTGTGCAGTCTTAACTTGTTTGTTTTTTTTCTCTCACTTAACCGCAAGTTTGACGGTGTCATTGGTATGTTCAGAGATGAATTCGGTAAACAAGCATGATGATGACGACGACGTTGAAAATGACAGCGATAATAGTAGCGACTACGATAAGCCGAATCCAACGCCAGCAAAAAGTACGTCGTTATTAATACTGTTAGATATAAAAAGTTGTATATAACGTCTTGTATGGATTTCGCATAGGCCTAAAAGTAAGAAGTTAAAGGTGGCATATGGCTCTCAATTATTTTGCGTCTATAAGGGTTTTTTGGGGATGGGCCAGCGAATGCTGCCAACCGAATTTTACCCTAACTGACCCTCGTTGCAACGGGAACGAAATTTGGGACAAAATTGGCTAAAAACTTATAACTCGGCACATGTGTGAGATCATATCTCCGAGATTCTTGCATCTAACAAAGGGGGCAAGGGTGATATTATTTAACAGCACATTGACACAGTCAGTGTGATGCGGGCAATATCAACTTTTTGTGATTTTTGCTGTTTTCGTTGTGCGAGTTCTTCAACGTTGCCGTTCACAAGTGTATAAACTGATCTTTTGAACATTTATTTATTTATTTATTTAATATCAAAATCGTACACGTAGTACATAAGAACACAAAAGAAAAAGCTTATCAAATAAACAGGGGCGTCATTTAGGGGGGTGGGGGGGGTCTACGGACCCCCAAGGATTTATGATTTTAGTTTTTTCACTGTAAATTGTACCTTTGATTAAACGTGAAACAGCTAAAATGTCAACTAGATCGGTGTACAGCACCCATTCTCAGGCAGAACACGTTGTCGATCACTGCCATGAAATAAGTACGTTTCAACATAGTCTACAGTGTATTATGCCTCGTTTCTCTCGCATAGTAAACTGTAGACCGTGTTGAAACCTATACGTAGTAGGCCCCTAGGCCTATGC
>Ga0209367_1006684_pt1 | contig 15940 bp, 7 predicted proteins | sample WorMetLIZISLAND2_FD_187412 | JGI IMG/M metagenome (GOLD analysis project Ga0209367, IMG submission 187412) | Marine gutless worms symbiont microbial communities from Max Planck institute for Marine Microbiology, Germany - Olavius geniculatus... ... | reverse complement strand
GCAAGGGGCAAGGGGAATATTCCGCCCCCTTGGCTGAAGCTTAAATCCGCCACTGATCATATTCACATAATATTATGTGCACTATGATTGATTAGGCCCATGTTAAGCTGTTAAGTCGCAGTAGTTCCGAGATAATGCAGATAAATCGTGACATCCGCTAATAAATTGGTAAAGTAAGACACAATGACGAATAACTGAAAAGCGAGCAATTGAATCCGGTAATACGTCACACCGCCGCTGGCTTTCCTTAGATACAGCGTGTCGAATTGACGCTGTTATCTTCATTTGATTGACCTATAGGTCTAAAGAAACACAACACCCGCTTACACCCGGCCAGCCAAGCAGTGAATACCCCAGGCCTACATGACATGTCTGCAGGTAGAGTTTACTTCTTGGTAAATTATTCTCTGGTTCGACCCCGCTGCAGGCCCATCGAGAGGGTGGGGTAGGGGGGTTAGCTACCCCGGGCCCCGCAACGTTTGGGGGCCCCACCGTCGGCCAGAAATATAATGTACCATTTTGAAAAGAAAAATTCAAAAATTTTCTTCCCAGAGGGGCCCCGTGAAAATGTTTGGGGGCCCCGCGAGAATGTTTTCCCGGGCCCCGATGTGGCTCTCGACGGGCCTGTCCCGCTGGCAGCAGTTGCATTGCTGCGGCACTCAGCAACTCGTGCGGAAAAAAATATATAGGCCTAACGTTAACTCGCATGAGGCGTGTCTACTTGAAGGGATGATCTAGTTAAATTCGCGGACAGTTCTTGTGTATTTTCCACTGATTCACTTTAGTGCTGCCACTCCCGTGACTCGATCGATCTTGGGATAGGCTATAGCTGAAGTCAATCGAAGAAAAGCATGGAAAGAAAACGCCGGACAGTTGCAGACATGCGTGCACTGTTGCGCTTGAGTGCAAAATCCTCGATGCTAAAATAAGTTGTAACTTTTTATCTGTCAGACTGCTGTCTATTACCAATCATTATTTTGTTTATAAAGTATTTTTCTGTGTTTTGAGCTAACAGATTATAGATAAATTAAAATGACTCGCTTTTGTTTGAGGTCGATACAAAGTGATGTAGGCTAATAGAAATATCGTTCACATGCGAAAAAAATATTTCAAGATCGTGTTTTGTGTCACAGCTCGTAACAGTAAACAAATGAATCTCCAGAATCTCTCAATAACAGTGCTAATCATTTGTCTAGGAGACGGTTGTGAAACGGCGAGCCCGGTTAGCGCGCGGATGGGCCGGTGAATCGCTGATTGGAAGCAGACATTGCGGCTCGTTCGAGGGTGAAAACGGCACAAATTGGTCGCGCGCCGACATCAAACGACATCAGAAGAGAACAGACCGAGACCAAGAAGGCACGCGGGACCCACCCGATGAGTAGGCGGAACGTGTTGTCGCGCGCGCTGGCTGCCGGGATACATAACGGTTGAACGGATCCGCTGAATGGGCGCGCTCTAGCGTGCACAAATCCGGCGTATCCACGGACCACGGATGCATCATTCTATCCCTGGATCTATATACGGGTGAACCTAGCTAGAGCACGACCTTACCCCATACGTATATGACAAGGAGACCTTAAATTCTAGCACCTGCTAGCTATTACAGAGTTGTCCATGGTATATGACCACCCACTGCAGTGCAACACAGTATACATCTGTGTATGTTATTATAACGATCACTACGCTATTAATAGCAAACACCTGTCTGTTTTTGCTAACAAGACAGCATGATCGTCACGTTCAGTGGCGTCGTGGGAGAGGGAAGGGGGCAAAGGAAAGCAACTACCCCTTCCCCAAACTTCGGGCTGGCGGAAAATGGTCAAAGCTGAAAATCCCCATTTTTGGCAGATTTGGAAGTAAAAATGAAATTTTGAGCGCCGATAATTTTCTCTGTCGCAAATTTGCGGTTTTCTGTCGGAATTCCGTCGGAAGCGTGCAGTGCCTTTTGGAAAATTGCAACTTCTTACCCGGCGTACTTTTTTTAACCCAAAACGCCGCTGGTCGCGTGACAAAAAAACGGTAAAACCATCAAAGAACGATTTGCAATGATCGCTAACTTTCATCGTCTTCGTCAGTAATGTGCAAATTACACTAGGGCTCACGGGGGGGTTGTTGGTTTTTTAATTTCAAGTCTGATTTTCCTGCACTTGGTTCACAAAGTATATATAATAAGGTGTTTACACGATCGAGCAAACATCGAGCAGACATCGAGCTGGCTCAAGCAGGCCTATTTGAACCCTGCCCTCTGGCTCAAATGTAGGCCTAGGCTTAGGCTCTTAGCCCACAACTGATTACGTGTTATATAGGCCTTCCAACTATAACCCGTCCGCCATTCTATTTAGCATGTTAATTACCATAGAACGTCGACCTAGCTGCTCGATGTTTGCTCGATTGTGTAAACACTGTTTAAGATAACCATTGACGCTCTGTTTTCAGCAGCGATGTCGTGGATTAATAAGCGGGACAGAAAGTTGCAAATTTCTGACAGAGAAGATTATTAATGGTCAAATTTTCAATTTTTGCAATAGGCCGAAAATTTCCTACAAATGGGGGGGGTGGTTCGGCCCTAAATTTTGCATTTTTGGAAGCAAATTTTCTGACAAGAAAAAGTAGGCCTAGGCATTTGCAATCGCGTTTCATAGCGCGTTTTCATAATAAATTGTTTAGCGCTTACAAACGTTTTCATTATTATTGAATCGCAACGTCAAATGGGCCCAGTCAATGAATGAGATAGGCTGTATTCGGTAAATTACAGGAACTTTGATCAGGTGGTGGAAATGGATGCACCGCAGCATATCCATGGTATATCGAGCTTGTGTGCAGCTTCGTCATCATCATCATCAGCAGCAGCAACAGCAGACTGATCGGACGTGTGATAAAGAGCTCTGCGTTCAGTCGCCGCGGTCATTCGATGATGCGGATGGACGTCGCTCATGCGTACAAGCTGATAGCAGCTTGCGCCACTCACTGCACTAACTGTAGGGCTACAGCAGCCACACAATGCTGCTGCTACTGCTGCTGCGCACATGTAAGCGGTATGATGCTGGACTTACGATCGCAAGGTCGTGGGTTCGATTCCTGGTCGGGCCACTATCAAGTGGTTGCTAAATTGCTATATGAATGGGTGACTGTCGGCAGACAGGTGATTGGGGGTGAACAGTCTAGATATTAAACCAGCGGCAAGGTCAACTCAGCCTTCTATTCTTCCGGAGTAGATAAATCGAGTACCGGTCTGTCCGGCTGATGTTAATAAGACGAAGCGCGTTCACCCGTGTCGGATGATCCAATAAGGCAGGTGACGCTCCGTAGCTCTGTGATGGGTCTAAGTTATAGAGCACCTTTAGGCCTACCTTTAGCCTACCTTTTGTAACGACTGGCCACTAAGGTCAGTAGAGGGCCATAGTAAGAAACTGGCTATAACTTGGCACGCCATAGCCAGAAGCGGGGGCGTAGCTAAAAGCCGCCTTCAGCGGCGTCGAGGCCAAAAAAACGGGGGACAGGGGCAAGGAGCAGGTGTCCTCTCCCAAAGTTTGTGCTGATGGAAAATTTCGTTGTTGTCGTTAATTTCCAGCAAAATGCAAAATTTGGGACCGAAAGCGGTAAAATTAAAATTTTGGGCACCCATTCGAAAATTTGCAGCTGCATGCCTGTCGAAATTTTGTCGGAAATCTGACATGCCTGTCAGAAAATTTGCATATTTTGACCCGCCTACTTTTTTAAACTACAACGCTGCTGACGTCGGATGTTCAAAAAAGTGAACTTTCAACTGTATGACGTTGTAGACCTATTTATTGAGCCATGCCAGATATTTTAACGAATTTTACAGGACAGGCCTACGTTGCGAGAGCAGTCGACTACGAAGTGCAAATGTTTGGCTTGATTTCATGCTGCCGCTACAGTATACAAAAGGGACTATTTTTGGCCGACCGTCAAGTCGCGCTTTGGGACAGACGATAGATTATGTCGTCTGTCTATCAGTTTGACGTCTGTATCGCATGTTTTGTGGTTAAACGGTACGTCGTAGACTCGTAGGAGGCAGGGGGTCGGTGATAATAGCATTGGAGGGCGATGACGAGATATTATAGGCTGTTAATAGTAGGCCTGACCATGCAGCGGTTTGGCCGCAATTTTGAATGCAAAGTTTCTGCCTGCAACCTTCACCCACGTGCGCCGAATTACCGTATCTTATGTCAGCGTTTATTATAACGTTCGATATAACAGCGTCACCATGGCGTGTATGGAACTGCAGTCATATGGGACTGCAGCCACTCTGGGAAATTGTTTTTTTCCGTGACCAGAATGCGGACACTGGCCTTTGAATAAAGGCGGTACGGTCGGCCCACTCTATTGACAGCTGCGCTTCTCGTTTATTGGCGCTCTAGCTGTATAGTACACGATTCGTCGCAGCGTCGGATCGTTTTATAATCATATCAGTGTCATTAATGAAGCCATGCCAGGCTATCTGTGAGTGACTGCAGCCTGCAGTATAATTAATTATCGCTGACCGTGCATTGTTGATGTTGCAAGGCTTCAGCGGCAAGACGATATCCTTCCTACCTGCTGCAACAGTTACGTCATTATTAATCCGCATCAGGGGCCTTTAGGCCCTATTGGCCTACGTCCATTGAGAACTACGATCAAAGCGCATTACATTTCTCAGCGGGGTGGGGCAACTTTTAAAACCTTAAGGTCAGTACCGTACTGATCGTTCTGTCAGAATTGTTTTGTTCAGCGAAAACGTAACAAATTCATTTTCGGTCGGGGCTTCACCCCGGAACTCACCAGATACGCAAAGATCTCGCACATAACTCTAGCAGAAGCAACTCTAGCAGAAGCCGAGTTGTGGCTCATTTTGTCCCAAGTTTCACTTCGGTTATTAATCTCATCGCAAAAATCAACCGATATAGATTTTTATGTATGCAAACAGCACGTCAGGTGTTCAATCTTAAAATCTACGTCATTAGACTGATTGGAGTCACTGCGTTCAAATGCAGACTGCCAAGTTAAAAAAAGACGAGACCTAAATCCACGTGGCATTATGACTTTCTCGGCGCACAGCGAGAGTGAATACAAAGCTCGAAGAATTAGAATTCTTGCATGTAAGCAAAAAATACTTATTATTTTAACAGGGCTTAGTAGGCTTACATAATGTTGATGAAGTAACCTAAAGGCGCGCACAGAACGATTTAACTGAACTGGCATGGTTTAGTCTTTGACGAACTGACAATAGGCAAGCAGTAATGCATTACAGTTAGGTACCGTCTAACGACGTCGGTAACTACGTGACTGGGCGCACATTCGCGTCAACAAGCGACAAATAGACTCGCCCTGCTTGCCCATTGGACAGTTCATCAAAAACTAAACCGTGCTAGTTTGGTTCAGTTACGTCGCTCTGTACGCGCCTTTAGATTCTACGGACCACACTGCAACTGAATAATATATCGTGGCGTTAACCTCGTTAACAATGCAATGTCAACTTCTGCATACTAACAATATAAGCTTACGAACTACGTAGCTCATGCTGTCTTACTCAGTTATGTTTTGATTGATTTATTGGCATTTATCGCCCTTGCTATTTGAAACTATACAACAAGCCCAGCTGTCGCTAAGATAGCCGACCGTACCATCACTACCATGGTTGTCAGTGACCTTCAAGGTCATCCAAGGTTGATGGTTTTTATCTCATCTGAAAAAAGCGTATGCCACGTTTTATTAGTGATTGATAGTAATTTTGGCTCTGTCTCTCACCGTTTCCGAGATACAGCCACATTTAGCTTGAAACTTTTCACTGAAAATTTCGGCCAAACCGCTGCAGATAGAGACATGGTTACTATTGACAGTTCATAAGAACTTATCAGCGCTCTATCCGATGGTACCATCGCCGACCTTTTACGACTTACCGTTTAGTCACAATACTGCACGATTGGCACACCATAGTGTTTTGTAACCCTTCATGGTGTTCCAAGGTCATCGATTTTCATGTCATTGGAAAGTCAATATGTGACTTCTTATTAGTAATCAATAGAAACCTAGGCCCTATTTCGCACCGTTTAACCACAATATCCTACATCCGTGACAAACGGACGGACAGAGAGACGACGACAACCATGCCAATAGTTCGACCCTTACTTACGTACGGTCGGCTAAAAAGCATAGTGCTGCAGACCTATGCAATATGTAAGTTTCGACTGTTTTAAACACGATATAAGTCAGTTTTCCGCAATAACTACGTTTGAAGAAACTGCTTTTAAAAATTAGTTTAGATGAAAAGTAAAGAAAGGTCTACAGTACTACAACGCTTACACTGTAGGTAACTGTTAAACATGTTGGGAAAACAATATCTGAAATATATAGGGATAAGAGTTGTCATTTGTGGACAGTGTTTGAATTGTAAAAAAATCAGCTGGGAGGTTGAATTTTTCGACGGTCAGAAAACGAACAAAATTGTGATGTAAATCATATGTTATCAGTACGTAACTGACCCCCCTGTACATAATTTGACAGTGTATTAAAAAGGTTGAGAAAACAGTTGGGAGGTTCAACCCCCCCAACCCCCGGCGGCAGAGCATTTCATAACATCAAATTTCTATCATTTTTGACAGAAGGTTGCATTAAAAAATATCAGCTACAGCTTTTCGTAAAGTCGCTGGCGTATGACATCATGCTATAGTTCTAAATGTAACTAGGCCTAATAGTTATTTCAAAGCTAATAAACCCATAGGCCCATCATGCCCGTCGAGGCAAGTGGCAACTTTTTCCCGTCGAAAATAGCTATTATGCGGCACGACATTTGACTGCGCATGTCAGTGACGTCATCGCGGTCACGTGACTGTCAAGGAAGTCAAACTGCGCATGCCCATACAGTGAAAGACGTCATTTTGTCAGTCGGTTAATTGCATTGGCCGCGCTTATACAGCAGGTGGTCGATAAAAAGTTTTCCTATAATCTCCAACTATTCACTCGTTCGCAACTTCATCAAATATTAACCAATCTTCGAAACTCTTTCGTTTTTACGCGCGAAACCAGCTACTGCTTTCAGCGCGTCTTAGCCATCGCAATTCTGTCTGTCTGTCCGTCCTTCCGTCTGTTCGTCTGTCTGTCACCCTGTCACAGAGCTACGGAGAACCACCTGCCATATGGTATCACACAGTGTTACCTGCCACCCGACACAGGTGAACGCGCCCCGTATTAACCCTAGCCAGATAGGCCGGTACTCGATTTACCTACCCCGAAGGTAGAAGGCTGAGTTGACCTAGGCGGCCGGTTTACATTACCTAGATGGTTTACCTGCCCGCAGGCAGTTTCCCATCGCAGTACTAACCCGGCCCGGCGTAGAGTAACTTCGTTGATCGAATAAAACGCGTTACCGCTACTCCAAGCCACCATCACATTAAGATAGAATACGGTAAGTCAGCGCCGTGGACGACGGCTGCGTTGTACTTTGCATTTTAAAAGTGCGGCTAAACTGCTGCAGATAAAGACATAGATACTATTGACAGCCTATAGAAACTCGTCGTCACCATATCCAACGACACTGTTGCCAGAACTTTATGACGTACGGTTTAGCCACAACACGTGTGTTACAGACTACGACGGACAGACAGACACATCGTACCCAGAGCTCGACTTAAGGGTCGGCCAAAAATGCGTGAAACTTTCGAGCATGTGGTAGACGTTTGTTGATTGTTGGCCGGACGACGTCGTCGTGTTTATCGGCCTGTGACACGGCACTGGGTGACTAAGGACGATGTCGGACACGAGCGATGACTCGGTCAGTCGCAGTCAAGCCGGTGGCAGACAGCGTGGCATGAATTGCTCGAGCGTACATGACTTACGCCGCCGGCGCCTATAGCTGTGGCTACAGTGACGTCACGGCGACGTCATCGTGACGTCAGCCTGACTTCACCAAGTCATGTCCAGTGCAGACTTGTCGTCAGCGGCGTCGCGGGATAGAAAGCTGCAATTTTTCGACGACACTGCAGATTTTCGACAAATGAGTTTATGGGTGCTCAAAAGTTTAATTTTGTCTATAAATTTTCCTAAAATGTGGGTTTTAGGAGGCTTTTAGCCCAAAATTTTTCATTTTTGAACCGCAACTTTTCGACAATGCACAATTTAAAGTGGGACTGGCATGAAGTTGCAATTTTTCGACCGACAGCTGCAAAAATAATACAGGTCCTCAAAATTTCCATTCTGCCAACAAAATTCCTACAAAATGGGAGATTTTCAGTCCGAAATTTCGCATTCCTAGGACAAAATGTTCGGACAAGAAAAAAATGTTTTGACAAGACAAACTTTGGGGGAGCGATTGAGGGCAATTTCGCCCTTCCCTCATACTACGAAGCCTATAGGGGAGCGGCTACGCTGGCCTCTTTAACGCCCGGCAGGTCGCTTGCATCACGCTCCAGCCGATCTTCAGTCGAGGCGCGTACAGAGCGACGTAACTGAACCGAACTGAACTCGACTGAACTCGCCCATTGGTCAGTACAGTTCAGTTCAGCTACGTCGTTTTGTACGCTTCTTTACTCAGTGGCGTAGTCAAAAATTTTAATTAAAAGGGGTCTCCCTTCCCTTTCCCTTCCATTTCCCTATTCGTTTCTTCCCTCTTCTTTTCTCCCTTTACCCCCTCCCCTCTCTTCTGGTGTCCTTTCCTTTCTCCTTTCTTCCCTTCCCTTAGAAGTACGACCCTCTAAAATCCAGCTAGAGGGTATATGGGAGCGCCGTGAGTTTTTCCAATGGGGTCTGGAGCAAAACCCCCGTCGAAATCTATCTGCAAAACATTAGATCTGGTGTCTACATTATTTTAATTATTTTCCGGAGAATAAACTGACCAAATTGGCAAATTTAGTGCAGTTTAAACGTATGCTTACGCTTTGTTTGGAGGTTTGGGGAGGGGCCTTTACGTCGCTGCGCTATAGCGTCTTTAACGCTCGGTCGGTCGAACGCGGTGGCATCACGTCAGATGTTAGCTCGGCGATCTTCTGTCACGCTTGACCGGGCCGCTCAGAGCTGATATCGGCTATAGACGGGACGCTAGCTGGACGGACGGTCGGTCAGCCCCGGCAGACACTTCGCGGGGATCCGTAGACCCACCACGCCCGTGTGGGCCGACCGCCTAACTCTAAAGCATGGCTTTTATCCCAGGCAACGCAACGCACGCAACAAACGCTACAAACTCATGCAACGTAAGAATAGACAATACATTAAAACAAATATATTGATGAGAGGAGGGAGGAAGTTGCAAATTTTCCGACAGACAGCACAGAATTTCCGACATGGGTGCGTAAAAATGTCGATTCTGTTTCTGAATGTTTACAAAATGGGATATTTTTAGACTCATATTTTGCACTTTTAGAAGAAAATTGTTTATTTTCCAGCAATTACAGTAGGCCTATTCGTTCAATAGAAAAATAGACAGATCGCTACGAAAGTTGCAGATAGCCTATAGCAAACAAATAACAACAACGCACGACAGTACTATGAGTTATGACTAGCTCTACCGTATACAGTAAGTAAGTAAGTAAGTAAATTTAATTTATAAAGCGCACAATGTCAGCGAGAAACTCACTGAATCTGAGGCGCTGAGGTAAGGAGTGAGGCGGGCCACTAAACATGGCTAGACGTTGAAAAAGTGACTGGCAAATGGAAATACAATAATTCAAACACAATAATTGCGCCAAGATTGATAAAATCTGTCTGTCGACACCGCTTCTATCTGTGCGCTCTGGCCGTTGAGTGCGTTGCGTCAGCTGCAGGCGTGTGTTGAGTACTTTCTTGCGTTCGTTACTTTGCGTTGGATGTAGACCGGGCTTAACTTAGGCCTACAGGCCCGTGCTGTGACGTCACTGCGTGTGTCATGGCGTCGTGCGGGGTCCGGGCTAAGTCGGCGTGAAATTGCATCGGAGGTCGTATAACGCTGACGGTGCTGCTGCTGCTGCTGATGTTGCTGTAAAGTGATTCTGTTCTGCACTAGGGATGAACTGACGCTTGCATATACAGCGTGCGTCGGAACCGAGACGAACGGTTTTCCTACTAAATTCAGGAGGGTTTTATACAGTAGGCCTACAGCAAATCTCTACCCCCCCCTTATAAGTTTGGGCAGTCATAAAACTGTTGGAAAATCAAAATCTTTTTGTGCGAAAATTGCTGCCCAAAAAGCCAAAATTTGGGGTTAAATTTTTCATTTGGGGAAAATTTGAAAGCAGAATTAAAAATTTGAGCACCCATCATATTTTCTGTCGAAAATTTGCGGTCGTCTATAGGAATTCTGTGAAAAATTTATAGTGTCTGTTTAACCCATGCACGATGCCGCTGCACGACGTCCCACTATTTTGGCGGTATTTTTGCTGTACCAGTGCGTGCTGCAGTTGGACTGCTGCTGCTGCTGCTGCTGCAGTATCCACACGACGTTGTGACGTCACCGGGCTGCTGCTGTGACGTCACTCGGAATGCCGTGACGTCACTGGCTCGCTGTGTCGGAAATCATCGGCTCTGACCCACGCCGACCGACGACCGACCGACCAACCTCGCAGTGGCGTAGACGAAGAAGGAGCATGCATAGGGCCCAGCCCTTTCCACAAATGACTGGGCGAAATTTCTTCTGTTAAAATAGATATCAGGGACTCTGAAAGAAGTAAAATTTTTGCCACCCGATTTTATATTTTAAGTTTGTATAAAAATATCTCAATTTTGGCTGGGGCTCCGCCGCAGACCACGCTGGCGAGCTCACAGCACTCCGGTAGACCACTGGAATTTAGGGGTCTAGTTCTAAGGTGTAAAGGAAAAGAAAAAAAGAGAAAAAGAAGCAAAGAAGAAAAAAGAAGAAGTGACGGAAGGAGAGAAGACGGAAAAAGAGCCTAAGTATAAAAATTAGAGGGGAGGGAAGAAAAGAAAGAAAAGTGAGGGTAGGTGAGAAAACAATAGGGGCCTACTGGAAGGGAAGGTACATGTATCTAGGAAAAAAATAAAGATACAAGAAGAAAGTGGAGGAAAGGAAGTGGAGAGAAGGAAAGGCCTTCACTTCGCATTTCTGGCTACGCCACTCAGCCGCCGCCTCGTGCCTCTATGGCGCTGTTACCGGCATCGTCTGTACCCTCGTAAAGCTCGTCCGTCCGTTTGTCCGTCCGTCGGTCCGAGCGTGTTAGCTTTATTCACGCTAAGCTGAACGCGTCGCTCGACTTGTGGCAGAGAACGCATCCGTTACCTTCAGACCTCGAACAGACTCACTGCAATAGCTATATATAGCCTACATCTTTATTCACCATAAAAGGTAGCAAACAAATACGAAATAAAAGAAAAAAACTTAACTAATTACAGTTCATACAGTTTATATATAGCCGAATAGTTCGTACTTTCACACAGAACATAATAGGCGCACCGACAGCGACACGCATCGACAGCAACAACTATGACAAACCCTTTTTGACTAAGTATTTCTCGTACCTTTTGAGCAACATAAATGATAATTTTTAGCGTGCAACTGCAGCATCGCGAAAAAACTTTCAGACGTAAGCAACTATAATATTGCCCACCTCACCTTAATACTGTTGCTACACTACTTTGGGAAATGCAAAAGTCGTAGTTTGGCTGTTTAGCCTACAACTAGAAATTCATTTCAGTGTAGAAATACAAAAAATCTAATGCACTGAAAAGCATAAATGTAAAAAATCGTTTTTGACGTTTGTTTTATTTTTGCCGCGTTTGTTAACGTTTTTAATGTTTTTTTCAAAATTTTTAACGTTTTTTATATATATATTTTTTTAAAAACGTACATAAAAATCTTATCAACAACTTCGAGAAGCACTTTTAAAAAGCACAGAAACGAATTAATAGGTCATAGTTATAGTAGTTTTCTTTGACAGTCCAAATATACGTACTAAATAAAAAAATCTTTTTACGTAGCGTATTTGGTTAGTCTACGTACTACGGTCTTACATGTATGACCACACGGTTAAATTAAAATTAAATAAACTTCTCTTTATCTAAAGTTTAGTTTCACGCATATTGCACCTACAGCATTAGGCATTAGGCAAGAAGTTGAACAAATCATGGCCAACGTTTTCTATTCAACGTTTTTAAACGTTTTTTATTCCTGCGACGTTTTTTAACGTTTTTAACGTTTTGTAAATATTTTTTTCTGGAATGTTTATTACATCTATGCTGAAATGCCACATGTGTGGCAGAAATCTGTTCCTGGACTAAGTTCTGAGAACGGAAGTGTCTGAAGTGCGCAAACTCAATAGGAAGTGCATGGAGAGACAGTACGACAAGTGGGTGGCCGACAGTTATTGCCGCCGTTGCCATGCGCGGCGACGCGTGTAACGCACAGAACGTGAGAAGAATAGCCCAACACCCGCCCGCGCTCCGTCAGGAAATGCCGATGTCGTCGGCGCGACTCATAATCGCTCGCAGTGCAGTGCATAAATATTTAATTAATTCGACAGCAGTGTGCAGGAATTAATACGATGCCCGGCGTGCAAATGTCAACTGGTGAGTGACCGACCGATGATATGTTGCAACAGCCTAATTGACTCGGTTGACGTGATTTCGCCATACTGGATGTTACCGCTAATCATTTCTGTAGAAAGCCGTAACTTTCAATAACACGGACACGATAAAAAACAAAACCAGCCGCAGAAATTAAAATCATAAAACCAGTATTATTGCATGGGGCCTACCACTAGGTGTACCGTTCAGTTAACATTATTTTCGTATCAATTATTTAGGCATATATGCAATCGCCTAATTTTCTGCAGTATTTTCCTAGAACCAAAAAAAATCTGGCTCTTTTTGGTTATTTTTTGCTTGTCATGATTTTAGGAACGAATAACTTGTGTTTTGTTTTCTGCAGCGTGCAATTTAATTTTCGGTCAATTCAGATATGCAAGTAATTTGAGCAAAGCTCACGTGACGCGCGATAGCAGCGTCTTGCCACTTTGGCAATTAGACCTAGTGTAGGACCACAGCAATAAGATATTAATGCATCTTTAAAGAGTACTTAAATTTGATGTCTCCGTACTGAAGACTCATTGAATTTAAGAGATCGAAACTTAGATTTTTAAAAATGTACGTTTTGTGATAAAAATGTCATACGCAGGTTCTCCAGGTTCATCTCTAGCCATTTCGGTGCAATTCACTCTTAAAATGTGTGTCGTTGCCGGAAATAGCAAAAAAATTCACTCAAAGCCCCTATTTTGGGGGTTCAAGGTCATTCAAGGTCATCGACGTTGACATCAATAAAAAGCTTAATAGCAGTGCTTGTTATGATAAGCAGCATGTCTGTACCTATTTGCAACCGTTTTCACACTATGGAGAGCCAATAGGGTAAAAATAACGTCTTTTAGAGGGCTACCCCTCTTTGACGCCCTCATTCGAGGAAAATCCCGGCATCCTGGGGCACGAAATTTTGTCACGAAAAACTAGAGACCTTGTGGCAGCCCAGGGTGAAGATTTTGTGATTTTAGCTTGCGCCGTTTTGATATAACAGTGCCAGGGCGTGACGGACAGACTGACAGACGGACGCTTAGGCGATGGCTAAGACGCGCGAAGCATTGTGCTATCGCGCGTAAAAATCGTTGCGCTTTGATTTAAACCCATGCAGACGACGCTGGATTGATAGCCTATACTGCAGGGATTGCACGTTCACTCGGCGACTTTTCTGGAGTTGGCTGAAAAAGTACAACGGAACAAGTTGCAATTCTCCGACAGACACTGCAATTTAAGAAAAAAAACTTCGGGTAGGCTACTCAGAAATTTAATTTCTCACTTAAGTTTCCCCAAAATGGGTTTTCATGCCAAACTTTCGCATTTCTGGACTCAAAGTTTTCGACAAGTAGAAGATTTTCAAATCATTTTCCGACAATTTTCCGACAGCCCAAAATTTGGGGGAAAGGGTGACAGCTGACCTCTCTGCTCCTTCCTGTCCCTTCCATGACGTCACGTCTCCAGTAGGCCTACAGCGTTGCATTGCTCCGTACAGTCCGTGCAATCTGACAGTATTCATGAAGTGTGCTCTGATGTGATGCGTAAAACACGCGTCAATCCTCACGTCACTGCTTTCATCATCGCCGCACGCCGCTTCACGCTCGCTCGACCAATCAGCGGTCGGCGACGGCACCGTGGCTCCGCCCACGGCAGGTGCCCGGCGAGCGATAAGCCGGCCCCTCTCGCCTCGGCGACCAAGTGGAAAAGGCGACCGGCTCGCGAATCGCGATTCCATTCCGCTTCCACTCCACTTCTGAACCGCGAAACCTGACAGACGGAGCGAAAGTCGACCTGGCTATAGCTGGACGGATCAACGGCGACCAAGCAGGTAATGCTCTTATTCAAGCGTCGCTTCTTTGCTCTTGCTTCAGCTGCTGGCCCTAGCCCTCCATGGCGCTGCGCTGGAGCTTTGCAGCTTATTGTTATTAGGTCCGTGCCCCGGTGGCGTGTACGATGCACATTGCACACGCGTCGTACGGGACCCTCGTACGTACGCTTCAGTCGTCGCCGTAGCTGGAGGCCCCGCGGCCCGCATACGTAGACGTACCACGTGCTAATCCGGCTGTCTACAGAGGCACCAGGGCGTACCTTTATCAGTCAGCGAGCTTTCGTCGGTCGATTAGCGATTAACCCGAGAGCAAGGACCCATATAGACCGTGACACGGACACTGCTAAGCCTATAAGTCGCCTGGCCGGGCATGAAGGCTTGGTCAGTGTTCACTACATTGTCGTCATAGACTCCTATACCAGCACGAAAAGCCAACGCCGCCGCCCGAATATAGTCAGCGACACGCGGAAGTTCAATCGTGCAGTCTGTCGACACTCCTGCACGTACCACCGTCAGTCGGGTTTTTTCGGTTGCTGCAGGGTCCGACGGCTTGGAACTGCACTGTCAGATGGGGCGCTAAAATCGCGAGACCTGACAACGCGGCACCATGTACGTAAAAGTCTTTTTGAATTACCGAGAAAGGACGGCAGTTCGCAGCGACATGTGCGGTGGCGGACTTCGAGGAAGTGTCAGTGGCGGGGTTCAGCACGTCTACAACGACGCCGCATGGGGTATATAGCCGGGTGTTGGTGCCAGTACGCACAGGCAGCTATCAAGCGCACAAATAAGATCGGTCTGAAAGAAGCGTAAGCTTATACTGAGGTGATGCGGAGCTATAAAGAACGTCGTTCACTGTCTGGTGAGTCTGCCGCTGCTGTCGCATTCTGCCATTCTGTCGGCGGTCACTCGGAGTCCCTACAGCCGCGTGTCGACAGCAGCAGCAGCAGCAGCGAGGACGAGGACGAGGCCAGTCAGGCGCCCGTGCCAGCAGTGACGACGTCAGCGGCGTCGAAATCAGCGACGCCGGCAGCTGCATCAGCTTCTCTGACGACTGTTGCGAAGTGTATCAAAAAATAGCACGCGCGCAGCTGCAGAGATGACGAAGGGCACAATTTCAGCCGACATATACAGTTGGCGTAACACTGCTTGCGGCAAAAAAACTTCGAATGTGCAGATATATTATTATACTCGCGGCTCGCGCATTCGAACAGTCTCTCGATGTCAGCCAGTGAAATTTTGCTCACGCGCTTTCACTTTTCAGTCGCCTCACTGCATGCTGCGAAGCTGGACTCCCGTGCGCGATGACTTTCATGCACTGCAATTAAAATTTCTGTTTAATACGTCGTTTACGTGAACGACGAAGCTGACTCGACAAGCGCAGGTCGAGCGCACGATGAGCATGAAAAGAGCACTTGGAAGCAAACTGGAGAGGCTAAGTATAGTGTATGAGCACAATATGTTTGTAGAAATATTGTTTTTAACAACTCCAGTGGCGGATTCAAGGCTGCCCCTCCCCCTGTTGACCGGATGCATCTATAAAAACAAGTGAAAATTGTGCACGAAAATGCATGATTTTTGCATAAAAATTTTCACAAATTTTCTGAGGAGGAGCACAGTTCCCTCCCCAGG
>Ga0209367_1006683_pt1 | contig 15942 bp, 9 predicted proteins | sample WorMetLIZISLAND2_FD_187412 | JGI IMG/M metagenome (GOLD analysis project Ga0209367, IMG submission 187412) | Marine gutless worms symbiont microbial communities from Max Planck institute for Marine Microbiology, Germany - Olavius geniculatus... ... | reverse complement strand
GAACAGTTTTAAAGGAAGATTAGACAAATACTGGAAAGACTGTTGTTATTATCTGGATCCTGGCATATTTATTCGACGGCCGGTGAACAGCCAACAGGTCAACCTGGCCTAACTTCAAAGGCTGAAGAAGAAGGTAAAGGTAATGGATTGATTCAACTCATATCCATGAGTGATTGTGCATAAAATGCAAATCTGCAGTGAACAGACTATACGGGCAAGACACTGTTAGACTCACTCTCAGATTGGTTCTGGTAGGCCTAATCTCGGTGCTGCACATGAGACAGATGCTGCATAATTGTGGTCTCTGTGCATCTGATTCATGCCACATCAGTTGATAATCAGGTTGGTTTATAAAATCACTTTATGCCGACGGTTATGTCAAATATTAGACTCTATACGTTAAACTTTACTCTTTCACTGTTCTCGTTCTCGTGGTTGTTGGTCTCGTTCTTGTTCTCAAAATTTATTTTTGGTCTCGTTCTCGTTCTCGTCCTCATTCAACAGTTCCTCGTTCTCATTCATGCCATATTTTGGTCTGAATATTGTTCCCTGAATATTATCGACACAGTTGCGTTGAACACTGTGTTCAAATGTGTCCATTGTCCAGACCATACTAAAATGTCAATCGGTCTTTGGTTTTAAGCGAAGTGCTCCAACAATGTAGCCTTGCGTTTATCGACCCGTTTTTGTATGTCGTTTGTTGCTTTAGCTGTCTCTCTCCTCTGCACGTATGAGCTGAGCTGTTTCAAGCAGTGTTTGAGCAACGTTAATGTCTGTCACATCTCCAGTTTGAACTGCCTTCTTCAACTTGTTCTCTGCTTCTTTGAGTAGGGAGTCAGCCAACTTTTCTTTTGCATGCTGTTCTGTCTTTCCTTTCTTCAGACTATCCTCTAAAGACACCAGTCCTTCTTCCAGATCCTTCTGTGCTTGTCTTGTGGCTGAAGCAGTTGCTACTTCCCCTGCTTTCTTTTGTTTTGTTTCTCTTATTCCAATCGTTTTCTTTTTAAATAAGCTGTATAGCTTGCATGTGCCTGGTGTGCAAGTGTTAAGAGCTGTTGTGTTACTGTAACCAAATGAGGCTTATATGCCAGCATTCCATCACAAACAGATAATCTTGCACTCAACATCTTCAGTGACATAGCAGTATTCGTATCAGTTAGTATGCAAACGGAAATTTAGTCAGAGTAAGTGAAAAATAGCCAGTTACACCGAAATAGAGATTTTAGGGACCACTTTTTGAGAATTAGGACATTAAAAAGGGACATTTAAAAAAGGGACTTTAGGGGACCAAGTGGCAGCCCTGTATCTGAGTTCAGTTCAGTTTAGAGTCACATTCAGCCCTATCACTAATGATTGCAATCGCAGGATTCCTGGGATCCAGAATTAAGAAATTTGTAATCCTGAGATCCCGTTTTCGAGATTAGGCATACAGATTTGTATCCATAATAGACTTATATCATGCACAGGATGTAGTAGGCATCTATGGAAGGTATATCCAAACTATAAAGAGTGACTGACTGTCAAAATGTAACTTACAGTGCACAGCAAAAAGTAGAACTCTAAGAGTGCAGGGAATATTATATTCATTAAATGGATTGTTACTTGTATCATTTAGCACTCAAAAAAGTACTATTTTAAAGAATACATGTAATCTCCAAATCCCAAATAGAACCTATCTGCTGTGGTTCGTTTTTCACATTAACAACACAAAGCATAAACTACAGCAGTCTGCACGCCTGCTGCAACACCAGCTTTCATGTCATATGTACATCCACAAGACCACTATGTACAAGCCTATTATGTGCATAATAACGTAAGTGCATCCTAATACCGAGCAATGTACAAGTATCAGATCAGGAGCAAATAGGTCGAGTGACTAAGGTGCAATGACTGAGGCGCTGGATTCACCGAATAAAAAGGAATATAGAGGGGAGGGGCTTTGCGGTAGGGTCACAGCCCCATCCACAGAATAAAAAAAACTGCAAATGAAATGCAGAAAAGATCAAATGTTGTGCATATTTTATACATTTTTCAATCACCTGACTGGCCTCCTATGGATCCGCCACTGGCAGAAACACGGTATGGTTACTAATGCACACGAGATAATGTACAAACGTAATGTAATGAATACTGAAGCAATGACACACTATAAAAAGTATTTTGGCCATATTAATTGTGGCAATACAACAGTATTGGGGCCTGTCCACAGTGGGGTCCATGAAAAAATCTCCGGTAAAAAAAGTGTCACAAGAGTGATAAGACTACAGAATGCCCAAAAGTGCAGTGACCATTGCTGCAATGCTACTACTGATTATGCTTGTAACATCACTGTGCCTGTGTATGTGTGTGGCCAGCCGAAGTACAAGTACTGAACAAGAATCAACCTGCGACGACCTCTGGCAACCACTATTATACCAAGTGGCGTAACTTCGAATTTTGGGCCCCCTGCAAGAAAATCATTCAGGGCCCCCTCTCGTTTGCTTTCCCTCCCTTCATGCTCCCTCCCCTCATGCCCTCACCTGCTGTCGTCTTCTTTTTTTCTGTCCTCTTTTTTCTCTACGCTTTTTTTCCTCTCAGTGCAGCTAGGAGGTCTGTCTGGGGAGTGCTGTGAGCTCCCCCAGCGAGGTCCGGGGCACAGCCCCAACCGAAAACATATCTTAGAGCATTTTGGCGCCTCAGAAACTGCATCTGGTGACATCAAAATTCGTTTTTTGCTGTGCAAAAAATGAACACCATAATTTTGGGCCCCCTAGACCTGTGGCCCCCCACATTGCGGGGTCAGTAGTAACGCCACTGCACCACTCAACTCGATCCTATCAAACACTGCAACAGAGTTGGGCAATGCTGAATGATTTAATTTGATCACATATCATCTCTGTCGTAAACCCAGTAACATCTGTTATCAACGAATCATGCAAGTCATCGGCATCTGCAAAGCTTAAAAACATGCCTTTCTTCTACACATTCAGATGAATTTGGATAAACACTAAAAGAAAGTGAAAATACAGAGTGATGAATAAAAACAGCAGACATCACATTCACATAGACATGAGTACTAGCAAATGCTTTGGGAAAAAAGAACTATTTCACTACGTCATTAATAATTTTACCCCCAGCAGTAAATAATTCAACAATGACGTAAGTACTGACGTCATTATGCATGACGGCGTGTATAAATCGAATTAATGCTATTTACGTTTCTTTTACTTCGCAGGCAACCTATATTCATATCAATCGTATCAATGTGAATGGCCGGCATTGAAATACATGTTTACTGGAACGTGTATACCCGGATTAGTACTTGTGTCTATGTGAATGTGACCTGACGGCGTGAACATGACGCTTATTGTATGAGAGACTGTACAATATATAATCTATAAAGATATGCTACACTATACAATTATTCTGTACCGTACAAATTACGTTGTTTTTGTTTCAACAAGTCATGCAAGTCGAGGTCCGGGGCAGAGCCCCAACCAAAAACATATCTTAGAGCAATAGTGCTGTCAAGCTACATACAGTGTAATCATCATCATCATCATCATCAGCAGCAAATGCTGTATTTTGTACAGTATAATTAAAACAAAGTTGTTGTTGTCATTGTGTTTTTAGGTTTTTTATTTGCCATGCAATTTCAACTACTGATCATAGTTAATTTCATATATTAACCATAATTTTTGAGTATTGGTATAATTTACAACAACAAAAAAAGATGTGAGAGGGAGAATGGTGTCATCAATGTTATTCCTGTAATGCTGGGCCCGCTGGTCTTCTTTGTTCACTAATACCCCCTCCGAAGAAACTCTAAAAGCGATAAACCTAAAAAACCTTTTCAAAAGACCTAGGCTGTTACAGCCACGATGAGTATGTCAGACAGTCTGTAGCCGGTTCAGTTGGACTGGAACAAGTCGCAGCTGGTTATCAGGTGAAAAGCGCTGTCATAGCCCAGCACTTCGCGGGACACGGAGCGCAGTTGTCGGTGTAGTGCGGCATGCTGCTGTCTGGCTCGGTCTGCCTGTGTGTAACTCTTAGCTTTCAGCAGCTTGTCCAGCAAGTAGTGGATCCACAGTACGTTGGAATATGCACTGAACTTTTGCCAGTTGTCCCTGCAGTTACAACACATGTACACAGTGGTGACTCAGTTAGGATGTTGGACTCTCAATCGCGAGGTCATTGGTTCAACTCCAAGTCGGCTTGCTGTGAATTAGTTAGTACACAGTGTTTCATAAAAAAGACGTCCTTTTCTTTCTTTCATAATTCAATCAAATGATGATCAATTAACACAAAAATTTTTACCAGATGTAGCTGAAGAAATACTAATTCAAAATATTTGAAAGAATATGGCTGTTAGTTAAATATTCTTTGCTAGTCATGACGTAATGCTGACGTCATAGTGTGCCACAAGTACAAACTGGCTTGTCACAAATGGTGCTGACAGACTCGCTGTGTGTGCTAAATAGCTGCCCTGTGTCAATGGCGAGCATTATCTGGTTCATTGATGACAAACTGTTGAAATTTTAACATTGCAGCCACAAAAACGCAAAAAAAATGATCACTTTCACACACTTGTGAGAATAGCTTAACTTTTACACCTTCCAGCAAGACAGTGCACCAGAAAGCAGCATGGCTGAGTTTCTGGATTGCGAGATGCCTTATTTTATGCCCCCATGTTGCTCAGTGCTGATACAATGAACATTTTTCATCAGTGAATCAGATAAAGTTCACCATCAAAGCAGGGCAGCAAATGACAGAACCAGTTGAGACAAGCCAGTTTGTACTCACAACACATTATGATGTCAGCATTACATCACGACTAGCAAAGAATATTTAACTAACAACCATATTTTGTCCAAATATTTTGAATTAATATTTCTTCAGCTACATCTGGTAAAAAGTTCGTGTAAATTGAATTATGAAACAAAGAAAAAGGGCACCTTTTTACTGAAACACCGTGTACTAGGATGGGTCTGCAGACATGTAAACCACCTTGATATATAACTAACGCCAAGGTCAACCCAGCCTTCCATTCCTCTCTGGTAGATAAATCAAGTACTGGCCCATATAGCTGGGATTATGGTGGGTATGTTCACTTGTGTCAGGTGGTGGGTGTGAAATACATATGGCAGGTGACACTCAGTAGCTCAGCGATGAATTTTATATGAAGAGCTATGCCATCTAACCCACACAGACTCAGACAAAATTAGACATGTTTGGTGAACAGCGGCCCCAACTCACAAGGCGAAGAATGTCGGCAACAGAGCAACATTTTTTGATCTATGAAAGCTGTGCAACATTTTAAAAGTTCACTTGGTGCCACATGACATTCTCAAGCACTTTGAAGGGGGCTCTGTATGCTGTATTGTAAAATCCGACAATTTATGTGAAGGGCCCACATTTTTAGTAAACAAAAGAATAACTTAAATGGATTGTTTGACTTATATAATAAAACAAGATAAAATAAAAACAATATAAACTGGGCACAGAATGCCCAAAAATTTAGGAGTCACGTAATCCGGGTCACACCCCCTTTCCAACACATTTTAATGAGTCGTGTCTGGATTGTACATCACTTTAACTGTTCTGGAACCAGTAGCATATGACTGCAGATAGGTCTGATGAACCAGTCCGCTGCGCACCACACGGACACACATGCATCCGATGAAAACATTATCTCTCTCCACCATTCACTCCATTCATCTGGTGGAGATAGAAAGTTCTATATCAGTTAGTACGCTTTGCACTCACTCCATAACACCCACCTCCATCTAATGCTCTAAGCCACAATCTGCTCAGTTCTGCAATCAAATGGCTTCAATAGACATCGAGTCCAATGAAATCATTCAACTACCGAATAAAGCAGCAAATAAAAAACTATAATTAAGAAGTGAAGTGAGCACTGACAGGTTGGCATCACGCATGAGTCGATAGATGTCGAACTGATAATCACCAGAACCTTCAAACAACGTGGGATCGGTGGACAAATCCGTGTAAACGACACATCCATCTGCATACCCACAGCACATACTCCACAAATTAGCAAATAAGTAAGATAGCTTTAACAATCCATTTTACAGTTAGCCACAATGTCCCGTAGTCTCAACACACGAACAAAATGTCTTTTGCAGTCGCCTAAATGTTCATAAGTTAATCTATTTCAGACATATGTTATGGCCATTCGTCTTGTTACGAGCAAATAAACTAATGTTCAGTCTAAAAACTACATTTTTAAATACATCATATAGCTCTAAAAGCAGTTGCTTCAATGCTTTGAAACCAATCGCTGAGTGACAAAAAAAGAACCTTAAGGAAAGGCACCACAAGTGGCAAATGTGGAAAATAAAACTGATTAGACAAAAACTGAAAGCATTACTGTAGTAGACGTGCAGCAGCAAGAACAAGTCATGCAAAGCACATACATATTTTGTAAAACCAGATAAAATGCAATCAGATATTATCGTTTTTACCCCCATAAAAACAACCACTCAAATGTTATCAATATGACTATAACTTTTTGGCAAATGTTCTCCAGTTAACAAACATAAGACAAAAATTAGTACATGCAGTTTTATAATTAACATATTCTCTGTAAACAGTGACGTAACTTTGACGTAATCGTTTTACATGAGATTGTGCAAAATACAGTTTTCTGTTGATGCTTACAGTACAGTTAGTGTCTTAAGAAAACATAATCACTCCAGAGCAAAAAAAAAATTATCAAAATGTTTCCAAATAAGAACTGGACTTTGAGCCAATTAAAAAGTCTTAAAATCAGAAAAAAAATAATCAAAGTGGTTGCATTGTATGCAAAACACATTACCGTACATGCAGTTTTTCAAAAATAATATTTTACAAGGTAATGTAGCAACACCTTATAGGTGCGGTGGGAAGTTTAATATGATCAAGCTTCATAGCAAACTTGCTCCCAAGTCTATCTATCAGTAAATAAATAATAAAAATCGGTCAATTTGGCAAAGATATGAAAAACAATGCAATAGCTTAGTTTTTTAAAAACCACGAAGAGTCAACAGACAGCAGAAATTTCAAACAGTACAAAATTCACCATACACAGCAGTTCATTATCGCATACCTTTAGTGAGACGTGACAGCGTAAAGTCAATAATTGTGACTTTGACCCCATGAGTGTCGATAGACATCTCTGTACCATCCAACATGTAGGTCAAGGTCGACTCCGACGTCTTCTGAACTAGGACATTGCCCCAATGTAGGTCACGGTGCTCGAACTGCAAAGAACGCTCGGCGATCGCGAGAGACAATGTGACTTGAGACAGGACACTTCGAGCTTCCTGCATGCTTCTCAGCTGTGCATACATCACACACGATTATATCACAGACAGACAAGCCGGTAGGTTGTGCTCACTAGCTGCAATGCAAAGTTCCACCAATAGTTGGCTTGGTGGTGTCAGACTTATGACTGTAAGGTTTGGGTTCGACTCCTGGTCAAGTCACTATCAAGTGGTTACTATCTGGATGGGTGACTGTCTGCTGACATCTCAGTATACAACCAACACCAAGGTTAACTCTGCATTTCCTACCTCCAAGGTAAGTAAGTGAGTGAGTGATTGAGAAGGTTTAACTTCCCACCCGACAAAGTATAAGTCATTTTGGGGATGGCCTTTCCACATAATAACGGAACAGTAAGTTTAACCTTTACAGAAACACAAAATACAAAATACAAAAGAAAACAAGCTAAACCTAAAATTGTAAGAACACCATTATACGCGTGCATATGTAATTAACATAATGGTAGTCCTAATAATCTTCCCTGTTATCCTCCAGACAGACATCAATGTGATAATGCTGTCTATCGAAGGACAGGGGGCGCCAAGGTAGGTAAACTGAGTACTGGCCTGTCTGGTTGGAATTGAGGCAGGGTGCATACACCCATAGCTCAGCTAACACTGTGTGATCCCATATGACAGGTGACACTCCGTGGCTCTGAGATGTGTTTCCCATGAAGAGTTATACCATTCAAACCTTAAACCTAAACCTTAACTATCAATATGTGGACAGCAGACAGACAGACAGTGCACATAGAGACACATCCACAGACACACTGCCTGAATTTAAGGGTGGAGCTAACAAGGCAACACATACAGTCATACAGACAGACATTTGGCAATTCCTGATGACAGATACTTGATAAAATCATCTGAGAAAACTGTTTTCGAATTGGAAGTCCATAGGAACAGACAGACAAGACGGGCAAGACCCATAATGTGATCTATTGGAACATCTGCATAATATCAGCACAGCGAAAATGAGATAGAAATTGACATATAAGATGTACTCACTTCAACAACCTCAAGATCTTGGCCGCTGTTCTCAAACTCAAAGACGATATACATCTGCATATCGCTGAAACCATCTATAACACACACAACATATGAGATACTTATTCTAATAATCTTCCTGTACTGCAAAATTAATATATATTAGAACTGGACTGAAACTGATTAAAATTTTTGCAACTGATTAATCTCCAAAAATTAACTGACTAATTTTTGTAGTAATGCTACTGATGTTTTTAATCCAAAATTTTAATCAAATTTTAATCAATTAAAAAAATTGTAATCAATTAACTTTGACAACAATTAATGGATTAATTAATCATTACTTTCTGCAACCCTAATAAAAATGTTATGAACAGATTTTATTGACATTAACTTTCGAACAAACATGGGGCCGAAGTAACATTCGATGAGGTTCTGACACAGCACCTATCTAGATCTTGAAATAAAACTCTCCAGACAGGTCCATGCCCTATAAGTGCTTACAGATGTGCTTTTGAAGCTTCAGTTATTTCAACTTTTTCCCATAATAAATCAAAAGCAAAAATTTTTAACTGGCCGTCATGAAAGTTATAATGCAAAGAAGTGCAGACCAAAGCCAACTAACACTAAAGACAATCGTTAATGGACGAAATGCATTACTTCCAAAATGCTGACAAAACCTAAATCTGAGCAATTCTACGATCATTTGAGACTAAAAAGTATTCAGGGATGACAAGGGATGATGGGAGATAATCCCAGAACCCATGCGCACTTCTTTCAAGCATAACAACAATCACATTTTTGAAAAAAAAAACATTCACCAACCAGATAGGCTGCGGCTAGAAACGCAAAAAATTGCAATAAATCAACGCAATAAACCAAAAATCTTTGAATAAATAACCAGTGCCAAGTGGGTTAGCAAGATTATCCTCTGAATGGCCTGTTTAGGAAGATTTGTGTAAAACTAATCATAAGAGCAGACTATGTCACCTGGTCTATCATTTTGTGATTGAGAGGTCATGTTGTAGGAGTCCCAGAGATCAGTAAGCAGCTGTGGGTAAGCACCTTGCAGCAGGTACACTCTACAACACATGCAATTGTCTACAATAAAGCACTCTCCACACATGCACATTATATTATCACATCATTTATCAGCGACGTAGTCAAGTCCATATAGCACAAGCACAGTAAATTCAAATCCAAGTCAAAGTTAAACAAGACAGAATCTTCATAAAATATGACATTCATTTTGTAAAAAAATGAAATAAAATGCTGGAAATAAGAAAACTTGTCTATCGAAGTCACGTTAACAAAAGTTAGCTATAATACCAAAAAATCAGCATCATCCAGTGATTTTCAAGTCATACATCTAAGCCATAACGGTATCATAAGTCACTCAAGAGTCCCGAAAAGATATGAAAAGAAGTACATTACCAAACTCAAATTGTTACCAAATCACTAAATGTTACATCCATTGCAAGTTCTCTTATACATGCAGAGAACATTACAGTTATATTTTAATCAAATTCAAAAACTGCCATCGATTCACAATACACATCCTTGGCTCCTACTCACATAGATGTAGAAAAAAACGTTTTAGCCCTATCTTACTAAAACACTGAATATGTAGTTTCATTTGGCTTTTACTTAACAGTTATTTTGAAACTGCATTTACTGCGTTTTGGCACAAAAAGGATTGGCTGATTGACTGAAAAATAACAGATTCCAGCAGTACATCAGATCAAGCATAGTAGTCAAGGTACAACTAATACAACAAGTAATCTGAGCAAAGCTCATGTGACGCGTGACAGCAGTGGTCCTACCACTCTGGCAATCAGTTTAGGCCTACAGCAATAAAATAATATTAATGCATCTGGGAAGAGTACTTAAATTTGAGGCCTCCATACGGAAGACTCCTTGAATTGAGGAGATCGAAACTTAGATTCTTAAAAATGTACGTTCTATGCTAAAAATGTCATACGCAGGTTGTCCAAGTCTGTCGCCAGCCATTTCGGCGCAAATCACTCTTAAAATGTGTGTCGCAGTGGGAAATCGCAAACAAAATTCACTAAAAATCCCTATTTTGGGGATTCAAGGTCATTCAAGGTTATCAACGTTGACACCAATAAAAAGCCTGTCACTATTGCTTGTCATAATAAGCAGCATGTCTGTGCCTATATGCAACCGTTCTCATGCTACACAAGATAATTGCGGTAAAATAATCAGTTTTTAGAGGGGTGGGGTAGCTGTCTTTGATGCCAGCCTGCGCCGGCCTCCTTGAATCTAAGGGGTCAGGACTTGAACTGCTAAAGTCTACGTTTAATGCTGAAAATTTTATATGCAGGTTGTCCTGGGCTATCTCCAGCCATTTCGTTGAATTCAGTGTTGAAATGTGCGTTGCATCCAAAAATTGTGAACAATTTACTAAAAACCGCTGTTTGGAAGGTTCAAGGTCGTTCAAGGTCATCGACGTTTACAAATCTAAAAAGCCTGTCACCAGTGCTTGTTATGATGAGCCGCAAGTCTGTACCTATCTGCAACCGTTTTCACACTATACAAGAAAATAACGGCAGAAATAACGTCTATTTAGAGGGGTACCCCTCTTTGATGCCCTCGTTCAAGGGGAACCTCCTCACCTAAGGGCACAAAATTTTGTCACGTAAAACTAGAGACCTTGAGGCAGCCCATGGTGAAAATTTCATGATCCTAGCTTGCACTGTTTTGATACAGATCATGAGTGTGACAGACAGACAAACAGATGGACAGACGAATGCCCAGACCATGGCTAAGACGCGCAAAGCATTCTGCTATCACGCACAATATATCAACAGACAATGCTAGTCACAAAACAGGGATAATGAAGAAAATATGTAAAAAATATGTTAGCCCAGTGCTGACATACTGTGCAGCTATCCATCTAGATCTAACCAGCCTTTCTAGCTGAAACCTGCCATACCGACTACTATGCCCTGGAGAACATTCACACCGATCCTGGTTTTCGGCCCCTTTTTGTTTTCAAATCATACAGCCTATACAGGACAGACAGACGGATGAGACTGGTATTGGAGATTAATAGAATGGCTGGACAATAATACTCAACGTACCGGTGGACATGCACAAAATTCTCTGTCAGGTTGTGAGTAGTGTCACGCAGGGCACTCAACTCCCTACAATGCAAAAAACAGCACATGGCTAAGAGACACTAGTCTGCAGTTCTGACTTAACTCACAGCAACGGTATGTGCAAACGTTCCCAGTTGATGGTCACAAGAAAGTAGTCAGAGTATCCAAGCTGCAGTGGGCCAGAGCAGTGTGACAACCAAGCTTTTATCAGCAGAGTGATGTCTGAAGAAAACATACAAACGCAGTATTAATCGTATCTACCACTATTAATGTAACACGAAGCAGAATCAAATCCTCTCAATGTATAAACCACGCCACTTGAGCCACAGATCTGCCAGAATGGTCAGCTAGGTAATACTTTCATAATCACCATTATTTGTCACACAACTAGAAAGCTAATACTTATTTTGCTAGCCATTATGCTCAGTTGACCTGGGTGGCTGGTTATATACAGAGATGGCTTTACCTGCCTCCAGACAAGACCCCATCCAAGTACTAAGGTCCCGTTATTCCATGGACGTTTAACGGCCAATCAAACTATTCTCCGATCAACTTTGAGACCTGATCGGAGATGATCCCAATAACCATTTTTCCATTCCCAGTTAGCGGCTAATCGTCCATCAAATCTCCGATCAAGTTGATGGCCGAATATTGGCTGATCAAGTCAAATAATTGACGAATAAACATGGCTATCTGCAGTCCATCACTTGTTTGCACCAAAACATTGATTCACTTCGCTGGTCAGATCGGCAATTCACGTATTACAATGAAGCTCTAGGCATGGCGATCAATCACTACTGATCAGTTTATACTGTACAGTGTTTTGTAAAAAAAAATAGATGCACACTCCCGTATTGATTTACAATAAAACGTATTTTCGACAGCAGACGATATGAACGATATCGTTGATATCATTGAATGATATGACGACGTTTACTGGCTATGGCATTTACTCGAGCACAACACTGCAAATCGATTTCACTGTCAGCCAATCAGACTGGCATAAAGTAGGCTCAGTTGATGATGAATCAACAAATCGTGGATCACGGAACTGGAGATCAAAAACGTATGGAAAAACAAAACAGAGTTGATCGATGATCAATTTAGAACACCAAGTTGATCGGAGATCATCAAATCAGAGATCAAGTTTGATTTGATTGGCGATGGAAAAACCGCACCTAAGAGAGTAAGCTTCTTAATCGAGACCAAGACCTTAAGTTGCCATTACACCACACCACACTAATGTGGACAACGGAGCCAACAGAAACTCACCATTCTGGTTTTCCTCAAACAAAAAACTTGTGCTGAAAACTATCAGCTTAAACTGTGAATAGCAGCAGAAAGTGCACTATAACACATCTTCAATCAGTAGCTCAATTTCGCAAAGATCAAAATAAATAAATAATGCATAAACTTCAAACCGAAAAGCAGTCTCACAAATGGTAAAACACAATTAACAGTAACAAAATTAAGACACAGCATTAAAGTTGCATAGGCCTACTTTGAAATCATGATTTCCGGCAAGATTTCTTCAAACGTTTTCTGATGCTCGTCGTTGACAAGCAGCAGACCTTCGATAGGAATAATCTGCGCCAAACAGACAGACAGATATACAGATGATCACACACACTGACAAATACACATACTACTCAGTAACACAATACAGCATAAATTTACACAGCACAAAAGCAGAAAAAACCGGAAAAAGCACTGCAGCATTAGACTTGGCAAAGAACAAACAGAAAATTTGTCAAAATAGAATGTCAAAGTGGCAACAGTAACTTAAATGTAGGCAAACAATGATTAGAGGTGATAATAAAATTTATCAGTAAGAAATTTACAAACACTGATAATTAATTTTCACTAAAAGCTAACAGTGGCAATTACTAAAGTAAATGCATTTTCTGATTTAGCAAATTTTTCAGTTGCTGAGCTACAAGCTCTCACAAATGCATAGAAACACAATTATTGAGTGTTTTTGAAGCTTTAAGCAGACAGACCAAAATGGCATTTTTTCTCTGACAACAAATGACTGAGATGTTTTTTTTCAGATGCTTGCTACTGCATCTACTTCATAATGTTTTTATTGATATGAGACTTATGGGTGTGTCTCTAATAAAAAAATAAAGACAAAAATTTCATTAATCGTAAATTGCTCAACAATTAATAGAGTTTACTCATTGATTTTCACAGCTGTAATAGTAATAACAAATATCAGCACTGTAAACACTGAAAATAATGCATCAGAGTCATCGATGACCCGTCAAGCACCAGAGCTACCTAACTTGATAAACACCATTTTTAGACCTCTGCAATGGCGACTGACTACAATACAACAACAATACAATGGAGAATTTGCACTCAAAAACTGACAAACAAACTGTCAGTTTAATCTAGCACTACTCTAGTCTAGTCGCTACTCCAAAGGGGCACCAGTCTGAAAATGGCTATAACTCGATCCGCCTTAGAGAAGGGCCACCAGAACCAAAGGCCGCCATAGCCAATGTCGGCGAAAGTCAAATAAACAGTTTATCCCTTCCTTATCATTAACCCCAACTCTATCCCCAACCCTCACAGTGTTCAGACCAGTGCCCTTCTGGATTAGTGAACTGTCCCCCTCTGCAATACCTTGAGAGCAACTGAGTGTCCATTGTGAGTGGCACTGTAGACCTCACCAAAGACTCCCTCACCAATCTTCTTAATCACTGTCAGACCATCACCATCTCTGTGTCAGGCACACCAATGGTTAATCAGTAGTCTCATCACTGGTAACTTCTACAACTATCCATTTCTGACATTGTACTATCCGAACCATCTATCATCATTTAAAAAACGTAAAACGAAAAGTCCTTCCCGAGCCTTACGACCCATAGGGCGGTGCTGATATCCATTTCCTAAGACCCTCGGCCAGAACCTGTTTTTACACTGTGAGACCACGGATACTGGGCCAGTGTATCACGCGGTGTGCCTGTTTATGTCCCAGCGGTGAAGCTGGTACCAAATTATACTGCTTGGTGACAGAGGCACATGTGTGTGAACAACTTGCCTAAGGTCGTTACCCGGCAGTGTCCCGGTGCGGAGTCGAACCTGCGCCTTTGAGTTATCTCAGGATTACAAGTCTGACACGTTACCGTTAGACTACCGAGCCACACATCATTACTATCATCATTACTGTATATGAAAAAAGTACATTTCTAAAAAATAAAAATGAAAAGTGGTCAACATTAACAGAATGATTAGCAACAAAGTAACAAAGGCTATGCTGCCATCAACATTGTGCGCATGCACTATAGGAATTTACTTCCTTACTTGAGCAAATCCAACACGAGAGAGTGAGCCTCTACAGACCCGTGAGAGAGCAACTCATCGAAGTGCATGGGCTGCATCTGATCACACTGCATGAGAACTTTGTCACGACTTGACAGCGGATGCACTGCTTTAGGAGACAGCATTTCCTGTGTAGAGACAGATACACAATTTATTACACACACTGACACTCCACATATCCTTGCTACTGTCTCATACAAAAGCACACACGACTAGACTCTAGCACTGCAAAATTCCTAACCATTTTCCCGACAATTCCCTGACACCTTGCAGGCACTGTTCCCCATATGCCAGTAACCCACATAATGCATACTAACAGTATCGCAAAGAAATACAGCAGTGTAATGCTGTAACAATGCAACACCAAAAATGCACTAAACAGTGGCCCACTGCTATGTTATTAATGTTGCCACCAATGTAGCATTAACAATAAACAGTGTTTCCCTGATAAGATTTCATCCTGACAATTAACTGATATTTGGACTGAGTTTTCCTCCCTGACAGCTGTCAAATGCCCAGTGACATTTCTGCAGGCATAGATGCAGAGAAACAAGGTGCACCCAAACACAAACAAAAACCCGTTACAATCGTATGACACGAAGTACCCAACTACCCATACTTAATATCCGTCAGTCAACTGACCCTGAAAGAGGAAGAAAGCAGTCGTTGTTGTCTGCTAAGCAGTGGTGATGCGGTGCATTTGGCAAGAGTAGGAATGAAGCCGGAACGTGTTGTAACGTGACAGCGTGTGGTAACGTGATCTTCAGATGGCGGCGGAGAGTCTGACATTATAGGGCTCAGGCTACGACCATTACCATCATCATCAGCATCATCACTGTCGTCATCATCTTCATGGTGGTAACTCAGAGGGGAGGTTGCTGCCGGGATAAACCGATCATCCAAGTCACGTGACTTGTGGGCACTGAAGTTGACAGAGTTGACTGCGACGACGGACGAAGCAAGGCTTAGTCGGTTGATGCTGCTGCAGTTACCCAGCTGGTCTTCATCTGTTACTCCAGCTACAGAGACAACAAGCAAAGACATCAGTATGCCATGTGCTGACATGCATACAGCCATCCATCTATCTAGTGCCTATTGCACACCAGTATAACTGCCCACTGCATGCTAAGAGCCAGCCAGCCAGCCACCAGCCTGGTTCGGGCAAACCACATAGATAACACTTGAGCTAGATATATATATAT
>Ga0209367_1006681_pt1 | contig 15946 bp, 9 predicted proteins | sample WorMetLIZISLAND2_FD_187412 | JGI IMG/M metagenome (GOLD analysis project Ga0209367, IMG submission 187412) | Marine gutless worms symbiont microbial communities from Max Planck institute for Marine Microbiology, Germany - Olavius geniculatus... ... | reverse complement strand
GGACTTGCACATCGAAAACAGCAAAAATTACAAAAGGTGATATTATTCAGCAGCACATTGACACACAGTCAGTGTGATGCGGGCAATATCGCCTTTTGTAATTTTTGCTGTTTTCGATGTGCAAGTTCTTAAATGTTGCCATTAACAAGTGTATAAACTATTGTTTTGTACGTTTATTTCATATAGGAGCAAATCTCCGACAAAGCCAGTGTTCAGTATCAGCGGTTGTCATGGGAAGCTCTGAAGAAGAGTATAAATGGTTTGATTAACAAGGCCAACGTGTCGAACCTGGTTCATATTGTGCGTGAGCTGTTTCAGGAAAACATTGTTCGTGGCAGGTCGTTATTTTTTAATTTATTTCCATCACATACATTGCATTTTATTTGCATTTTATTTGCATTTGATGACTAATGCTTAATCAGTACAGTCATGCCATCATGCCCAGTATTGGATGATGGATTCTGATGCAAGGTTATTGCCATGACCTATTTGAGTCACTTTTGGCATCAAGGATGCATTCTGGCCAAAACTGCTCCTCTGCTACTTCTGCTTTTTGTGTAGGAATGTCTGAGTCATTGAATGAGTGAGTGCAGCCATCTGTTTTGAGAACTTGGCATGTCAAATATGTCGCCACAGATCATTCAGCTGCTTGCTATACAGCTTCTTTGCACTATACAGTAAGACATTCTGCACCTGGTTATTATGGAATATCATCGTTGTCAGGATAGAGGGGTTTAAATTGGCCTTTATAATATTAAGCATTATTTTCAGGAACCTGGTTGGTTTTTTTGGGTATGTACCCGGATGTCTGAACCCTGTCTTTTGTTCACATTTGCTAATCTGATGGGTCGGTGATGATTTTGTGAATTGATTTGTAGAGGGCTGTTGTCACGGTCAGTGATGCAAGCTCAGGCGGCATCTCCCACCTTCACGCATGTTTATGCAGCTTTAGTTGCGATCGTCAACACTAAAGTCAGTGTTCAGTTAATTTTTTGATAGATATTTTGATGTGCTTAACTGATTTTTAATAGCCTACGTTTGCGATTCCATTTGTAACAGAAAAGAAATGGCTTTTGCAAAAGTCAGTGATGAATCTTTTTCTGACAGTTATCAAAACTTAATTTGGGAATCAAGTTCTAATATGGAAAATTTGCCTTTTAAAACTTAGAAGTATTTGAAAGTAGTGAATATTTGAACAGATAACATTTGCTGCGGTATTTTGATGTTTTTATATTATGTGCTGTTTAGATCTGTAATGGCAGTAGATTTTCATTTGTTAGCCAATGTTAAATAGTAATTTCTAACTTAATTTCAGTTATTCTTATTTCATGAGCAATTTTTCTTGAGTGAAGCTGATGCAAGCTACTAAGACAGGTGACTGTGTGACTAGGTGGTAATGCTTTTTTGTCCAGTGATAAAAAGCAAAGTCCAGTACTTGTTATAGTGCTTCTTACATGAGACAGACTCGGGGACAGAAGCACTTTAAAATCTTGGAAGTGGAAACTGATTGGCATGAGCTAATGATACCGCAGTGCACTATGCGGCCATCCATTGCCCACATCAGCGAACAGCTCTACTTGCGGTTTGCAGCAAGCATACCTATCACCGCCCCAATCAGCCAAACTAGGCCTTTACTCAATAGCCCGTAAGCTACTACTCATTTTCCATCCCATGCAGAGTAAGAGACTGAGGCTGAGTTGGCCTGAGCATATAGTAGGTTAGCAACTTGCTTAAGGTTACTTGCAAATGATGGCAATGAGAATCGAACCATAACCTGAAAGTTAAGAGTCGACATTAATCACTTGTCCGCTTGTACCTACACAGTCACATATGAGGGCCAACAGATAATAGTCACCATGGGTAAGGTCTTTGCTGTATACAGAGTGGTCTTGGTGTAGAAAGTCATAGTCATGAACAGCCAGCTGGGTAACTGTAGACTTTGGACTGGACTGCACTGCTAAAATTTGGGGAAATTGTGCAGGGTTTGCTCCTGGGCCTGTCAGGGGTCCATGTAACTAGTCACAAATTCTGGTTGGCCTTTCATTAGCACAACTGATATAATTAACAGTTAAATTTTTAATAAAATTTTTCTGATACCATCAGATATTAGCATTGCGTCGTATTTTGGCTAAAGTGCTTTGATTTGCGGCTACCACAGATTAGGCTATAGTATATTCACAGACCTGAATGAGAAATTCATAAACGTAGATGTCAGGGCTTTCGTAAAATCAGATGCCAAGGAGTCCCACTTTGGTGAATCCAGCTACAGACTGAAAAAGTTTCATGCAACAATCAGCCTGATTCAAATGCTGCTTGTGTTAGCGCACCAAATTGTTTCAGCTTAATGCTCTATGACGTCATAAATTACAATGACATCACTTCCACAATCTGCTCACACGAATACGCAAGGCAGGTACCTTTTACTGATATATAGACAATAAAATTTTTTTGTCCAACATATTGAGGCTCAAAACTTTTTGAATGTCCCTCGTATTTGCATGAAGTCGTAATTGACTCAAATGCTCTTATTTGCGGCAAGCACAAATGTAGGCTATTGCATATTCACATATGTAAATGAGAAATTCACAAACGTATTTGTTAGGGCTTTCACAAAATCAGATGCCCCGGGGCTCCACTGTGGTACACCTAGCTACGGACTGGAAAATTACCATGCAACTGTGAGCCTGATTCTATGCTGTTTGCATTAGCGCTCTAAATCATTTCGGTTTAGAGCTATATGATGTCATAAATTACCACAACGTCATATCTGCAACCGACTCATTAAGAGTTCGTAAAGGATGTAAGTTTCACTGATGTATAGATTGTAGAAAATATTATTGTCTAATATGTCGAGGCCGGAAACTTTTGGGATGACCCTTGTAAGTGTGATCAACTTGCCCAGAGTTGTTACTTGGTAGTGCACCAACTGGGACTTGAACCGTGGACCTTTCGGTCTTGTATCTACTGCCCTAACTGCTGAGTCACCAAGCCACCAATAATTATGTTTGTTGAAGCATTATAGATTTGAAATTGAGTTTTGCATGTAGGTAGATTGTGGTGGCAGGTTGATTCCCATACCTAGTTTGTGTTTGTGACCCTCAATGATCAAGGAACCTTGCTTGTTTTTATATTGTATTATCAGGTGTCATCACATTGTTATTAGTTGCTACCAAGCACAGCAATCGCCTTTGGTGTTAGTAGATTAGTGCAGTTGTAATGCGTTGTGTTTTCAGTTTCCTCAGACTGGAGAGCTGATTGTAAAGCGGCTGATAATTCAGTTTCGCAAAGGTTACCGGCGAAATGACAAAAGTTTGTGCATGTCGTCTTCGCGTTTCATCGCGCATCTTGTTAACCAGAGAGTGGTAAGTTTCCTTTTACCATATGATTGAATGATTGATTAATTGTTAGATGCTTGTCTGCAATGGCTGTAGCTGTGTATTTTTTTGGTCTTGTTTTTATCATTTACGTGTTGTCATCATACCACATGTACTGATAGGGATACCTGTTGCTTTTGTCATCGTTATTACCATATATGTATTATGCAGTGCTATTCATAGTCTTGCTTGATTGTAAGTATTGCATGTTTTGTGTTGATCTTGATAAAAAAGCTTTATCTTTACTAAAAACTTTTGCTCACTTAGATCTCAAAACATTTGATGGAAAAGATGTTTTGTTGTTGTGTCCACTTATTGCAAACAGTTGACAAGCCGCAACTGAACAACGCACACCGAAACATAAGAACTACCAAAACAATAACAGAGAAGTTAAAAAAATTAGTAGTAGTCAAGCGTTGCATCAAGACAAGGATGGTGATTGAGAGAATGAGATGAAAAAAACCGTGATAAAATAACAGTTGCAGCCATATGATGGTGCACATTTATTAAGTACTGTAATGTGCATTCTTTGTTGTTGGTCCAGCTGCATTTGACAAACTAACTTGGTATAATAAAAACAACTTTTGTTGTAAGACAAAGTTTTAAATGGTGTAACATAGCTTTTAATTTCTGGATGTTATTTGTTTAGTTGTATTGCAGTTTATTGGCGCTTGTAGTATGCTACTGGGTGGTAATTTTGTTTCACCTCGCACCACGAATAATTTTGTAATGTGATGCAGTGCTGCACTAAGACATCTGATGCAGCCGAGATGCATGTTGAGGTGTGCTGTGTGTTAGTCACATGAAGTACTGGCTCTAGAGATCATGCACGTTTTGATGGAAAATCCAACAAATGACTCGATCGAGCTGGCTGTAGCCTTTCTGAAGGAGTGTGGGCAAAGACTGACGGAAGTTTCACCAAAAGGAATACATGGTTTGTAGAAGGATTTGAATTCGATGCAGATTCTGTATATCTGTAATTGTTAGTCACGTCAGTTTACACAAGAAATTTGAGCTAATGCTCATGAGACACGCAAAAGTCTATAGCAGTTCCTGTTCGCAAACTGTCAGTCTATTTCCACCCATTTCATTGCAGTTCATTCTGGAAGTGTACGCTGCTGCCGAAGATTGCGAAAAACAATAAAAACCTCTTATTTTAGAAATTCAATGTCTTTAAAGTCATCGATGTTGATATGTCTAAACAGCATCACTAGTGTTTGTTGTGATAGACAACATGCCCATGCCTATTTGCAATCATTTTCACGAAAGACTGGCCAACAATGCTAAAATAACAACTTTTATGTTGGTAACACTCTTTGATGCCTTTGTGCGTAGGTTTTTTGAAACTAGAAAATCAAGACTTGGATTTTCGAAATCTGTGTTCAGTGCTGAAAATTTTATATGCAGCTTCTCCATGTCTATTTCAATTGATTTTGGTGCAGTTCACTTTTGATATGTATTTTGCAGCCCAAGATCACCAAAAAGATCCATAAAACCCTTATTATGGCGTTCACGGTCATCTAAGGTCATTGAATTCGGTGGCAATCATGAGCCAGTGTATGGCTTCCTATTAGTGATTAATAGTAACTTAGGCCCTATCTCGCATCATTACTGAGATACAGCGACTTATTGGCTAAAAATAACAAATTTTTTACCCCCTCTCATTTAGTGCTTTTGTTTGGGGTAACCTCCTTTCGAATTTATGGTAAAGCTTTATGGTTCCTGAAACTAGAGTCTTCCGGGCAACCGACCCTGAAGACTTGGTGATCCTAGCTTGCACCGTTTGTGACTAATCCACCCGTGTGACAGACAGACGGCAGACGGACAGAGAGAATTGTGATGGCTAGGATGCGCTTAAGCAGTAGCTGCTTTCACGCGTAAAAACTGGTTGTTGCTGCATCTGACCATGACCGTGTGATCTGTAACACCTGATCCTAGGGTTCACCAGATTAGATGTCAAGCCAGTGCCAATTAATGTGTGGCCATCTGCCTACTATACATACTTATGTATGCATTGCACTGTGCAGCCCTACACCCTATGTCTATTGTCTAACTCTAATCACCGACCTCTTGATCTGAAAATTTGCACATCATCTACTTCAGCCATAGGGAGCATTTGTACCATCTGTAGTTTTTGCACCTTTTTGTTTTCGAGTTCGTAGCCAATATGGAAAAGGTAGTATGAAACATGGATAATGCATCCCGTTAGGATGGTCTCATAAAAATGAGTAGCTGTGCCATGCCGCTAGTTGAGTGATAGCTAGATATGTATTACACCTTGTTTCGGAAAAAAACAGTCAAAATATTTTTATCATAACTTTGTTAAATTTCTACCGATTTTGATAATTTTTGGCAAGAAGATGGCCAAGACAATAGTAAGATACACTAGTTTTCCATTTTACCTAATTCATGTCAACACACTACCGTGTGAAACACAGATGCACCAATTTTGCGTAACACTGAGCTGTTGTCTCTAGTAAACATTGTAACGACTTAATTAAGCACACAGTAAGTGAAATGTACATTATCTGGCAGAATTGCAAGTTTGTATAACAACTTGTTTGAAAATTATCAGAGATTATGCTCAAAGTGTGCCCAGCATACACGAACACAATGGCTTAGATGCAACACCACTGCCTGATAGCGGAATTGAAAGTTGACTGATCAAACGGCATTCACTCATTGATTAGACATTTTAAGCTCAGCAGTCAGCTATTTTGTTGTATGCTATTTTCACCTTAAAATATTTAATACCACAAAATTTATAAATCACGTGGTGCCCTCTGTAGAATTGATGCAAAGGTGACCAATCGGATACAAATAATCACTGCGTAATGTAACAATTTGGAGCATCTGTGTTTCACATGGTAGTGTGTTGACATAAATTCTGTGAGGTGGAAAATAAGTCCACCTTACATAATTCTATCGTCTTGGCCATTTTTAAGCTGATAATTATCAAAGTTGGTAAAAATTTGACAAAGTTATGAGCAGAACAATTTTGACTGCTTTTTTGAAACACGGTGTAGATACTGAATTGATCATTGCATTTCCGGTTTCTGTTTTGAGACTTGCATATATATAGTCGTGTGATTTACAGCCGTATTTGAAAGACTGCGGACAATATTGCACGAGGCGCAGATTGACAAACGAGTCCAGTACATGATTGAAGTGATGTTTGCTGTACGCAAGGATGGCTTCAAGGTAAAAATATTATACAATGTCATGATTGAGTATTATAAACATCAAATTGCAACTTTTATCTGTTGTAATTAAAAGTCGTCTTTTGATAAATTTCTACACTGTCTCAAAGAAAACATCCCTGACATTTTCGACTGTAACTTGAAAACCAGTTATCAGATTTCGATAATTTTTGGCATGAATATTCCTGACACAGCGTGCCATCAAATGACTATTTAGTTGCCCACCTCGCCCAACGTTTGGTTCTGCACTACCTAAGTTCAGCTGTGGCAAATGTGCATATATTCGTGTCAGTATAAAATGTGGTTATTATCATTGTCAACACGAAGCAGTTTGGTGAGTCTTGAGCTCAGATGAGCGAGTGTTGCGAGAAAGTTGAATATTTCATGTTCTAACGCAGACCATTTCACTAGAACTGCTAGCAGTACAGTTTCGTATAAACCTGGCTTGAAACTTGATTGTTTATTTTAACCTGCTACACCTAGGATGGTTCGACATTGTCATCTTGCTTTTGACTTGCATTTCATTTTTTTTCGATGGCACTGTATCAGATTGTTTTTAGATCAGGTTAGATTAAACTTTTGTTACATTTTAGCTCACACTGTGCATGCGTATGTTACTATGGAACTGACTGATGCGGCTGTTCCAGGATCATCCCGCAATTATCACTGACCTGGATACTGTTGATGAAGACGATCAGATCACTCACATGCTGGCGCTGGAAGACGGAGACAACCCGGAAGATGGACTTAGTCAGTATTCACTTTCGTTGTGATTTGTGTCCAGTGAACCTGCCTGACGCTGTTGTCTTTTATCTAGTGCTGTCATTTCATTAATTTTTTTAACGAATGCATTAAAACGTTAATTAACATGATGCCATTATATTGCTGAAGTTGTAAGTGGACTACATTGAGAGGGTGACAAACTCTTGATTGTGTCACAGGACTCTGACGATAGTGATGGAACGGAAACAAAACAATTTTTAACTACTGGAATAATATTCAGTTGTCAAATGACTGCAGTTTAATGGAATATTGTAACTTCTGCTTCACAGAATTTAGTAGATATACGTATCTGCCTTCATTATTTTGACACACATTAATTTTTTCAACATGCATTAATTCTTTAATATGTTAATATGTCAATTTCACAGCTCTACTTTTATCATTACTTTGTAGCAGTATTTGTTACCACCAGCAGATTAACTCAACCTTCTATCCCTCTGGAGTAGGTAAATCAGTTTGCCTGGCTGCAGTTAAGGTCGGATGTGTTTACCTGTGTCACTCGGCAAAGTAGCAGTGTGTGATTTCATATAGCAGACTTTGTGCCTCCGGAGTGGTTTCCCGTGAAGAGTTATACACACCGTCAGCAAATATGATTGTACATGTATCAATCTCTAGGCTTCGCAGTTATGTGTTATATAAGGCAGGCGGTTGGTTGTGTGATGCAGTGTAATGCATTTCTTTTGATGTACCAGTAATGTCTGTTGTTTTTTTAATGCTAGATGTGTTCAAACCTGATGAAACGTTTATGGAGAATGAAGAAAAGTACAAGCAGTTGAAAAAAGGTAAGTTAGTGAATTTTGTAATTATAATTTGTTACTAGTTATTTATCAGTATTTCTGATTTATTGCATCTCTGTTATATGAATGCTATATTTGAAATTATTTAATGAATGGCCACTGATTAGATGATCAGGCAACAGGCATATTTGTATTTAGGGTAGTGCTGATCTTATGTACCAGTGCCAGTTTCATAAAATGTTCGTTCAAAGACTTTATTCAGCAGTTGTTTTCATCTGGCTTGCATTCATTTCTCATATTGACCGGTTATCCATAGACTGCTATGGCTTTTTATGCTTTAGCACCACTGGTCCTAAATAGTGGAATAACTTAACATCTTGAATGAATAAATTGCCTTCTTTCACCAAATTTTCCCGTTTTTAATAATATTTTTAACATCTTTGAAATAGCTGTCTTTTGAACAAGCTTTTGGTCTAATCACCTGAAATTGTGTCTTGCTGTGCCAACAATGAATTCTTGGTGCTTTAACACATTTTCTGTTGTAGTGTATAGCATTGTGTGTATGGTATGCTATGTGCAGTGTGTAAAGTGTTTTATCATGACAGAGATACTGGATGAAAGTAGCAGTGATGAAGAAGGTGGTGGCTCTGGGTCCGGCAGCAGCGATGACAGTGACAGTGATGAAGGTCGGTTATATACTCATCTATTGTTGTTTCAACATTGTGGCAAAGTTTGTTTTCTTGTTTCTCTGTCACCACGATAACTCATGAACCGCTGCACTTAGCTTGATGAAGTTTTGCACAAACAAGTACTAATCAACCTTCACAACTCTATTGAATTTCAAAGGCATAGGTCATTCGTGAAGGTCGCATAATCAGATTTTTGGATGCCTAAATAACATTGCAAGATAGGATCATGCTCTTCACTGCTAGGCACCTTAGCTAGGCCATTAATTATTTGTTGATGCTGACTTTATAGCACTATAAATGTTGCAGCATTTTATGTCGGCTACCGTGGACAGCTTAGCTTTGCAAAAACTTGACAGTCTAGTTGAGTATTGATGCTGTGTGAAAATTAGCTGCATTATGTGCTGCACTCTTGTTTTTTAATGGTATTTTCTTGAAGTTTCATGTTGCTAGGCCTACTCGGTAACATAAACTGTGAAGATGTCCATGTGATTGGGATATGAGAATTTATGCAAGACTTTGAGCAAAAGATGTAAGATTTCAGATTAGTTGTTGGATTCGGATCTGAGATTCAGACCTCGAGATTGGAATCTGTTGTCAGAGATTTTAAATCTTTAGATTTTTCACATGGAATTTGATTTTAGGTTAGCCCATGTCTGGTTTACAGAACATTAAATTATAGTGAGATATGAAACTTCTGTATTGATACTCATGCAATTGATGATTACAACTGAAAAATGTTAATAACGAAATTGTATTAACAGATCCATCATTGTCATGGTGGCAACTAAAGGGTGTTGACTGACATGTTTCAGACGAGGAAAGTGAGAAGCAGTCGACGGTGATTGTTGACTCGACCGAAACCAACTTGATGACACTGCGTCGAACAATCTACCTCACGATTCAGTCGAGCTTAGACTTTGAAGAGTGTGCACACAAACTCATCAAGATGCAGTTGAAACCTGGACAGGAGGCAAGATATACACATCTGTATACATAACGTGTATAAACTGGCAACTAGCAGCTGATGTAGTCACAATGCATTGGTCTCGAATCTTGATGAACAAAGTTGCTCTGCACCAGGCCCAGTTAATACCTTTGCGGGTGACTATGCAGGAGGTAAGTCATCAGTCACTGGGACATTCTAACTAAATGCTTTTTGTCGGATGGTTAAATGAATGTCAGCTTTTGGGTTGAGTTGTAATAAATGACGATGGTCAATGTACTATAGTTGTGATATTTAGGTAAATACCGGGTGGCGCAGAAAAAACGTCCCGAACTTTGCGTAACTATAATGCTGTGTATGCTGTATGGAGATAAAATTTCCTTTTGTACATTTGTAGAACAATATGTATTCTTACTTGCTTGTAAATTTAAATGACCTCACTTATGACACCACTGAATGCCGCTTAGTGACGTAAAGAGAGTTAAAAATCCAGTTATGTAAAGACATCGCTCTATCACACCACATCAAAACAACTCAAAATTTTCTTTAACACAGCACACCCGATTTTGTCAGCTCATAGAACTGGCAACCGCATTCAACAGATTTGAATCCACTACATTACACAGTTTGGAATAATTGCAATAACTTTTTGTGAAGGAAGACGTGAACCATTTGCGAACTCAAAGATTTTCAGAATGTTATCACAGGCAAATGGCATGATGTCGCCATCAGAGAGCCAGAATCGGAAAAGCCGTATAGTCGTGGAAAAAACGTCTAGCAGCAGTGGCAAAAGAGAATAGAGGATCTATTTAGCAATTTTTCTGCTGATTAGTTACTGATGATTTGGCCTACTGTGACGTTTTGGTATAGCTTGCGTACGAGTGGTAACGCAAATGATGAATTACTTGCAAAAATTGCTTTATGCCATGTGACACTACTTTGTTTGTATCACGGCTATGTATCACGGCTAATACAGAAGTGTTTTGAACAAAAATTCCTATACATATTTGTTGATGTTTGGTCATTACATAAATGCTTTTGTGTTTATTCATTTGACCGCTCGGCTGAATAATGCACGCAAATGTTCAGGACGTTTTTTTGCGCCACACGGTATGTGTATAGTAGAGGGATACTACGATATGTATTACACTGTGTCTCAAAAAACATCCCTAACATTTTTGACTGTAACTTTAAAACTGATTATCAGATTTTGATAATTTTTGGTATGAATATTCCTGACACAACTTGCCATCAAATGACTGTTCAGTTTCCCACCTCACCCAATGTATGCTTCTGCACTACCTAGGGAAATCAGATCAAGCGAAATATGTGTTGAAATAAACAGAAAACCTGAAAAACATCCCCGACATTATCGATCGTAACCTGAAGAAAGATTAGCAGATTTTAATAATTTTTGGCAAAAATATGTTTGACACTACTGGCTATTAAATAAGTGTTCTAGTTTCCACCTCACCCAACGTCTGCTTTTGCACTGCCTGGGGAAATTAGACCAAGCATAATACGTGTTAAAATGAATAAAAAAGTCAATAAATTTCATCTACCCTAATCTGTGGACCCCAACAACTGGTCTATTTGAAGTTTTGGCTGTCGTGCAGCAGTGTGTCTATCAGATAAAGTTTAGGAATGTTTGTGAAGTCAAGAAGCAACTGGTACAGCCTGGATTGGTCTGAAGCAGAACATTATTGATACTGCTGTCAATGAATGGAGAAAGCGTCTCCTTGCTTGTGTTCGCATAGTAGGCCAGCACTTTAAGCAATTTTGCTGCAGGCAGTTACAAAATGGGCAGCTGGATGAAATGTCAGCCAAAGTGTCAGAAATGTGAAAAAATGTGTTTTTACGCGTTAAGTAAGCAATCATATCCCATTGGATAAAAAAGTGACATTTTGCTGGTTGTGTTTTCCCCAAGTAGTGCAGAAACAAACGTTAGGTAGGTGGGAAACTGAATGGTCATTTAATGGCCAGTTGTATCAGGAACATTTGTACCAAAAATTATCAAAATCTGATAATTGATTTTCAAGTTACAGTCAAAAATGTTGGGGATATTTTTTGAGACACAGTGTAGAAGGGACTGGAATGGAAGAAGCGAAAAGCAAAGGGACAATGGGTGACTTCACTTTTTGACTTAGACTTTTGTTGAGCCTTTTTGCTGAGCCAAAGCCTAAGCTGAACGCTAAAGTCTGCTTAGACCAAAGTTCAACTAAACGATTAAAAGTGGTGGAAAACGAGTAAACCTAACAGGAAATAAGTCAACCAGTTACGCTTGGACTTGCTTATTTAATTGCGCCGCACACACAAATGACGTAATTACGTAATGTCTTACGTCATTGTGTGGCCATTGCGGCATTTATTTTTGGTACCAGACTGTTTTAATTTACTAAACTATCTGTGTTAGTCGCCATTTTTTTCGCTCAGCGAAATCACTTCACTTTTTGATTTAAGTAGGTACTTCGACCGAAGTTTAGGCTCAGCGAAAGTCTCAGCAAAAGTCTAAGTCAAAAAGTGAAGTCGCCCAATGGAAGGTAAGTTTAAGCGTGGAGGGTTAGAAAGGTTGAATGCCTATTGCAGAATCGTCTGTACACTTATGATGTGATTGATAAGCAGAATAATTCATTGACTCGTTTTGTTCTTTTCTAATGCGTGACATTGATCCATTGGTCCACTTTGTTGCTGTCTCATGTTGTCACAGTCCCACCCTCTGATACTAATGGTATGATGTACTGTGTTCTTGCCACTGATATATATATTGTGCTGTTACGTAGGATGAATTGTGCAACATGATACTTGACTGCTGTGCTCAACAGAGAACATTCGAAAAGTTCTACGGACTACTTGCTCAGGTCTCATCTCTGTCTGTATTAGGGGACAGAAATACCATTCGTTCAGTTTACTTGAACACGGTTTTCTACTGAAAACATTTCTTCTGTTATGCTGTTTTTTCTCTGTTGATACCTTGAGCTAGTGAGGATTTGTTGATCTAGTATTTAATTGACTTATCTAACAAATAACAACTGTTTAATTTTACGGATGTTGGTTATATGCGAATTTTGGTGGCAAACGACTACCGGACCTTGAATAAATTGAAGTCAGAAATGTCAAAACTGTGCAGAAAAGGCCTATTAATGATCATGATTTTGATTCTTTGTCACTCGAATTTGCACGTGCCGGAAATATGCCGAAAAATATGCCGCTGCCGCATATATGCGCCGCATATTTTGCCAAATTCCGCATATTTTTCCACATATTTTGCTTCCAAAAGTTCCGCATATTTTAAGAAAATGCTCCGCTATAAACCAACATCCCTAGGTTACATTACTAAGCCATAACATTATTTGTTGCTGTTATTGTAGGCTGCACGGTTAAGCAGAACTTGTGAAAGTTTTTTTGCTAGTAACGATGCAGATACCATCAGTGTTTGTTGATTACCCATGGAGGGATGGCGAGGCTAAGTCATTCTGTCTATAGCAATGGCATTTTTTTTGATTCAGACATGAAATCAGTTTGATAGTATTTTTGGCCTAATTTCTGTTGCTTATTTCAAAAATAATTTGTTGCATTTTACTGCATTACATTGTAAGGTTGCAAAATGTGCTCACTATATTTTAGTCCTTATAATGACAGGCTGGCGTAGGATAGTAGTAAATAGATTATATTATACGTCTGTAACGCTTGCTTGCTTCCTGGACATCAGCCAGAATGCTGGAACATTGCCAGAATTAAATGTTTACAGAACTGCAGAATCGGTGCATCACTAATTTAACCATCAATTACAAGAGTTACAAGTGATAGAAGTAAGGAGCCATGTTATGGGCTCATGTGAACGTTGATTTTGAGTGAGAAAAGTCTGATTTCTCATGTGAGAATTAGTATTGATAACTGTGAAAACCATGAGTGTGGTTGTAGTCCAGCAGAGAGACTATGTTGAACGCTGAAGGAGCTGTTTGAAACGATCTGTAACGTTGTGGCCGAGCATACGCTAATAAAGACCTTTTTCCTGACAAAGCAGGAAGGTGTTGTCGACAACCATGAATTTCTGAGTAATTCTGGGACAACATAAAGTGTACCATGCGACCCTACATTGTGTTCATCATCAGCCAACTGCAGCTGACTACAGCAGATTTCATGGACGTCGTTTGATGGCAGTAGAAGCTTGGAGAATTTGAATCGACAAGCAGTCATTCATCAGCAAATCAAGTGTATGCGAAAGCTGGCTTGCTTTGCCACAATAAAGAACGATTAAATATCTAGTTTGCCAGCTATTATATGCATGAATGTGTTGGTGGTTGTGTGATTTAACTATCTTTATGTATTATTTTGTGTTTGTCAATATATGTTATTTTAAAATGTTAACTGGGCATTTGTTGTCATCGCCATTGGTAGGTAAAATTGTACGGTAAATCGGCTAAATAAACAATTTGATTCTAGCCACATACATAACAACCGGCTCAAGTCTGCATGCATATTAACTGTAGTCATTCACAATTACTGATGGTTTTTGTAAGGCTAAGCGTGTTCGATTTGTGAAGTTTAAAGAAAATTCAAGAAGTTTCAGTCTATTAATGTTTGTATTCAACATTAAGGCATTATAATGTATTGCGAGTTTTTTTTGTTTAATAGTGCTGGTTATAAGTACACTTTGTTGCAGTTGAAAGGAAGTTGTATGTTGTGTTGTAGCGTTTCTGTATGCTGGAGCGCAAGTACGTGACTCCGTTCCAGCGAATGTTTGGTGAGCAGTACGATGTCATACATCGTCTGGAAACAAACAAACTTCGCAATGTTGCCAAGTTGTTTGCACACTTGCTGCATACTGACGCAATCTCATGGGAGGTTTGTTTAGCTGTGAACATTATTTGCTGCAAATATTTATTTTTATCTCATTTTCATGTAGTTTTGACGTCTCAGTTAAAGATAATTGTGCAGCCGGTTTAATAGGCTGCAGTATGGGCTTTGCCCGTGTGTCCTTCTTTCCATTCATATACCTGCTCCATGGATATTTCTAATTTTGTAACAAAAAGGTGGAGAAAAATGAAAAAAAATGGTGTAAAATGCATTGTAGAATCTCATTATGTTTCCTTCTATTCTTACAACCCTTGTACACATCTGATAGCGTGTGCATGATGCGTTTAGTATTGCCATGCTGCAGTCTGCTGTATCATGTGATTGACATTTAGGTTCTTCAGAGCATTCACCTCAATGAAGATGAGACGACCTCATCAAGCCGAATCTTCATCAAGATCTTGTTTCAGGAACTGTGTGAATTCATGGGCTTGACTAAGCTAAATGCTCGTCTCAAGGACCAGTAATTGCTGCTTCTTTTTCTGTTTCTTGTTACTCATTAAACTCTAGTGTCTCAGTTGAGTACGCAAAGTGTTGTACGGTGTATAATCTTAACTTCATTTTTTGGTTACGATAACATTTGTGTTGAGAAAGTTGATCTGGTCAGATTTTTGGAGTAACTTGGAATTAGTGAGAGTTTGCATGGGCCGTGACATTAAACGTTGATCTTAAAACATGTTGAATTATTTGCTGCAGTTCTACAGTATTTAATTTGTCAGTGTTGTATTTTCCTTCTTTCATTTGCTTTTTGTAGCGTTGCATAATGCATTATTCATTTGAAAGATTTTGCGCATGTCTGTGTATTATGCATGTCTGTAAATTTTGTATGTCTGTTGCAGAACATTGCAAGTTTATTTTGAAGGATTATTTCCACATGATAACCCAAGAAATACTCGCTTTTCCATCAACTTTTTCACTTCAATTGGCCTTGGTGGCCTGACGTATGTTGGCTTTGTGACTATTTTTGGTTCCTTGTGTTAATCATCCAGTTTATAAGATTTTTTGGCTGTTAGCTTGAGCCTGACTACAGATGACCATGGTTGAAGGTTTTTCCCTTATTATGCAGCTGACCAATAGATCGCACACAGTATGGTTGCCATTGTAATGGCCACAGTATGGGTCTAGACCATCTATTTACCCATTTGTCTGTTCCATACTGGCTGCTAACTAGACAAGAAATTTGAGCAAAGCTCACGAGACGCGCGAAAGCCTATAGCATTTCCAGTTCAGTAGTTATAGTTTCGAAAATCACGTATCACTTGGACTCGGCCCATCGGGACCATAATACACATCGGCCATAGGCGCGTGTGGCGTTGGCAACGGTGGCGCCTTCTTGTGAATGATATAGACTTGCGCAGCCCGATAT
>Ga0209367_1006680_pt1 | contig 15949 bp, 12 predicted proteins | sample WorMetLIZISLAND2_FD_187412 | JGI IMG/M metagenome (GOLD analysis project Ga0209367, IMG submission 187412) | Marine gutless worms symbiont microbial communities from Max Planck institute for Marine Microbiology, Germany - Olavius geniculatus... ... | reverse complement strand
AATGACGATGCATGACCTTAAACCTTGAACGTTTAAAAATTTTAGTGTTTTTTGCAATTTTCGGCTATGGCGCACATTTTAAGAGTAAATTGCGCCGAAATGGCTAGAGATAAACCTGGACAACCTGCGTAGGCCTATGAAATTTTTAGCATAGAACATTCATTTTTAACAATTTAAATTTCGACCTCTTAAATTCAAGTCGTCTTCGGTACGGAGGCCTCAAATTTGGGTACTCCTTCAAAATGCATTGTTATTTTATTGCATGCTGTACACGATTGCCCTGTCGGCAAAACTGCTGCTATCTCGCGTCACGCGAGCTTTGCTCAAATTAATTGTGTATTGTGGCATACTGTGGTCCATAAAAGGAACTGTGGTTTAATAATGATAGCTCTAACAAATACATAACACTTTAATATATATTTGTTATTTTTATACACATTTAAAAATTAAAACAAAACTGCAAAGCAAGCGGTAATAATTTACGATTATCGGTTCTCTAAATTTTTTTGGTATTGAATATGGAGCCTGTACTGGACAGACAAAAAAACCAGCAGACGGACGGACCAGACAAAAATGCGGCTTATTCAACCACCGCATAATATGAGAAATAGGAACAATACTTAAACCATAAGCGTGTATTGCAATACTGTAATATTTGAGAACGTTTTGCATGTTGTTCGGCGTATAATTCACATGTTGCAAAATGTGTGACCTCGGCGACAATAAGTTCGAGCAAGAATGTGGGTAAAATTTTTACTCGTCTTTCAACGAAACAAACAACAACGTTACACGATGAATCTGTGCCGCATGATGTATAACTGCGTCGACATACCTGTAGTCGTGAGTAGTCTAATTAACGTGGCTGATGACTGCCTGCAGCTGATGACGGCTGAATGCTTCGCGTCATAATCCACAGCGAGCAGTTGGCTTTCTGTCTGTTGCCAGCATCTTGCCGATGATCCCGCATGCTGAGACGCGATGTCGAATGACGTAGGCGTACACGCAGCAGCATCCGCAGCAGCTACAGAGCATGCAGTGGCGTTCCCTACCGGATGCCACGCGCAACTGCAATCCACCGCATTCCGTTCAATTTCCTGACGATCTACCGTGCATTTTTAATGATGTAGGACATTGACGTATAAACTATAACCCAGAATGGATGTGGAGACACACGCGCACAGGAACAGACGCCGGTCGGTGCAGTCGTGCAATTAATTTGATCTATCGTGGAGTAGCAATACGGCGACCAGTAGGCTAACGACACAGAGCATAAGGTCATGTACTTCGTTATTCGCCAAGGTGGCATCATTACAGGAGGTCGCAGCCATCCAGCCCATCTGTCTTTCTGTCTCACGGCGTGACGTCACAAACAACGATGCCGCCGATACGAAATCAGGTGGTCAAAAGTCAAAGACACACAGCTGCATACTGCACAAAATCATGACCGACTTCAAAACTGGTAGACAAATGCACTACGTAGAACCCAGTGGCACCTCGTGTGCTGCGCGAGATTTTTACGTTCATGCGGTTGACACGGACTTATTTTATATTTGCTACCGAAACTATATATCACATACATAATGACATATGAAGTTAATAGTTGATATGCAGATTGTACACGGCAAGTCGCAATAAATATTGTCCGCCCTGGGAAAGCACGTAAACTAACCGTTTCATGATTATTGTAAACGGTTGTCATGTACTTTTTAAAAGTTGGTGCTTATGTTGTGCTTAAGAATTATCATATTTGCACGGCTTAAAGATCGAAATCACGACGTTAGACTTGGTCAGCATTTTTAAATTTGAGTTTCAAACGTCAAACGAAGAAAATGACGGCTAAAACATCCCACAGTTCACGAAAGTTATATTGCAAGCAGAACCGCATATCGTGTGGCGTTGAGGTCGCTATATTTTCCCGTTATGGATAATGACGGCTGCTTCTGGGACTATAATACTGCCTGCATACCAATCTCTTTCATCACGCCGATGCACCATGTCTAAGAAGCGAATATTGGACATCAGTCGCAGTTGGGTTTATGCCCCATAAACCGTCGCATATCACTGACCCGCATACAGTTTTACTATCTATTGCTATTCGCTGATGAAAATGACTCGCGCTGTTGCAGTGTCCATGTTTCTGATGAGCAGAGAGTGATCACTAAGTTTTTGTTGCCCAAAAGCGAATATTAATGCATTATTAAATCATTTTTGGGTTTCACACTGCACTCGCTGTAGCAGTGTGTCGGTCGTGTATCGTATACGTTATAAGTTTCGGAGTTTAATTAACATAATGCACAATTAACGATAAAATAAAAGTGTGAATGTACCAGTTACTGAGCCGTTGCAGAGAAACGGCACGTCGCCCAGTCATCATTCCAGCAATATCTTCCCATGATTCATTTTCGTCAGTTACGTTACAAGCGATTCATGTTAACTTTGTTCAAAACTGGTAATGCTATACTGCAGATAATAAAAATGTTTTATACCTTCTGTTAATATTATTGGTGCTGTGGTCTTGTAAAGACGACAGCAAAAAAGCTCAGGTGTCGTCAAAACAGCGAATTTCCCCGAAGTGCGCAGTGTGTTTGTTATTGTTTCGGTTTGACTTTTTTGTCTATTTGTTAATTCGTAATTGTTGTTGACAGGCACGCACTGAAGCTTTAGACACACCAAGACAAAAACAAAATATAGCATAAAAATGGTTATTTAGGGCCATTCAAGATTATTTTCTGCAGAGTCAGTTTTAAGTTAATATAAAATTGAGACTTTTATATTACGATATAAATAATTTTAGCTTTATCTCTAAAGATTTCGCTGATATAGCGACCGCAAATTCAGCCGCATGATCTTTACATTTCCAAAGAACTAGTAGAGTTTTTGGGTATTTTTGGCATCTAAACGACAAATTTTGTAAGAGACCTCACAGCAATATTATTGACAAAAAGACGCGGAGTTATTGGAAAACAGACGAGTTACAGATGTTGAGAGTAAAGCAACAGGCTACGATCGACAACTAACGGAGATCTTTAAAGATGGCAAAGTCAAGCTATCACATAATAGCAATGTCGATCGTTACTGTTGTTTTACTAATTGTTGTCTTCGACTGTCTGTTGTGCGTTATTTGTGGCGTCTTCTGGGCGAACTTTCTCGTTAAAAGGCAGCGACGCACACTGCTGCAATTACTCTACTCCTAACGGTATCATTTCAACCATTGATGGTTGCAATTTGGTAAGTATGCTGTCGTACAGCACAGGCCTTGTGGAGCACTATAAGTGTTCCATTATGTCGGTGATGTCGGGCTTCTAACTTACATGTACAACGAAAAGTCCTAAAATTCATGGTGGTCAAAACAATTTTCAATGACACGTGTAACTGAGGGGCAAATTTGCAGACGAGAGGTCCAAAGTCGTGCAACGATTCTGTTTGTCACTGTGAAATGTTTTTATCAGCAGTGTAAATTCTACTATTTCTCGTTTTACTTCCACTGTTGTCGAACATATGAAAACTTGTTTGTGTTTCATATACCGCGCACAATTTTATTTGTGTACCTATTTTTCAGTGTAATAGCTCAAAGCATAGATGTAAAAATGTTTTTAATGTTTTTAATAAAAGTTTTAAAAACATGTCTTTATGTTTTTTTTTTAATTAAAAAAATGTTTTGTGTTTTTTAATGTCGTGCTTTTGTTGTTGTTAAAACGCAAACGTACAAAATTACAAATATGATGCATAACATTTAGTACATTCCGTCTTTATTTTTCACAAATAGTAGGTTTTTGTTTTTAATTCTTTAAATCAATTATTTTTGCATATATTGTTGTGGCAAATAACGACCTGTAAAAATGCTTAGAATAAAAAGTAACCATTAAGAACATGTTATTGTCTTAAATGTAGTTTAGTGTTGTGGTGTATATTTTTTAAATGTTTTTAAAGTGAAAAAAAACATGTTTTTATCTTTTTTTGCAAATTAATGTTTTAACATCTATGGCCCAAAGAGTAACCTGCCCAGAATATACCCAGGTATAGTTTGAGTTATAATAAGCTGTTTTATACCCGAAGTATAAATTAAGTTGAGCCAGTTTATACTTTAGGTATAAAATGGGCTAGGCCCAGTATATCGAGTTTTCTACCTCCGTTTTAACGAATTTAGTAACAACTAACGCATAGTCTTCACTTTTGTCAGACTGCAGACTATTGCATACCATAGACTCATAGTAAAAAAACGTTGGTATATATACATGAAAGAAAACGTGTATAACAGTCAATTTCAAGTACAGTTACTTTTGAATTTAAAAAGAGAACTATGCAATAATACCACGAGACTGTTAAAATGCCTTTTAATGCAATTTTTTCAATAGTATTAACCGCAGATAGCCTACAACATTTTCCATTTTTACGCAGAGTTTTTGCGAAGACGCACAAGCAGCGTATTGTTGATGCATTTATGCACGTTGACAGATGTCTAATCCTACTGCTCTTTATCGGAAGCCATTAGGAACTCTATAGAATCGGCGCGTGTGATCTAGAACTGACGCTACCATTAGCCCGACTAACTCTCTTAAGCCCAAATTCCACTACGACGACTTTCACCAAAACTTTCCCGCGGGGAAAGTCGTGGACACAAACCATCTCGATATGTTGAGGGATGAACACAGGTCAGATCGACTCGCGAGTCGGGACGGGTCAAAATGTCTGAAATCGTTATTTTTTTCTTTATCGGAGGAGTTAAACAATTTTACTTAAGTATTGTCGATAACTCAGTAAGTAAGTAACTAAGTAGAACGTGGATTTGTATAGCGCATCAACACCAAGGCAACCGAGGCGTGACAGTCCAATGACGCTTGATCAGGTAACAAGCGGCCAGGGTTTCACAGGCACGGCGGGGTTTTCGTTGCAGCAGCCAGCCACATGCTAATGATGTAGGCTACTTCGAGGCAACCGAGGCAGCACTGATCACAATAATTAGAATGCAATCGCTGCGCCAATTAATGCAGCAAGATGTAGACGCCTGCCGTCATGTCTACGGCTAGCTGTTTATGGCTATCGTCTTCTTCAGCTTTAATGTATGAAACAGAGCCGCATGTACTGTCAAAGCGTGTGCAACTTGCTGTGTTTATGGCAGGCAGCCGAGCACATTGTGTTGCATATACTGTGGCTATTCGCGGGCAGTACTTAACCTTGCGCAATGCTTGACAGTTTAGTTTGCTATATTGTTTACGGTATAGCTGCGAAAAATTGTCGATTAATTAATCGATTAATCGTTAAAAATAGTCATTTGGTTTTTAATTTATTTTCGTCAGATAGGCCTAAAAAATCTATTAAGTTTTTTTGATTTTTAAGCACGTAAAATAACTGCCGGTGCACGTTTGCAATTTACTTGTATTTCGCATAAATCAAGTTATCAAGATTTATAAATCTGTTTTATGGATAGTGTTAATTAGCACATTAAAGAAATTACAGTTAGGCCCTATGTCATTTAAGGTAAATAATCCGTTTATTGGTTACTGCCATACTGGCCTTGGGTCGGGTCGGGTCAGGTCGGGTCACGGGTCACTCATCAGCTCCAAAACGTGGGTCGGATCCCAAAAAAGTTGTTGCTTATAGTCACACGTGACATGTCACAGTCACAAGCTCTAACTGTTTATGCTAGTGCACCAGGAAATAAAGTAGCATGTAGGTTTATTCTTACGCGAAATCGCTCTAGCGCAAGCGATTTGCCTACAGCTACGCATTTCTCTGTAGCTTGGGTGTCGTCTGTTACATTCGTGCCCCCTGCTTAAACCGTTCGACAAATTTGTATGTTATTCGTCAGGTAGGCTACATTTGCGGTGTCCAGCAAAACATTGTTAAATAAAGGTCCTTAATCCTCTCTGGAGAAAGAAATATATAAAGAATTAAACCCCCAGTTAAAACTTGCAGTTGCCTATTTATGATTCACCAGGGGGCAGCACCGGTCAGCGATTTCGCGTCATACCGAATTACTTCGATCACTTGTTATATCTGGCACTGAACTGTGCAGTTTGCCTACACATGTATTTCATTCCGTTTCGTGTCCTTCGCGAATCAAAAAGCTGGTCACGTGACTCGGCTGAAGCGAAAACAAACTGGACGGGAGCAATCGGGTTGCGCCGTGTTGCATTAGTCGCCGCGTTGCGCCGACCGACCGACCGACGTGCGATTAACACTCGAACTCACATCCGCCGTCTGCATACTCTATGTGACACTCCCAGACGCCGCGACAAAGATGGAAATCTATAGGAGGACTGAAGGCCACTGACAGTCAGTCAGTTGGATTTGCATGGAGACAGCACATTGTGAAAAGCCGACACTGTAAACTGGGATTACAGACGTGGACATAGTGATGTACAGTAGTCCGGTCACACCTAGTCACGGCCAGTTATTGGCGCCAGAAAAAGCAAGAGAAAAGCAGTTAACAGCACAGCTATCAACCTTGATGGGCCGTCACAACACGACACACAACGTCATGGTGATAGCATAAAAACGAAGCCATGGGCACTACATTATCCACTTTGTGTTTGCTCATAGCTGTGATATGCCGATATACGTCTCAGTTGCTATTAATCAAACGATATGGACGAAGCCATAAAACCATCTCTCAACATGCTGACGGACGGTGAACAGGAGACAGAAAGGCGTTTTTGCTCTGTGTGGGACTTGCTAGGAATCACTATAGACATTCTTATGAAATAGGCTTACTACGGATTGCAGCTCTTCCGTGCGTTTAAAAAATAGAAAAGTCGACGCCTTTGCGATAAAGTGATAATTAAAGATACTGCTGAACGCTACACTGTTGTGTGAAATAATAATATTTAGAAATCGTACCGATCACAGTCACGATGCAAACCTATTGTTCAATACACCAAAAACACATTATGCTATCATATATTCATGATAACATTTTTTTAGTTCATGCGCGTTTAGTTTGCCGTTGCTGCTGTGCTTAGGTTAATGCAATTTGTGAAAAATTATATTTCACACGGTTGTGTTGTGACGCGTTTTGGATGTGACGGAATTTTTCATAACCCTTAACGTAAAATTTTTATGGAGTCTACGAATAAAAAATTTTTTGAAAATTCGTTTAGAATTGACAATGTTTCAGATCGAAATTTGTGTAGTACTTTTTGCGACACCGTGTATAATTTTGCTAGATGTACGTTCATGACATATACATAAGTAGAGGAACTATTTTACCGTTCTTCGGTAAATACGCAGGGTGCGACGAGGTTCTGTTGCCATGCATACGTTCACAGTCGCTGCAGTATAATAGCCTGCACTTTGTCTAAGTTTGTATAGAAACGGAGTTAACCAATTGAGTTGACTGATTGTTCATCGCAGCAGAAGCTGTCTCCATGGGACGGGGCAACATGAGGTCCACATCGTTTAGTTTAGAAGACAAACAGAACCCTGTCACCAAATTATTTGAAGACAGAAAGTAAAAATAAAAATTGAGAAAATGTGTTATTTCAATTACGTAATAATACTGCATTGGATAAAATGTCAGTTCTGTTTTTTTCGCAGGTAGTGCAAAAGTAGACATTAGGTAAAGTGGGAAGTAGTCTAATGGCCAATTTTGTCGGAAATATTCGTACAAAAATATTAAACTTTGATATTCTTTCGTTAATCGATAATGTTGAAGATGTTTTTTTGGGTCGCAGTGTACTGTGCATTGTGCTAAAACTGTTAGAGGTTTTGGTTTTGCTTTATCTTTGGTTTTATCGCAGATGTACCGAACACCATAATATGTTGTTATTAGTTTTAATTTTGTAGTAATTTTGTTTTATTTGCAACTTTTAACGCACGTGAAAAGGCCGCTTTATGTCCATGTCTTGTGGTCCAAAGCTCAATCTGCAGCGGCCGCTTCAATTCATCAGTGTCAACTAAAGACAGACAGACAACCCCCGCCCGACTCATGACGGTCGTCTCGGGAACGCTACAACAGTACTGACGTTTTCTGTTGCAGCAGCTGACAGTTACATGCACTGCGTTTTAACCTTAGCGCGATGAGCAGCTGCATTGTCTTAGCTAATGGAAGCCATCACCGCTCTGTCTTGTTCTTTCCGACAGGCCGTCGAGAAATCGCTTGTGCACGCGAACTTGCAGGCATATTTTTTCTTTCGTTTGTTTTCTCAAGACGTTTACTTTCATCAGAAGACAGTTCTTAATCGAAATTTAGTGTTTATCGAAAGTTAAATTTTACACTTTGAAATAATTACGACAATCATGATGTCATTCTCTCCACTTCACAAAATATGAAAAGCAAATTAAATAAACTGAAGTAAAATGGCAAACTGCTTGAGTTTTAGTCATGAGAGGGGAAGAATGGAAATGGTTACGTTTTCCCCAGTCGACTAGAGGGTCCCTGGGAGCATCGTAAGCTCGTCTAGCGGCACATTTTAGCACAGAACGAACGATAGCGTAACAAGTAAGGTAATTTTTTTTTATTTTTTGATAAAAATAAAAATTTTAATCAGTGAATGAATTCATCCTAGTTACGGTGGCTAGACAACAAAACATGTCAAAATCATGTGGGTCCTCGTCTCTGTTCAACATTGACGTTCTTGGTTGTCATGAAAATTTTTACAAGTTAGTGCACTTACACGACGAACTGTGTTACCTTTAAGTACTGTTTAAAAGTACTGGTTTTTATAAGAAAGCAAACTACTACGTTTAATGGAGCTGTAATGTAATAATATACCCGTGGAACTTGAATGCGGCGTCCGAGATAGAGACTTGGATAACGACTGTTGTGTAGGCCCTACTGCGTTATATTCACAGAAGCGTTCAGTTGAACGGTTCGCTGCGTCAATTCGATGAAATATTCAGAGACAGAATGCTCTCGGGAAAATGCATCAATTGGTGTTTATGACTCGTCACACTTACGCGGTCGTATTCCACGGTTCACGACCAAATAACTTTGCACTCTTTTGCAGTTTAGACGTAATGTTACGTAACTGGTTAATCAGCTAACTCAGCAATAGTAAGCCTAATGGTTTAGTTATTAAAATATTATAGAACTGTTGTTTTTATAACGCGTGCTTCTGAAGTGGTGTTTTAGACCTATTTAGAGTTACGGCGCCACGACGCCAGGACCGTCAAGTTATTTCCAAGTTCGTAAAGTTGTAATATAAAGAAATGTAAGTCGTTTTTTTAGTGGCGTTGAAAACTATTTTAAAGTAAGGACCACATCAAAGGCCGAAAGCGCCGAGAAGGTGAGGTGTTTACTGTCCCCTTTCCTGCACCTCGCCTGTGCTCTCTCTCAAATTTTTTTTTCATCTCAAAATGGCGTGCGTTGGTAGCGCTGAATATAACATTTTAGTTACAACAAAAATGCCACAAAGATCGCACAGTAAATGCGTAGTAACAATATTTTATTTGCCGCATTTCGTTTATATCTTGCAAAAATATATGTTTATTCGTTTTTTTTCGTTTGCCACATGGCTTTGGCCTAACGGTTAAGGTAGTACCCAACGCCAACTATAGACAACAACCGGAAAGTAATAACCACCGGAACGATTCTATGAAGTGTGAAATATGACGAAGATATTGCTAAAATACAAGAACAATGGTTTAAAACAATAAATATAGTAGTAAACATAACTAGAAGTGTAATCAAGATTTGTATAACGGTAGGTCTACGTGGAAACTGTGTTAATTTGTATACGGTAATTTAAAAAACGCACTTTTGACACGATTAGTGTAGTCTTAATTCATTTAAGCAGTGTGGATGGTTCAACTTTAGATCGTCAACTTAAAACATATCGATCGTCTGTCTGCTAGAGCCTTATAGCTTTTCACTTCCCACACGACGCCTTCGTCAGTCATCGCGATCACCGGCTTGACCAGTCAAGCATAATTTTAATAGCTGTTTTCATTAGCTTTCTCCCGCGGCATCGATTCTGGGCCAAACGATGAGCAAAATGTAGTCCTATGGTAAACTATCGAAAGTCTTCTTCTACGGTAACTCAGCCAGCCAGCGGGAAAAAGAACGTCGATCTATGGGAGCGCCTTCATGCGCTCGAACATCGTTCACACGCAGACCTAGTGAACTACTATAAAATTATTATGTTGTATATTAAGTGTATATTAATTTTTACAACTCTTTATTAGTAATCACGCCATTCAAGTACTTATCCTGCAGCCTTTCGTTGCTGTTTTGTGTAAAATGAAAGTGCACAATTAGTTGAGAATAGAATAAGCCTGAACCCGAGAATGTTGAACTGTAAACAGAAATTCGGACAATTTTGTGATGGACGGTGACTGGGGCAGCTTTCTGTTGTTTTTACGTCGGTTGATAATGTTTTGTTTTTGCAACAGCGGAACAGGCGCACTTGATGACTATTAGCCGCGTAATGATGAGCTGTCAGTGGACCAAACACGGACGACCGCCTACTGCTGATTAGAGTCCTCCGTCTAGTACGTGCCACTGTATTTTCCGGAAATTAAGTTGAAGCTTTGACGAATACAGACACAACGAATATCTAATTAGAGAACGTAGTAAACTTAAAGGGACGTGCGCAAGACCCAATGAAACGAAACATTAGAAGATGATCGCTGCTTACTGAGGCGTTTTAGCTACACCGTGTCTCAATAAAAAACGTGCCAATTTTATTTTTTGAATAACTTCGTAAAACATTGGCAGATTTTGGCAATTTTTGGCATGCAGCATCAGGAAAAACTATACGTAAATGATGATAGTTTAGCACACTTCACCTTAATACTGCTGCTACACTATTTTGTGAAATGCAGATGTCGTAGTTTGGACGTTTACAGCAATTAATTCATACTGGGGAACGAGTGCGTCAGCTCAGAAAATCACTGAGATTATAAAATCATTGAGATTATAAAATCATTGAAAATTTGTTACATATTTAACACTAATCTTATTCGTTTTAAGATTGTACGTCGACCAACTGAAACAACGCATCAATAGCGAATGAGCCGCTTTGGGTCGCGCGTTATTGAACGTGCTGTTGACGAGTCGCGTCAACAACCACCGATTGCGTTCGTGCTGGAGAAAGCCATTCTGAGCACAGGCAGTAATAAAAATGATAAGATGTGACACGTAAGACTTTCTGAAGAATATTAGTTGTTACGGATTTAATTAATAATTTTTGAGCCGACGCATGCGCTATACAGTATGAATTAACTGCTGTAAACGGCCAAACTACGACTCTGCATTTTACAAGGTAGTGTAGCAACACATTAAGGTGAGGTGAACTGAACTATCATCGTTTATGTCAAGTTTTTTCTTGAAGTTGTATGTCAAAAATTATTAACAACAGCCAATGTTTTAGGGAGTTATTCAAAAAATAGAAGTGGCGCCTTTTTATTGAGACACAGTGTATAGGCAGTAAAAGAAACGACACAAGCAACTTGAAACGTCTTCAAAGCATGCCGTGACACAGTAACGTGAGATTTGTAATCATGCAGATTATTATTTATAGAACTGTTGACACAATAGATACGCTAGGCTTAGGTCTATGTTAGATCTAATAATGATGATTCAAAATTGATAGACGTGGTGGCCGCTGTAATTGCATATGTTCAGTGCCTTGCCGTCCTGTTTATTTTGATTTGGCATTGTCAGTTTTCTGTTCTGTTGTCCGTCTCAACTTTGAACGAAATAAATGGAGATGGAGGAGATGGAGCTATCAGCTCGGTCTGGGAGTTTCCAATAGGCCTCTCTCTTAACGAAGCCTATGTACGCGTATAGCTTATACATTGTGCACCCTGTGACATAAAAATAGAACACCAAACTGTTGTTCATATCTTCGCCAAATATTGATCGATTTTAAAAATCATTCAGGCCTAATTAGCTCATTTTTACGGAATTTGCACACACGACCTTCTGAAATGAAATAAGAACTGTCTTGCTGAAACAAAGTCGTCAAATTCTACTATACGACACACAGCAACTATTATACGACAGATGCAAGTCATAGTCATGGCCTTTTGAGTGCGTGCTAATTTTCTCTGTGTATCGTCTCGTAGGCTATTCCGCTTCGTGCTGCCCTCTAGCGAATGAGTTATAATTATTTTAGCGAACCTCGTCAGACATCGCAAACAGAATGCAACTGACATTTGTAAAAATACCAGTGGCGTAGCAATAGATTGTGCAGGTTATGCAGTGCACAAAAGCCCCTAGGGATTCAGGGGCCCCAACCGCCTGGGCCGTAATTTTTTACGCCTCTGGAAATTTTGAAATAATGAAATACACAGATCAGATGCGACATATTTTTGTACTCTGTATCACGGCCTATGTTCGTTTTGTCGTACGCTTTATTAGTCCGCCCGGAACCCGGTAGGCTTATATTTCACCGCAGATGTTTTATGTTCAAAGCAAGATATTCGAGCTCCGTCGGCCGATTGTCGTGAAATTTTGCCACATGATTGTAGTTTGCTTAGACTTTATAATGCAGGTCCAAAAATATAAAGTCCCTTTTCCCGAAAAAAACTGGAGCCAAGAACATGCAAAATTTGGCGCGATTACGGACATCTTCTTTAGCGCCCTCGTTCGGGGTGACCCTCTTTGAATTTATGGAAAAGCTTTACTGTTCCTAAAACTAGAGTCTTCCAGGCAGCGACGGTGAAGATTTGGTAATTCTAGCTTGCAACGTTTTTGACTGATTCACCCGTGTGACGGAAGGACGGACGCACAGACGGACAGACAGAATTGCGATGGCTAAGACGCGCTGAAAGCAGTAGCTGCTTTCGCGCGTAAAAACGATATTTTGCTGGTTGTTGCGTTTTAGATAGGATAAAAAATTCACTTTTAGTGACATTTTTGTTTTGGAAGAGCGGATGATAAATACAACTGAACATTTATCGTGAATCAAAAAAGCAAACTATCATATTTTTTATCTATAACTGCATAAATGCTGTAATTTGGCGATTTTTTTTATAAAACCTGTGTCGGGAGAACGGGCAAGTAACACTGCAGTGTGACACTTGTGTAACGCCATATGGCAGGCAGATGACGCTCGTTTGTCTGGCTGTCTATTTGTTGATTGGATAACTGAAAACTGTATCAACGGATTTTGAGGAAAATTTATGGCTAGATTGAGCGTGGCCAAAGACTGAGAAACTGACTATATTTTGATTGCGGTGCGGATCGAGTTTTTTTGCGTATTCCGGATCACACAATCTCGGATTCTAAAACACCAGGAAACGGCGTATGGTTACATTTTTGCAGTGTGTCTCACTCAGTAAGTTATGAGCGGATTTTAATGAAATTTTACAACAGAGTGGTGAATGGTACAAAGACCAAGAACTCAGATTTTGGTGGCAATTCGGTTTTGGATCCGGATCATAGGCACAGCTGCTCTACTTCTGGCACTGGCTTTCTAGTTGATATCTGTTATTACGACTTTTTCTGAATTGTACACTTAACGTGATCTGCGTCATGCAGACTGCAGGTTGCCAGTACAAGCTGTTATAATAATTAGCGAACGTTTAGGCCAAGCGGAGAGCATTGGATGTTCAATTTATTGTGACCAATAAGCTATGTAATTGTTGTAATAGCAGACGCTGGCAAATGGCAATGGACTGTCACGACCGCAGCCGGATATACTGACAATGCAAGCTGTTCGTCATGTACATACAGACGGTCAGCGTCAGCTACAGTTCCTATACGAAGGTGTGATTAATTTTATATCTCTCTTTTTCGCCACTAGCTAACAGTCGGATCGAAATTGCTTTACATTGTTACATGTTTTGAATAAAAGCAAAAACCACAACCGTGATAAACAAGTAGTGCTAACTGTACCTATTACGCGCGCTACTTGTTACAAACAACTATTAGAAGTATGTAAATTATTAAAACCGTATATAATTACGTGTGGACGTCGTCGTTTTTAACGCGCTACAGCTATGCTGTAGGCGTTTATGCTACGATTGTCATCTGTCTGTCGTCTGACTGTAACGGATGTATTGTGGCTAAATAGTGCGAGATAGGGTTAAGGTTGCTGTTGATCACTGATAGGAAATCGCATACGCCCAGCTTTTAGATGAGATGAAAATCATCGACCTTGGATGACACTGAAGGTCAGTACTGCAACAGGCACTTTATAGGTTGTATGTAGTGCGTCTTCCTTAGCGACAGCTGCGCTTTCTTGTTGTTGTTGTTGTTCATATTTAAATATTTTTGTTATTATTATTATTATTAGTGTTGCTGTTGTTAGTGTCATTATTTACCATGCGAACACAAAAAAACTTTTTCGGCCTTTTTGTATCACCAAGCACTCAACACTCATTAAACCGTTAGTTTCAGGTCGTGCTGCGATCGAGGAAGCGATAACCCATGCATTTTAGTAGTCTGCAGATAGACACAGCAAACGGATTCTCTTGCATACAGTAATTGCATACTCATGTAAAATGCCTGGTAAGTTAATAAATCGTTCAATTCAGAGCAAATTAATACATTCAATTCCGCGTGGCTCAAAACAGTTTGTTATAGGCCTGTCTACGGACCATAGCTGTAGCGATGTTAATTTGTGTTAATAGCTGGCAGACCGCAGAGTGCAAATCTATCTGTCCTGGTGGAATAGGCCTAATTACTCACTGATATAATCGTTTCGATAATTGCACTTTAATTGTAGCAAATTTGTCGTCTGCCCAGCAGTACAATTTTGAACCTTGTATATGAAATGACTTGCTTGACAACATAAATTATAGTGTTACTATGATTATTAAATTTATATCCAATTTTTTTCTGATGGAAATGTTATGTGATTTGTAGCTTTTTTGTAGGCCTAGCTTTCTTTCGTACATACATTCAATTGCGAATAAAATGCGTGTATACTATATACATTAAACGTATGTTATTCATTCAGAGGTGGAACCATCAAGCAACGTGAATGCGGGGCCGTCTGCAGCTGCTGTTGTTAACTCTTCTTACCTCTATTCCGAAGTTTTGCCACGTTCTCAACGCGTCCAATCTCCCGGCAGTCGTGCTGCCACTTCACCGGATCGCCCGGACGCACAGGTAGACCTACGAACTATGAGAAAATGACTGTGTAAGTAAAAATCGCCTGTATAATTACACTGTCAACAGATGCCAACAACGATGCTCATTTTGTCAGCGGTTAGGCCTACACGTGTTGTCATGATGTAATTCAAACGTTTGAAATTCATTTTAAACGTCCAAGTTACATTGTATTCAGTTGTATTCAGTTCTCCAGGGTTGAAATTATTAAACTACGGAAATTAGCCTACTTCTGAAACGGTCACAGTGCGGGCTCGGAAATTGGGAATGTGTCAGCTAGGCAGGCCGCCTTAAAGTTGATTTGTTTATTCATTTTTATATTTATTCACTCATTCATTCATTTATTGATTCATTTATTTGTTATCTTTGCTCATTTTTGGTCAGTGTTTTTTTCTATCTGCCATAAAGGGCGTGAAGTGCAGAGTGGACCCATACAGTATATAGTTTGCACATAGGCCTAGGCCTGAACGAGACCAGAGACCAGACACAGAAAAGCAAACAGTGCAGAATGCAAGGAAAACGCAACAAAGCTTTGTTTTTTTTTCACTGTAGGCCACGCACTTGATCGGGCCATGTTCAACAGTCATCATTATCATCATTATATATTCGTTTAATAAAACAAGCGCAACGTCTAACAACATGAGCATAAAAAAAATTTATTTTAAAAAGGCTACACAAACATTTACAAAAGAAACATCTCGTCATCATCATCGTCCTACTAACAAACGCAATCATGTCTGAATGTCTGAAGCTCGCCTGCAACAGCGGCACGTATGACATAGGTTAAAATAGTAACAAGAAATTTGAGCTAATGCTCACGAGACGCGCGAAAGCCTATAGCATTCCCAATTCAGTAGTTATAGCTGAAAATTGGAGTGTTCACGCTAAGTTAATATACAAATACCAAATTCTCTATCTGGATCACAAACGATAGTAGCGTGGCGCCAA
>Ga0209367_1006679_pt1 | contig 15949 bp, 10 predicted proteins | sample WorMetLIZISLAND2_FD_187412 | JGI IMG/M metagenome (GOLD analysis project Ga0209367, IMG submission 187412) | Marine gutless worms symbiont microbial communities from Max Planck institute for Marine Microbiology, Germany - Olavius geniculatus... ... | reverse complement strand
TAAAATCCCAAACGGTTGCTGAGAAAACAGCGAAAAAATTTAGGGGTCCACTTTTTTCTGCCGCACCCTGTATGTAGGGTGGTCTTATTACCCAGCAAGCTGGGTAATTTCAACTTTGGGATTGGACTGCAGTGCCGGATTTAGGGGAGATCTTCGGGGCTTGCTCTGAGGCCCCACACACCAGGCCTCTCCAGGCCGTACGTTGTAACTTGTAAAAATTGTTTAACCTTTTACGAAGATGACGGATATCACTAACTGTTAACTTTTTAATAAAATTTTACGGACACTGTCAAAACCCGACATGACATCATAATTGACAAAAGCGTTCTTATTTATGGCCAGCGCAGATTTTGGCCTCAGTGTATTCATGTTGCAAATAAAAAATTCATGAACGTACTTGCCAGGGCTTTCACAAAATCACATATCACTGCATTAATGCACTAACAAAATTAACACTTCAATAGCTCTAGTAAATTGTAATTATAGCATTGATTGTATGTTGCAGGAGATGGTTAGTCTCAACATTGATGGCCATCAGATTCAGCTAGTGCCATCAGCACAGCAGAATGTGCTCGCTGTCGACCAATCGCAGTCGGATTTCATCCAGCTTCCGTACCCGTCGGCTGAATTCTTTCAGCAGCAGGGCTCTCTACCCATGGTAAGCTACTAGATTAAAGTACAGGGCTGCTCATTTTTTACTTTTCACTGATTGACAGAAGTTACTGACGTCTAAGACGATGATGGTTTGCGTCGGAAGATGCAAGAGAAGGTAGTGTTTGGTTTCTGATGCATGTGTGGATAAGGTTAAACAGGGTTCCTACAGGTCAGGGAAAACTGGAAAGAGTTAGGGAATTTGTGTGGTCACAGAAAGTCAGGGAAATGTTAGGGAAAGAATTATTTTGGAAAAGTCAAGGAAAATGATCTTGAATCGTGCAGACTGGAGATATCTGTGATTTTTTATGTCTTCAAATATTAAAAAAGCAGGCAAATTTGCGGCTTCCATTAAACGTCTTACAGCTAAATGTGTTTCAGCTTCATGGGGGCTTTGCCCCCTGACTCCCTGACCAGGGCCTCTGTCATTTGCATATTGCTCCATGTTTCATTGTCTTATGATATACGAGTGAACCATTTCTGACAGGTGTGCGATAGGGTTACTGTTTCGATAAGGTCAGGAAAATTGTCATTCCACGACTGGAAATGTCTGGGAAAAGTCAGGCTATTTTGCTACAGAAGATCTGTAGGAATCCTGGTTAAAGGACGGGGTCATTGGTTGCAAAGAACTGGTGGAAAATGACGTGTATAAATGCTTACTCATGGCCAGTGGCTGAGTACTGGCTCAGACATGCAAGGTGTATTGCAGTTGCCGGTGCATTGTTAATGCCTTGTTGAAGTCAGTTTGTGATGGCTATTGAGCTATGTAACATTGTGTCTTGTACAGAATGCAGTTCATCTGACAACAGTTGATGCTTCGCAGCCAGCGTCATCTTTAACGACTGGCATTGCTACAACTGTCCTCAATGACAGGTGGTCATTTGTCTGTGTGTTCACTGATAAAACAAAATGTACAGGGTGGGAAGTGTAGGGAAACATTTATGATATGGTGGGGTATATAATAATCACATTATTGCACACTGTTCGCAGAGTGTACCAGTGAAAGAATTTTGAAAATCGGTCAATAATTGGCGACGATATGAACAAAAGTGAAGTGCCACATTTATTTATGGACCACAGTGTAGAATGTCTGGCAGTGCATCGCTTTGAGAATGTGTTGTTTCGGCTATGATGGATCACTAATCTTTGCAACTTTGCGCTGATTTTTTTTTCATTTTAGCTTAGGTATTTTTTGTTTTACTTTTGTTACCAAGAACAGGAGTAAAGCAAAATGTAGCTCGCTGACTCCAGATGTCATTTTACGCTCTCAGCATAAATGCATCGTCACATTTCACATTCATCGTCAACATTATGAACTCCTGGCAGTAGTTACTATTGGATGCGTACTACACCTGGAGCATTTTCAATGTGAATTATTTGTTTTCAGTCACTTTTCATTTTCTTATTTTAGTTTTGTTTCTATTTGAGTTTTATTTTTGTCTCCTCCAACTTAGTGGTCAGAGGCATTGTTTCCAATGTTCATTGTTTGTGCATCCATCTGTGCGTCCATGCATTAGTCCTGAACGAACATTTTTACCACAATATCTTGGGTATTTGTTGACAGAATTTGACCAAACTTTTACCACTAACGGACTTTGGAGGTCAAAAGGTCAAGGGTCAGGGTCACGGTGGGGTCAAGTATGCCCCAATATGCACTTTTTGGCCTTATAGTTGTCACATGTTGGCGGAGGCATAATAGTTGATTGAGGCATAACCACAATCTAGTTTGTTATTGGTCGTTTTTCATGATTGTTTATGAAAATCGCACACTGATGGATGAATGGGGGATGGCTGTTGATTGTAGTGTTGCGGAGTCTGCAGCTGACGATCCGAAATGGGAAGCTCCACGGCAGGCTGATGCTGATAGTGAAGAGCCTGTCCCAGTCAAGGGTCTGATAGTTTGTCAGATCTGCGGCCGCATCTTTAAGAGATCCAACCATCTGACACAGCATCTTCGCTCACATTCAGGTCTCTGCTTGCTCTGTAATATCGTTATCATTATGAAGAGATCTACAGTAGTATTCCATCATTACATGCATATATGAAACTTATGGTGGTTGAAATTTATTGGTCAGTGGCTTGGCATAGCGTAACGTGTTTCATCCGATCAACGAAGTTACTCTACGCCGGCCGGGTTAGCTGCCTGGGTCAACTCAGCCTTCCATCCCTCCGGGGTAGGTAAATCGAGTACCCGGTACTGGCCTATCTGGCTGGGTTAAGGCAGGGCACGTTTATTTGTGTCGGGTGGCAGGTAACACTGCGTGGTCCCATATGGCAGATGATGCTCTGTAGCTCTGAGACGGGCTTTCTGTTAAGAGCTATATCACTACCTTTAACTTTTTAACTTCTATATGGTTTTGTCCAAAATTGAGGCTTTTTATATTCAGATGTTTTTGGGTGTCACAGCCTGTTATACAATTACGGTTGTATTAATATCATTTCTTTACGTAATTATTATTATTATTCATTATTTAATTGACATTGAACTGCTTGTGTACATCTGGCCTGCAAAGAGTCTGCATTGAACTATTTCAAGGAGTAACTGACCGCAACAAGCAAACTTGAAAATGGCTGTTGTTCAGATTTGGGTCTGCCGTAGCGAGTGGTCGCCACAGCGAAGTTTTTGCAACACTGTCACCATCATTGCTGCCTTACCACTACCAACGTCATAAACGACATCTAAGCATAACCCTTAAACTAAACCTAACCTGCAAACACAACCTCAACCCTAACTGTATGTCAAACCTCAGCCTCCTACCCTCTGTGGGACGGGAAATGAGTAGTAGCTTACGTTCTACCGAATGAAGGCCTAGTGTGGCTGATTGGAGCAGTGGTATGTCTGCTAGCTGCAAACCTCGGGTCCAGTTGTTCGTTAACACGGGTGATGGACGGCCGCATACTGCGCTGCGGTATCATTAGCTCATGCCAATCAGCTACCACTTCCGAGATTGTCAGTGGACTTCTGGCCACGAGTTCATCGCATGTAAGAAGCTCTATAGCGACTGGACTGGACTTTAAACCTTTGCTATATGGCATATCTTAACTGTGGCGCCCCCTTGCTATAGCAGGCCATCACCATTGCTAAACTAGCAGCGTGCATTGCATGTGTAAGTTGCAGATCGTAAACCGTACAAGTGCACGGTGGGCAAGCGTTCGTTTGGTTCAAACAGTGTGCTGAAGGCCCACGTGAAGACACACTCGGGGAACAGGAATTTCCCCTGCAGCAAATGTTCCACGGCTTTCACTACGAACGGTTCACTGCAGAAACATATGCTGGCAGCACACGCCGGTGGACACCAATGCCCGCTGTGTCCCGAGTCATTCCAGACTCTGCAGCTTGTTGAGAGGCACATTAAAGAGCAGCACAGGCAGACTGGCAGCGAAGGTCACGTTTCTTGCTCCTCATACGTGCTGCTTACGTATTAGTGTTTTTTCTGCTAAGTATCTTGTATGAGTTACTTTGGCAACGATCTATCAGGCTGGCTACAAACCTGGAAAACCCAGAAAATGCAGGGAGTTGTCTGAATCTGGAAAACCGTGGGAATTATTACTGGGGAATTCTGTGCAACTTCAGGGAAAAAACTGTAACGAAGTAGTGTCACCAGGTGCAGGTTTTGGGGTACAGAGATGCTCTAAAATACGTTTTTGTCAGGGCTTTGCCTGCTGGGTGAGCTTACAGTGGTCCCCCGGTTACCATTTTAAAATTACTTTTTTGGCAGTGACCTGTGAAAAAGTAAGTTTATGAGTCCGGAAAAGCCTCGATAACTCGTGGACTTTTGTCTGCTTTTGCTTTGTGGCGACCTGGCATATTGTATTCATTAGCCATTTATTTACGGCTTCACAGCCGTTTGCATAACCTTTGGTTACTTTGACTTTCTGGGGGTGCGCATTGGGCCGAACTGATACAGCCTCAGCACTGGGCAGGTGTAAGGTAAGGTAAGGTATTGAACCGTGAGCTCTACGATGTGCCTCCAATTTTTTTGCGACATACAGCACTATATAAATGTGTTTGATTGCTTAAATTGACTCCGACATCACTGATACTGTTTGCAGAAGCCGTTATGATTGGCATGAATGATTCGGACCGGTTCACGCTGCAGTTGTTGGGTTTGAACTCGGCCGTGGCGGATGGTGAGGATGAAACCCAGTCTCAGGGCAACTCCGCCTCCGAAACATTGAGTGCATCACAGCCACCTGCAGCCGGCACAAGCAGCAATGCACACCACCCTCCACCGAAGCCCCGCGGCCCCCGCGCTACAAAGTGTCAGAGCCGATGCTCGACGTGCAGCAAATACTTCAAGAAGCCGAGTGACCTGCTGCGGCACGTTCGAATTCACACCGGCGAAAAACCATTCCGTTGCGATCTGTGCAGTCGCGAGTTTACAGTCAAGTCAACCCTCGATAGCCATCTCAAAACTCACGGCCCCGGTAATTGTTTTTGCATGTTTACTGTAAGTTTATTCCTCTTGCCTTATTATCTAGTTTTTTCCTGTTTAGTTTTTTATGGAAGCATTATGTTTTCGGAGGGTTTGTGCATCCATCCTTCTGTCAGTCCATGTGTAAGTCTCGAACAAACATTTTCAGCACGATATCTTGGGTATTTGTTGATGGAATTCAACCAAACTTTTACCACTAAGAGACTTTGGGGTATGGATGAACGCATCAAATTTTGGGGTCAAAAGGTCAAGGGTCAAGGTCACGGTGGGGTCATATATGCTTCAAAATGCACTTTTTCACCTTTTTAGCACAATATTTCAACTGTTAGCTTCTTGTCATGTGTCGGTGGTAGCATAAAATTGACGGAGTCATAACGTCCATCTAGTTTAGTGCTGTGGCAGTTGAACACATGTACCTTTCACGAATACCAACAATGTTTAATCAGTATTCTACTTACGCCATCATATGTGCCATATTCATATGTTTTTAACTGTACAGTATGTGTGTGTATTTCTTTTTTTCTCTCTCTCTCTTATTATCAAGCTGTGCTGCTTTGATGCGAAATAAAGTATATATAACATATATCACCTGTCTGAGCCAAGTGTAACAATCATTATCTTGCATTTGTATGCTCACCAAGGAGTTTATTGTTTGTAAATTTGGCTGTTGTTGGTTTTATATGCAGTATTTATGTGATGACTAGCAACTTCAATGAGTATAAAAAATTTGAACTAGTTTTCAGTATGTGAATATGACATTGTTGCTTTTCTGAATTAAATATTTTCCATTCTGTATCAAATTTTGATTTAATTATCATAAAAAAAAACAACTACAGCAGTCTGAAAGGTGTCCTGGGACAAGGATGGTTTACGTAAATAAGCTTTAATTAGTTAACATTATAGTTAAACTCAAAAACTGCAAATAGAGGTTTGCTAACACGTCATTGTTTTCGACCTTAATTTTGTGAATAATAGTACAATTTACAGAGTGCCATAACATGCTAAAAAAATACAGAGCCACATGAAGTGGTACATTTATTAATAAATAAATAGCAATCTTACGATAATGCTGCGGAAAGTTTGTCTGTTCGTCTGTCTGTCATACCCCTCTGGCGCTTGTTGTGTTGAACGGTTGTGGACCCCGACTGTGGCGTTTGAGTCTTTGGGTCTTAGGTACCTGCGCCCGCACTTCCCTCCAAGGGCAGCCTGAGGGGAGTTGAGTTGCCGGGTAACAGAGTGGACCCAAAACTTTGCTAGTAGTAATAATTATGGCCCACAGTTTTCCGCAGGCCGCGGAATTTTGAGCCGAGCTGCGGAATTTTCCGCTTTCCACGGAACTTTGATATTGCCGCGGAATTCTGCAGAAGTTAATGGTTAAGCCTACCATTGTAATACGGCACAATCGTAAATAAACACAGTGTGATTAATTGACAAATTGCACTTTTGATTATAAAAAAAGATCGATAATTTTCTTTGTATGTTGCTAGCATAACTGAGCACCATGCCAGCCTCCAAAAAGTGAAGTTTTTCAACAGAATAGAGCTAAGTTTACACACAAACGAAAGGCCATGGTAAGCCGCGGAATTTGGACAATTTTGCTGTGGAATTTTGCGAACTGGCCCGCGGAATTTGGCATGGAAAATTTTCTGCGGAAAACTGTGGGCCCTAGTATTAATGGTAATTATGAATTATTGTGTCATATTTTTGAAGAATCTGACTCCAGTTGCATCATTATTGCAGTGATGCGATATTATTAAATTGTGTTTTAAACACTGAGAGCGATATTTAAGCCAGTTGTTCCATGTGACGTTAATGTGGCAGTGGTGTACATGTGAACATTGCAGTGAAGAAGACATGCAGGTGCTCAGTGTGCGGCTCGCTGTTTGCTACGAAGGGCAGTATGAGTGTTCACATGCGACTGCACACAGGCGCCAAGCCATTCCAATGCCCACACTGTGACCAGCGCTTCCGTACTTCAGGCCACCGCAAGAGCCACGTAGTGCAGCATTTCAAGTACCAGACGTCACGACCCAGGAGATCCCCGAAGGTCAGCAAGAGCGGCCAGTACGAGATGGTGTTTGTCAACAGTAATCATGTTGCAACGTCGTCCGTGCCACATGCAGATGCTAGCACCATGACGGGACAGATCGACACCGTTCCTGATGGCAGTCAGGTGATAAGTGTTGATCCGTCAGTGCTCCAGACACAGGGTGTCGTTCCACTTTCGGTCTCGGTGACGAACTTGTTTGGCAATGCGGCCAGCAATGACATCGCGATGCAGGTGCTGCAGGGCGGCTTTCAGCTCCAGGTGGCAGGTCCACAGGCAGCGATCCTGACCAATGTGGACAACACCGGCGGCGTTCTCACCCAACCAATCCAGCTCGATGCTTCTTTGTTTCAACAGCTTCAGCAGGGAAATGTGAACTTGTGCATCAACCAGAACCCGCACAGCTCCAATGCAGTCATTGCCAACGTCGTTGCCACTACAACGGCTGGTGCTGTGCCCGTGCCCGACGCTGTTGCGCCAAACTTAGTCATAAAGCAGGGCATCGATCCCGAGTTAACTGTTATTCAGTCTGCTTTTGGGAATGAGGCAGTTCTGCAGGGGATTGGTACAGCTGTCGTTGGGGAGAATTTACTGGACCAGTTTCAGCAGCCGCAGGCATCGTCGTCGGATCACAAACTGATCTCTGTCTCATACAATGCAGACACAGATGATGTTGATGATACGGAGGCTGTGGGTGGTTTTGAGTGTGCTGACGGATCGGTAATGCTTGGACAGAAGTTTATGTCATCTACGGCAGAACTGGACCAGCCCGAAGACCAGCGCAACCACGTCTGTGCTGTAAGATGATCTACTAACATTATTTCTTTTGAGTCATTTAATTTTGGTCAATGATAGTTTTACATAGCCTTTTTTGCCAGATGGAGATTCAGACTTAATGATGCTAATGTTTGTAATTGTCTTGCAAACGAAATGCCTTATGTACGTCATGTTTTGCACCACTCCCATCCATACTGAAAACTCTCTGTGAAATTAGACAGCTAGCTGATGTCAGCAGTTCAAGATGTAGTGCCCGTTGAGAGCAACAGTGGGCCCTGGGGAAACATTCTGGGAAGAAAAATTTTGAATTTTTCTTTTAAAATGGCGCATCCTGGTTTACTGTATATTTCTGAGCGATGGTGAGGCCCCCTAAACGTCGTGGGGCCCAGGGTAACTTACCCCCTAGCCCACACTGTCGATGGGATGCACTTCTGGTAATTCCATCATCTTGGCCATTTTTGTGCCAAAAATTATCAAATTTGGTGGAAATTTAACAAAGTTATGACGAAAACAATATTGACTGTTTTTTTATTGGGACATGGTGCAGTATCTAGCGCTGGACAGTTCAGTTACAGAGAGTGTCATCTAGTAGTTATGTTCATTGCTGGCTCTTGTGAGATGCCTGATCTGGCTTTGTAGGAATGCGGTAAGGCATTTAAAAGGCAGGGCCACCTTACTGAGCACATGCTGACACACTCCGGCAACAAAGCTGGTACCACGCCACGTAGCAAGCAGTTCGTTCATACGTGTCAGCAGTGTTCAAAGTCATTCTGCAAGCCAAGTCAGTTAGAACGACACATCCGAATACATACAGGTACAATTACTGTACAAGTTAAAGTCCAAGTTGCATCATTTTACATAGCTGTTATAAATCACTAATTGGCTTTATCCGATATTAAATTGTCAGTATTCATTAATCTTCTGCTTGCTAATACATCTTAATACCCTAAACGTGAGGTTTAAAGTAAAACTCACTTTTCCTTATCACGGATTTGGCCATTTTCGGAAATGTGACATCAGGTACAGAACTTTGCTAACTTTATTGCCTTGAGGTCAAAATGCAGCTTAATTTACGTCCAAATAGCCTCAAAAAGGCCACATTTTTCATCAATAGTTAGCCCACTAAAAATCCACAGTATTCCAGCACATCGTTAATTTTACTAACTGCACATTTCTAGTAGTGAACAGATTAACAATGGGACAAGGGCTGGAAAAAAATTTTTAAATTTTTATTTTATGGCATGACATGTAATATTACACAGCTACTCGTAAAAATAACAAATTGACACACTGAATAGTACACATGAGAACTAGATGCAAACATTCTGTTTCAGCAAAACTTTGAAAGCAAACTAAAAACTCCAGAAAAGTTTTTGACGGTCTGGTAAAATTATTAAAGACACCAGTTTTCTTAGGTATGGATGGAAACTGGAATTCTTTAGACCTTGCAGAAGCAAGAAACAATTTTATAACGCTAAGATACGAGTCAAAACTGCTTCATCTGGGTCTGTACTTGTGGTGACAATCCTGGGTTTGATTTTTCAGTTCCAGGATCTGGGATTAACATATTTGTAATACCGGGATTCCATTTTTTGTATTAAGCTTGCAGATTGGATCATTGATTGGTATCCCTGTAGTAATCCTACAAGATTTATTTCATTCATAGGATGCAGTAGGTCCCTACCAGTAAGTTTATCTGAACTGTAGGGAGTGACTGCAGCTGTCAAAATTCATCCACAGCAAGGACTTTTGCACAAGTGAAATATTTCATTAGATGTCTAGAATTGTTGTTTTTATCATCTCAAGTCGAAAAAGTACTTTTTAAAACATTTTTTAAATCCCAAAATCCCAGGATGGGAATGCCACCAATCCAGAGATTCAGCGTTGGCAAAAAATTGACAGGATCCCGGGATTTCGGATCTTGGGAGATCCCAGGAGGATTGCAATCACCAGTCTGTTCTGGAACTGCAGTTATGAAGCTCACAACTTTTCTTGTTTCCAGTAATTAGCTTTAGTTTTTGTGAAGAATTTCTTCTTGTGTCTGTTTCCACTGTCTGCCTGCTTCTCCCACCAGCTTCATGTCATGACAGGGCTACACTGTTTTTAGGTCATTTTCTGTTGCTGTGGCAGGTGAACGGCCATTTGTCTGCGTGGAGTGTAACCGAGCATTTAATCAGAAGAATGCACTTGAAATCCACATGAGAAAGCATCGCGGTGATAGGCCTCACAGGTGCTTAGTCTGCCTGATGTCATTCACGCAGAAGGGCAACCTCAAGACCCACATGAAGCGTGCACATCGGACCGAACTGGCATCCATGGCCGAAAAGCAAACAGCGTCGGATTCGGCCCATCCGACATTAACTTTGCTCACAGCAAACACGGAACAGTCGTCTGCCGATAGGACTCATAAATTGGCTGACGATGTGCCGTTCTTATAGTCACGCAAGTCTGCTGCTTATCCGATAGATATTACAAGTTCGTGGTCTCGTACTGTTTTTGCATCTGTGTGTGTAGTCTGTACTAGGGGTGTGCGGAATGCGTTGAAAATTTTGTTTTCGGTTTTTTAAAACCAAACCGAACCGATGTTAAATTTTGAAAACAGAGAACACTGTTTCCGCTGAAACTGCCGCTTTTTAGACGATTTTTACTCTTTTCATGTCAAAGTAGCTTTTTCTAGGCTTAGTTTCAAAACACTGACCAACGATAGTTGGATCATTACAGCAGTCAGCACATGAAATAGTCTGCATAATTTCTAACGTCATACGCAGAGTAAAAGATGGCTACCATGACAACGGTAATAATAAAGCAATACAGTATATTACACACTAAACGTCAGACAGTAAAAACCGGAAGGTGAACTGAAAACCATGGTTTTTAAGAAACTGAACCGAAAGCCACGTTTTTTCAAAACCGAACCGAAAACCAAACCGAAGTCACATTTTGAAAACCACACACGCATAGTCTGTACTGTACCGAGTGCCATAACATTTACATCTGTGATGATACGCGATGCTGCTGCGAAAAATCTACCTTACTTTCTTATTTCTGGTGATTTCTATTATTTTTTTCATTGCTAATTTTCCATAGGAAAGTTTTAGTAGCTAAGGAACAACTGTGGTGGTTGCTGTTCACATGCTACTATTATTTTACGTTTTTTGCTGTTAATAAAGATCATTTCCAAGGCTTTATTGTTTTACAGTGGATATTAAGGCAAACTAGCTGTAAAATGATACATAGATGTGGTCAGTGACAGCACTTTGCATAAAAACACACTGAAATCTTTATTGAACTGAAATTGATATTATAGTTGTTAAATATCATACATCATATGAACACATTGCATCAAGTAAGTTAACACCGGTTCAGTGTAAGGTAACAACCTGTTCTTTACGATGCTGTTCACCATTTGTGTATATAAAGCATATATGTAATAACCATTCATTGCTGCTACAGTTTGCAGTCACAAACGTTAAATAAGTATCAATGGAAGTAGGTGGCACAGTTTAGTATTCATAGATCTTGCACTTGTAAATGTCCTTGTCCGGGCATTCTCTGTCCTTGCTGAAGTAATAGAAGCAGCCATCACGTCTCTGCAGCTTCTTGACGTAACCATTCTGTGGCCAACGATCCACCTGCAGTCAATAACAACGCTTCTGCACGAATAGGGACAGTAGAAAATTGTGGCAAAAACATGGCAAACTTTTCTGAAAATCGCAAAATCACGGCAAAAACACGGCATCAAATCACGGGCCCGAAAACCATTATACAGTCTATAAAACTCAACGTCTGGCATTGATGACCATCAACACATGCAGTGGAAGGTTTTCATCTGTGAAATTTTGTCGCTGCGGAGCATTAAAATACATATTTCTGCGATGATGTCACGCTTACACATTGAGCCAGAAAGTAGTGAATCACATGGACTTTGGTAGTAGAGGCAAGAGTAAATATTTTTGTGTTCAAATCACACGATAAACTTCAACTTATGCTGCTTAGAAGTGAAAAATTCTTGTTAAAAATGCAAAATCATGGCATTTTGGTTAAAAGCACAGCATTTTTGGCAAGTAAGTAAGTAAGTAAATGATTTATAAAGCGTCAAAGTCTCGGAAAGAATCAGGGCGCATAGGATGATGGACGCTAGGTGGCAGAAAAGGCTGACTGAAAGTAGTGGGTCTTTAAGTGACATCTGAATGTAGCCAAGGTTTGACATTGACGAATTTGAGGAGTTATGGAGTTCCAAATTCTCGGAGCAGAGACGTGAAAGGAACAAGAACCAAAGGACAACATTTGACAAAAATCACGGTTTCCGTGATTTCTGTGTTTCTGTGATTTGCTACTGTTTCTATGCATGTAGTAAGCCTGCATTTGTAGGCATATTAGACGTACTGAAGCTAAGGTGAATGGTGCTAACATGGCAAACTTTTCTGAAGGCAACGTTGGAAGGGTCGATTGAATCCACTGTGCTGAGCTGATTGGCTGATCTATTTTCTCGGCCCCTAGTTACTGTTCATGTTACCTGGGTCTGTGTGTTCTGTTACCACATGTCCAGACAGATACTATGCTAATAAATATGTTATTTCCAAATCAGTCAAAAATAGATGAGTGATACTTTCAGCCCAACTTAACTGAAAGACCAGCCATACCAGATTAGCCAGTGATAAATGTGACCAATGTAGATTACAGTACATCAAAAAGGCCAAAAAGGTCTGCAATGGATCAGTGTTGATTAAGCTGTGAATGTGTGTGTAATTATATATCAAATTAATTCACATAATTATCAGCCATTTGTAGATGAGCACTTAGATCAGCTCAGCTTAGTGGATTTAATCAACCCGTTAGAATCCCCGTCAGTGATAACTCATAATTTCAGCTTTGGCTTCTTTGGACTTTTTGAAACAACCGATGGGCATCATAAAGCTGTGAAATTGTTTCTGTCAGAACATCGTCAAATTTCCACCAACTTTCATACTTTATGCCACAAAGATGGAAAAGATCAATTTTTTCGTGGGAGGGGGAGGGGAAGGAGGGCATGATGTACCTACATGGTGAGTTTTCAACTTGGTATCTGTTTGTAGGGTATCATTAGATGAACAAATGATGAATTCAGGACATGGTTACGTGGTACCTCTGTTTTCTTAACAGATCTGTATTCCTTTTCGTCTCTATAGCCAGCAAGTTGAAATCTGTATGCTTCCTCGACTTCTTCACTCCATACCTTTGGTCTTGTCATTGACTTGGGTTTTAGATCCAGCTGCTCTGTTTCACTTGTTGCCTGCCATTTTACAATATACACATGTAAGTTCACTTTGGTAAATTTGCCATATTAAAGAAGGCCGTGGCTATTGTTATGCCTAGTCGTAAACATAGACGACAGGCTATGTTTACACCTATATTGGTGTAAACACTATTTTTGACTAATAAATGTCCCAATGGCTTCATAGACTGATGTTATGAACCCACAAAGCTCATGGGCATACCTGATTCTATATGGAGGGACTTTATGTCTGACCATGCCGGATGGAAAATAGCATCAGTTGGCTTACTTATCGTCCACACAGACGGAAAATAACATCAATGGTCTGAGACACTGCACGGCAAAGTGTTACGACGTCCGACGGTGCATACTGCTGTAAGAGGCTAACTGGGGTGGTACGACGGTACGCATGTGCTCATACTGCTGCAGACGCATGCCCTATGGCAGCCAGAAAACTGACGACCTCAGCCCTATAACAGAATATCATGGGTGTGGCAAGCAGTCTGCCGTGTAACGCCTGCCACGTCTGTAGTCAATTATAACCAGTGTATTACGCTTAATATGGGTGCCCATCTATTGTGACATAATTCTCTGAAATACACTAGTTACCCTAACCTAATTGTACCCTTAAGCTAAAATTAACCGTAATACCAAACTGAAAACAATCACAGTAACACTTGTGTGCTGTGTGGAATGCTAGTGCTGCTTATTCAGCTATTGTTAGGCCAACACCAACAATGGCGTAAACATAGCCAGAGAACTATTGTTACGCCTAGGCGTAAACGTAGCCACTGCGATTAAAGAACTTGTGACACACGTAATGCACAGTTCTACGATTAGTTCAACTTCATCAAGATGAACCTATCTAAAAATATACCACAAATGCTGAGGATAAAATACTACAAGGTGCATAAGTTAAGGTGGTGTAAATGGTAGCTGAAGGAAATTAGCGACGTTTAATGGATTATACTATATTCAGCAATAAACATATGAAATATGAGCCGTTACTTTATGTTCACTCCAGCCAGAGATAACTGAAGTTAGCTAAACTCACCATCTCACAACCATACAACAAGAGTAACAACTATGCGATATAATCATGGAGTTTTAGCCGTATAAAACAAAAAAAATTATTGGACCGCTGCGGAATCGTCAAATTAAACAATTTTTGTTAACATTAGCAACGCTGTTAGCAACAGCAAGATTAGAGAATATTTAATTCACTTCCGTTTGCATAGGGATGGGCTGATATCAGAATTTCGGTTTCGATGTTATTTCAAAAAGATATTTGTAAGTCAACTACTCGAGAACAATTATATGTAAGTAAGTAAGTAAGTAGTCTGCATTTGTAACGCGCCATATGTCAAAACAGAAGTTCGAATCGTAGGCGCGGATGGTAACAGTTAGTCAGTATAAGTAGTACCTAATAATTACCGGTACCTTGTAGGAATTTTTTTTTACAAAACTAAGAGTCATAAAATTCCACAGCCGACCGTACATAGCAGTCGAGCTATTGGCATGCTTGTCGTCGTCTGTCTGTCACGGATGTATTGTGGCTAAACGGTGCAAGATAGGGCCTAGGTTGCTATTGATCACTAATAGTAAGTCGCATAGGTATTTACTTTCGAATGACATGTAAATCATTTACCTTGAAGGGTCATAACACACTATGGAATGCCAATCGTACCGTATAGTGGCTAAACGGTAAGTCTTAAGGGATGGCGATGCTACCATCGGATAGGGCGCTGGCACTCATAGGAAATCGCATACTCCCTTTCAGATGAGATGAGTGAGTGCGTAGGGTTTACCATCCCGTCCAACACAGTACAGGTCACTTCGGGAATGGCCTTTCCAGGCAATGCACACACAAATACATAACGAAACACAAAATTTAATCTTGACAAAAACCATATAAGGAACATACGAAACACAAAATATCAATCCTAACGTAAAACTGTAAGAAATAACCATTATTAGTGTGCAAAAGTAATAGTAATGGTAGCTCTAATAATCTTCCCTGTTATCCTTCAGAGAGTCATTAATTAATTCAAGGTCACTGACAACCAGTATGATCAGCTATCCTAGCGACAGCTGGGCTTCTTGTTATGTCTTTTCATCTTCTCTTCAGATCACAAGATAGGACAGACAAATTCAAACATGAGCTAGCTTATTTCGTCACCAATGCTGCTGTACTGTGAAATCGGAATAAAATGTATAACATATACCCATTTGGACTGTTTACAGTTACACATAACTGTTTACAGGGTGGTCCAAAAAAACGGATACCCAGTTTTATTTTTGTGATAACTTTGGTAATTCAGCACCGATTTTAACCATTCTTTCACTGTTACAAGCAGAAATTTATGGCGCGTAAACGTGAAGTTCTTTTACCCACCGCAACTTTATTGTGTAACCACATTACCTAGCAAAACAAACACTGTACAGGTGGACACTGCAGCAGGATGGAGTGCCAGCGCACACCGCCCGGACCACGATGGACTATCTGGAAAAAAGAGCACATCAACTTCATTGAACCTCACATGTGGCCTCCAAATAACCCTGATTTTAATCCCGTGGATTACGATATTTGGGGTGCTCTTCAGCAATGAGTCTACCACCAACGACAGTTCAAGACGGTGGAAGAACTGAAGCGAGCGAGTCACCGAGTGGCAAAAACTCTCACAGCGTTTCATTGATAACAGTATCAATGAATGGCGTCGACGTCTTGAAGCTGTTATCAAGAATGGCGGCGGACACATCGAGCACTGCAACTTAGCTTGAGCA
>Ga0209367_1006678_pt1 | contig 15950 bp, 13 predicted proteins | sample WorMetLIZISLAND2_FD_187412 | JGI IMG/M metagenome (GOLD analysis project Ga0209367, IMG submission 187412) | Marine gutless worms symbiont microbial communities from Max Planck institute for Marine Microbiology, Germany - Olavius geniculatus... ... | reverse complement strand
CGTGGCCCGAACTCAAATGCATTGGCATACGCCGAACGCGCATTGTCGACTTAGGGTAGGTCAACATGAGCGCCTATAACTTTGTTCGTAGTGGACGGAATTTCACAAAATTTGTTTTGTTCAACGCCGAAAGGATCGTTCTCGTCAAAGCCGTTTAGATTTTGTTGCTATCTTCATCGGTTCCAAAGATATTTGCGCTCAAACTCGAAAGTTGTCGTAAATCGCATCGATTTTTGCACGTTTTTTGCCCTCCCAAATTTTAAGAGGGGTGGTGCCCCCAAAAGTTGTACTTGCGTTAACACCCCCACCTAGAGCAGCGTCAAGTGCCAAAGTTTCATCGGGCTACACCCCCTAACTCCGAAGTTATAAGCGCTCCTTCATTGCATTTCAAGCCAATTTTTGACCCCTTTTTGAAAAAAATTGTAAGGGGGCCCCCGTCCCCGGTGGGGGGTGCGCTAATAAGACTTCCTAGCGCTTGTAGAAATTTGGGGGCGCAGCACCCCCTAGGGGCCGAAATATGCTCTTCCGAAAAATGCGACTTAGGGTAGGTCAAAATGAGCGCCTATAACTTTGTTCGTAGTGGACATTATTTCACAAATTTTTTTTTGTTTAACGCCCAAAGGATACTTCTCGTCAACGCCATTTAGATTTTGTTGCTATCTTCATCGGTTTCAGAGATATTCACGGTCAAACTCCAAAGTTGTCGTAAAACGTACTAAACTTGGGACGTTTTTTGCCCTCCCAAATTTTAAGGGGGGCAGTACCCCCAAAAGTTGTACTTGCGTTAACACCCCCACCTAGAGCCGCGTCAAGTGCTGAAGTTTCGTCGGGCTACACCCCCTAACTCCGAAGTTATAAGCGCTCCTTTATTGCATTTTAAGGCAATTTTTGACCCCCCTTTGAAAAAATTGTAAGGGGGCCCCCGTCCCCGGTGGGGGGTGCGCTAGTAAGACTTGGTCACCCCTTAGGGGCCGAAATATGGTCTTCCGAAATATGCACTTTGGCTGGGTACGATTCAACATCGAGATCTCCAAGGTCACTGGACCAAACTTCACCGGACTTGTTTCGCCTAACGCAGAAGGAATCGCGGTAGACGGAATAAAAATCCGATTTTGAAAATCTTCATCCGTTTCGGAGACATTCGTCGCCGAACTTCGAAGTCGTCCGAAATCGGGCCAAATTTTGCATGTTTTTGGCCCCTGAAATTTTTTTGGAGTCCGCGCCCCAAAATTTTGGACCGGCATTATAAAATAGGGCCTATTACTGACCATCGTGCAAAATTTCACGCCGGTCGGCCCACGCATCTCGGAGATTTCGCGAGTGGAGAAAAAACATCAGGGGTAAAACAGAAGTCCTTCCGAAAACTATCGTTTTCGGGTGGACTAAAAATATTAATGGCAAAAACGTATGAACAAAAATGTATACCTGCCTTCCTTTAAACATCTCTGAATACGTCCCTGTCACATACAACGGTTCGATCGAACTTTTTCGCCGGCAAGCAAAACAAAATAGCTTTGCCCCGGACCAACTGGTAGAGATTAGTGACGGCGCTCTGCAGAGCAGCTATCTGGATTAGAGAGCTGTCGCTGTCAGGACTCTTTTTGGAAAAGTTAGCTACGAACTTGCATATAGTCTACAGCTACAAGAAAAATTATGGCATGCTGATACTGTACTAGATGAGCTGAGCACGTCCTGAATGATGCAAGTTCCAACATAATATAACATGAAATTTTTTTCTCGAAAACTAAGCAAAACCGGCGCGCCCAAACGCCTATAGGCCTACCTGGTGTCCGTATTCGTAGACGAAGTTAACGTTCGCTTCGTGTTTCGTAACGAAGTACTTGATGATCGTCGGGTCGGCGAGCGTGGCCGCCAACAGCAGAGGTACCTCGGCGTACTCGGACGCCAGACGTCGAACTTCCGACGCCAGGAAGACTTTCACCTTGGATTTGTCGCGGAACTTGGTCGACAGAATGTGACTCACCTTGTCAATGTCGCCGTACTCGATGGCGGCGATAAGATACGGGCCGTGAGTTCGCTTGCCCATCGTCGACGCCCTTCAATGACCTCGTGGTCAAACGTCAGTCAGTCGATAGTCAGTCAGTATCCACGTAGAACGACACAGACGGAAATATGAAGCTGACACCGCGTCAGGTTACTCCCCCACAGTTCCTGCGAAACACATAACAGCAAGATATATACTTCAAATAGAAATTTGGGGGAGAGCCCAACATGAGTCCGCCCGCGGCGTTGTAAAACCGATTGCGGTGGAAATTCCCATAGTAGCAAAGTCACGTGGCCCAAACTCAAATGCCTTAGCATACGCAGAACGCGCATTGTCGACTTAGGATGGGTCAACATGCACGTTTGTAACTTTTTCGTTAGTGGACCAAAGTTCACCATTTTGTTCGCTTAATCGCCAAGGAACTGCAGTTGATAACGCGGTTTAAAGTTTGTCGACATCTCAATTCATTGGAGAGATAATTATTGCCAGTCAAAGTCAAAAGTTGTTTTAAATGCGTGTAATGCATGCTATCAAAAAAGCTAGAAAGCGAGACTGGGTTTTCCCCGAGTCGATTAGATAGCCTTAGTTTTTGTACAGAAAGTATCATTCGAGCGGGGTCCGAAGGTGACCAGTTGGTTCATTTGCTGCACATTCAGTTCTCCACTATTAGGCACTCACCAACCACAATGTGTCGTGTTCAGTACGCCTGTATGTAGAACTGAGTGACCTCAGATGACCTCTGGTGAATATCAACTAGTACTGGCTCACTGCACGAAATTCAGGCACATGAACAGCATTACCATCGGCATCAGACCGCACTTGACTTGCTTCTGACCCGTTGTAACCTGATTACTTAGAGGACTCATTGCCATGGAACAAAACATGTGTCTAAGTAAAACTGAACATTCAACAGATGTTTTTGCAGTATACCCATAATTATAATAATATCGAGTGAGTGACAGGCTTAGTGATCGCCCTCAAATTTCCCTGCCGGGATCCCGGCGGGGATAAAAAAAATCCGACTGGGATCCCCGCCGGGATCCAGGTGAGTAGAACGGCTGCTTTAGTCTTACTTTTGGCTTCACAAAAGTGATATCTGTACTATTCTGAGACAAAATCAATTGCTAACTCTGTTAGTTAAGCAAATTAAGTAACTGCCTAATAATTGGTGAAATAGATACAGATTCGCTTTATTTGTCTATTTGATATTGACATTTACGAACGCCCGATCAACTGCGAATGTACAAATCATGAGCAAGCAGCTGAGCTACAAACATTCTCACACGAACACTGCATAAACCTTTCTACCCTATAGAATAGAGCGGTGGTATGTCTGCATGCTGCACTGCTGTGCAACTGTCCACTGACGCGAGTAAATGGTTGCCGAATACAGCTTATTGACCTGTCATATTGTAATTCCACTTGTAAAACTAAAAATTATCTCATCGCAAACTGACAACAACGGCTTTCACTTCCAAGACAACAAAATGCAACCAAATTAACTCAACTCTGAGGATTCGGTATCAGAAAAGAATTAACCTAGATCTTTACTGCTTACTGTACATAAAGTTTAAGGATGTACGGAAAAAAACAAAAATGCCTGCAAATTAACTGCACAGTTCTTCATTATTACGATCAATTAACATAAAGTGCAAAATTGCTGCTAAAAAGTGCATAGCTTATGCTTATGTTAATTTTGTCGATTAACCTCAATATTTAACTGCGACCAACGAGTTTCGACGCAGAGAGGCCATATCACAACACTGTCGTGTACTCTCTGATATTATCACTCCTGAACCTAAATACTGTCCTAGCCCTAACCTAAATCTGTAGCCCTGAGTCCCTGACCGTATCGTCTAAATGTAATCGGTTGCGTGGACAACAGGAAATCCAACCTACCAACTCACTCACCCGTAAAATCTGTGATTTCGGCAACCTTTCAGAAGGAATCGGAAACTATCGATACTCACGATAGGCACTCGAAGTTGAGTACACGTCAGTAAACAAGAAACAACATTCGGCCATAGTTAGCGGCAGCCATGTTTAGACTATATAGGCTCAATAGGCTCAGCGGCCAGCGCAGCTCGCACGCTGTCGTTACAATACCGACGACGTTCTACCTGTATTGGTCACGTGATAACCGTGAGCACTCGCCCACCTGAGGGCCTACCGCGTAATGCTTCGCACGTCTTAGCTATCGTCTAGGCGTCCGTCCGTCCGTCTGTGCGTCCATCAATCTGCAGCCTTGCAAGCCAGGATCACGAAATCCCAACTGTGGGATGCGGCAAGGACTCTAGTTTTTGGTGACAAAATTTCGTGTCCGTGGGTAAGAAAATTCGAACCTTTCGAACGACGAGGGCGTCAGAGGGGCAGCCCGAAAAATCTGTTATTTAATCGCTATTGGCTCGTCTAGCGTGAAAGCGGTATTAACATCAATGACCTTAAACGACCTTGAACCTCCAAATTACAAATTTGTAGTGATTTGTTTGCGATTTAAGGCTGCGGCGCACATTTCAAAAGTGAATTGCGACGAATGGCTAGAGATAGACCAATACAACCTGCATAGGAAATTTTCAGCACTGAATTAACGTAGATTCGTTCACTTACGTTCACTTACGTTTAGTTCTTTTTTGGTTTTTTCCGATAATGCACAAATTTTTAGAGTTGAGTAATGTCGTGCAGTTAAGTCGCTTTGTGTGCGCTTTTAGTTGCTTTTAACATTGCTGGTTTAGTTTGATAATTTTCAATAACACAGATCAACAGACACTTAAGAAATTATAAAAACGTGAGGCCAGGATATGGCACAATGACAACTCAAACGAGTAACTAAAGTTTTATGGCAGCGCACAGACGGACGGACGGACGGACGGACAGACGGACGACTAGACGATAGCTAAAACGCGCGAAGCATATCTGCTGTCGCGTGTAAAGATGCTGAAACTGCTGGACGACAACTAGACCTACAAATACCAAACTCTCTATCTGGATCGCATAACGATAGTCCCGTGGCGCCACCTTGTGAATGATATAGATTTGTGTCGCAGCCCGAAATCGCCAAAAATCCATAAAAACCCCATATTTTGGCGTTTAAGGTAATTCAAGGCCATTGAATTTGGCGCCAATCGAGAGCCAGTGTACGACTTCCTATTAGTGATTAATAGTAACCTAGGCTTTATCTCGCACCGTTACTGAGATACAGCGACTTATTGGCTAAAAATCGCAAATTTTGCCCACCCCCTCTCATTTAGCGCCCTCGTTCGAAATAACTCCCTTCGAATTTATGAAAAAGCTTTACTGTTCCTAAAACTAGAGTTTTCCAGGCAGCCGACGGTGAAGATTAGGTAATCCTATCTTGCACCGTTTTTGACTGATCCACTCGTGTGACAGACAGACGGACAGACGGACAGACGGACGGACAGAATTGCTTTCGCGCGTAAAAAGGTTATTATAGCACTGCCTTTTTAAAATGCTTTGGAGACAGAAGGCGACCGGCTTAAGCGCCTCGTGCGGCATCAGTGCCCACTGCAAGCTTACAAGCTCCAAGCCCCGTTTACACAATCAAACAATCATCAAGCAAACGTAGAGCAAACATCGAACAAATATAAAGCATGCATAATGCATAGCCTACATGAAGCCAGCATCGAGCAAACATCGAGCCAGCTCGTCGAGCCAGCTTCATCGTGTAAACGGGGTATAATGTTTGACCCTCGGCAACTACACGGACGGCCGCATACATGTAGTCACGATGCATGCCGACATTTTTGTTTGTCTGTATCGCGATTCTTGGTAGATAATTATAGCGCATTAAACAGTTATAGGGTGTTTACATGATCCAGCAAACGTCCAGCAAACTTCCAGCAAATGTATTCAAAATACACGTGCTAATGCCGGACGTTTGCTGGATCATGTAAACACCGTATTAGCTGTAGTCGTACATCCGACACGATGACTGAACTAAAATAAGTCAACAACTTAAATTTACGCTGTCGCTGATAATTTTGCTTTGAAATAGGCTACAATAAACCTATGTTTTATTGCATTTTCGCTACTGATAAGCAGGCATAATCTTAATCGTTTATATCTGTATTTTAATTTTTAATACACTTTTATGTTCGATTGCTATTTGCCTTCGCGACGACGAGAACAGAGTCTCGGCGCTCTGGCAGTCCAGGTTCCGAACACTGCTATTTGAAATGAATGAATAAATATGATAATATCGACTAGTAATAATTTCGGACACGGCGCATGTCTAATAATATTAACAACCAGCCTCTGAGTCATTGGGTGCATGTGCGTGTCGCCGCCAACAAAGACTGAGTCGGTGCTGGTCGGGGGGAGGGGCGGGGGCGCTGAAAATGCAGGACCACAAAATGCAGACTAGAAAATGACAGACTTGAAAATGGCTTAATACTGTTTTGAAAACATAAGTCTGCTGATAGATCTGCGTTGCTGGTAACACGTCGGAGAACACAGTTTCACTCTATGGAAATGTGCTTACTTCTAGACTGTAATCAACGATGTGCAGTGTTTGTAATAGCTACTTTTATTTAACTGTGTCTTTCGAACTCTAAGGGTGCGTTCTCACTGCGCGCGTCAACGCTCGTTAACGGTCGTCAACGCGTTTTGCATATTAATGAGCCAACCAATCAAAGTGTCTTAGTAATTTCGATAGGACATTTTGATTAGTTGACTCATGAATATGCAATACGCGTTGACGCGCGTGAGAACACACCTGACCATGCATTGTCAGTCCGTCAAATTCCAGCGATGCACTTTTTTCTCATTTTCCAGTCCTGCATTTTCAGGCGATCCCTGGTCGGCCCTCGACAATTAAACGGTCCTGCACACCTGTCTGTCCCCTCTCTCCCCCTCTCCCTTCCTCGCACTGCAGTCTGCATGGCAGACGCTGCAGCCGCCGTCTGCATGCCAGGAAGACCCGGACAACGAACGCTATCTTTCCTGGACCAGGATCCGCACTATTATACCCCGTTTACACGATGAAGCTGGCTCGACCAGCTGGCTCTAGTTAGCTGGACGAACCAGCTCGATGTTTGCTTGATGTTTGTTTTGTGTAGGCATGCTTTATGCATGCTTCATATTTGCTCGATGTTTGCTCGACGTTAGCTTGATGTTTGCTTGATCGTGTAAACGGGGTATTACTCAGCATCGGCGTTATTTTGACGAACTCCGCTCTAGCCTTTCGGCTGCAATACGAATAAACGTTCATTTCATTTCATTTCATTTTTATAAACAAAAGGGCCAAGAAACGAAAATAATGACGCTAATGACCTTTCGTACGCGTCAACTAAAACTAACATTAAAATAATTTTTAAAATGACAACAAAATAACAAAAGACGGTTTTAAAATAAACAAACACTTTAATCAAAAAATAATCAGGAAATAAACAAAAAATGTTTTTATCTATTATCGAAATGTAATGAAATCCTGTTAATCTATAACCGTTTATTGTCAGGTAAATGTTGTGAGGAATCTTTGAAAAAAATGCCTTGCTTTCCAGAAGTAGAATGTAACGAATACTCAATTCTAAATTTCTCATCACAATCCACTTTAAGAACTCCAGGTTGTTTTAAGTCAGCTTTATTTACGAGATAGCAACAATAGTCCTGGCGAGTTTTTGTGCTGTTTTATTGCCTTTTTATGCTAACTAAATCGATGCGGATGCAGCTGCATATGCAGTTATATGAACCATAAGTGAGTAAGTAAGTAAGTAACATGTGGATTTATATAGCGCATAACGTTAAATTAACCTCTAGTGCACTCAAATAAATGTAATGAACGTTTTTACGTTTTTACGCGCGAAAGCAGCTACTGCTTTCAGCGCGTCTTAGCCATCGCAATTCTGTCTGTCCGAGTCAAAAACGGTGCAAACTAGGATCATCAAATTTTCGCGATCGCTGCCTGGAAGACTCTAGTTTCAGGAACCGTAGAGCTTTTTCTTAAATTCGAAGAAGGTCACCCCGAACGAGGGTGCTAAATGAGAGGGATGGGCAAAATTTGCGATTTTTGGCCAATAAGTCGCTGTATCTCAGTAACGGTGCACGATAGGGCCTAGGTTACTATTAATCACTAATAGAAAGTCGTACACTGGCTTTCGATTGGCGCTGAATTCAATGACCTTGAATGACCTTGAACGCTAAAATAGTGGGTTTTATCGATTTTTGGCGATTTCGTGCTGCGACACCAGTCTATATCACTTGAGATTCTGTACGTTGTAAAAGACCTAACGTGCATTATAAACCGAGTATAATAATAATAATAATAATAATAATATCATTCACAAGGTGGCGCCATGTTTAAGCGTTTTTTATTATCTTATTTTTTAATTTTTTTTTTACAAAAAGCGTTTATTTAAAGTTTTACCAATATGGCTACATAAGCCGTAAAGGTAATGAACGTTCTTACGTTTTTTAGTCTTGTTACGCTTTTTACGTTTTTAAACGTTTTTTTATTATCTCAACGTTTTTTTTTATTTTGGCAAAAAAACGTTTATTAACAGTTTTACTAAAAACGTCGAAAAGCTTTACTAAAGCCATAAAAACAAATAAATAAGTTATAGCGGTAGTAGTTTACTGACTTAGTTTAGTGACACTTGGTTTATGATCACACGGTAGTCTGCTGAATTTAGATTGAACAATGTTCTTTCTTTCTATAGTGCTAGCTATACTGCACCTACAGCATTAGGCATTAAACAAAAAGTTAAACAAATCAGGACTAACGCTTTTTATCAACGTTTTTATTTCTGTTACGTTTTAAACGTTTTTAAAACCTTTTTAAAAAATTTTTGTGGAACTGTTTGGTGGTTTGGCGTAGCGGTAACGCGTTTTATCCGATCAACGAAGTTACTCTACGACGGGCCGGGTTATTATTTGGATGAATAACTGCCTACGGGCAGTTAAACCATCTCGGTATATATGTAACCAGCCGCCTAGGTCAACTCAGCCTTCCATCCCTCTGGGGTAGGTAAATCGAGTACCAGCCTATCTGGCTGGGGTTAAGGCGGGGCGCATTCACCTGTCGGGTGGCAAGTAACACTGTGTGATCCCATACGGCGGGTGACCCTCCGTAGCTCTGAAATAGGTTTTTATGAAGAGCTATATCATTTAACCAATTTAATCATTTAACGATTTTACATCTGTAATATAAACGGAACGGTGGACTAGCAGTGGATCGAAATTTGTAGCGTGATTTTTCCGGTCCACGGTGAGCTGGTCTATAGTGCCAACCAGCTGCAGCAGTTTGCAAGCTAGCATTGAGTCGCGTCACAGCATCTTCGATTACATCAGACATTAACACTCACGGCACCATCGAATTATTATCTAATTGCAACCAGTTTAAAGACAGCAAAAGCCGGGAACAAATAGGGCCTTTTTATGCGGGCTACTTGACACGATAGCTGTAGCATCGTACTGCAAACATACGACAGCGACAGTGACTTATCGCGACTTCTCAAAGCTTAGTGCTCGAGTGGCATATCTTACTGGAAGCAACACGAATCAGGTATTTTTCTTTCTCATCTGTTCATTTGCACTCAAGCTGACTACAATTTTTGCAGCTAGAAGAAACGGGGCAACGTTAAAAAACGGCAGTCGAATTTTTTTCTGAAACGTAAGAGCGGAATATTTAGTTATGGGCTGTCACAGGAATAGTTAATTGTTAGAAGTGTGAATACGCCGCATGCACAATAATTGTAATCTGTAGTCCTACATTTTCTACTAACCAAGTCATGTTTGCTTTTAGTCGAATTTGTAATTAATTTGGATATACGTAAAACTATAGTAGCTATACCTAAAACCAAAGCGTATAGTAGAGTAAACGGAGTATAAATTTTTGATAATTAAAAACTGCAATGAATCAAATAACAGCATGCATAAAACTTTGACCATATTATGAACGTTAGTCAGCTGTTTTTTTATCCTGCTTAGTGTTTTGTTTCATTGATTGTTCGATGTTTCTACTACACACTTATTTGCACCTATCTGTCGTTTGGGATGGACGTGGCTTTCTTTATTCATTTGTTGGCTTATTTTAAAACATCATCGTACATACGTTCTATCATAAAGTAATAAACCTCGATAACTATTTGATTTACAGCATACGTTGTTAAATTTTAGCTAAACTTATAAAACTTTACTCGTTTTTGACATGAGCAGTTGAACACTGCATGGACAAAACATCGCAAATTCATCACAGCAGCTAGTAGAAAGACCGAAAAAGCTAGAGTCCGGTCGAGCTATTAACGCAGCTGGCAGCGATATCGGTTATTCCTGTCACAGCTTCGGATCTGCTACATTTGTTCGCCATTTTCGACGACGATAACTATATTCTGTCTGTCGTTATTTCGACGGTCTTTTCCGCAGCCTTCAATTCTATTGCCCGCCCGCCAGCCGTTCCCCTGACGTGGGGCAGCGGTGATGGAATGGAATGCACGAATGCGAGAGAGTGCGGAGTTCCGTGCGTGCGTCGCGTGGTGGAAAATTCGTTTTTACGCTGCAATCGATCTGAGCTCGAGCTCCGGTTGTCGAGCGTCGGATTGAATTCGAACCACGTGCGCCGTCGCGAATATATGAACAATAACGAACGCAGCCACGTTGGCGCCAGCTCGTTGATTTCTGAAATCATACGAAAAAGCTGCTGACTGACTGTTTCGCGGACGTATTGCTATTGTTTTGTACCCGGCCAGGCGCATTTAGTTTTATTTATCGCACATATTATAGTCTTTTGGACCTGTGTTTTTATACAGTGTTTGGAGACTAAACATCAAGATTAAAAACAGTAAAAACAGTATTTGTAATGTTGTAACTTGTAAGATTATATAATCGGTGCTCGTCTGAAGACAAAAAGAGAATCCATTAAAGACTTTTTACAGTGTTGTTGCATTCGCCTGATGCATCATCTTTGCTGACCTGAGTTTTTACACGATAAACGCAAGGACATCAACGTCATTTCTTTACCCTCAAGTCCACTATTTGTTGGCTGGGAGTTAATCACGAAGCATTAAACTTAATGCTTTTTTAACTAAGCTTTCGAGTGGCCTGGCGCAGAAATGACAGTGGGTCCTTAATCCATGCGAAATGATCACTAATGAAGAACAAAATCGCATCCGTTTGCTGACCGACGCAACAGGTTTCGAAGTTGACGAGACACGACAACAGTGACGATCAACAAGCTGCATCTTACCGTAGCAACCTTGCAAGTAATTCGACATTTGACTATTGGTTACAGTAGAACACGAAACCCAGCTGTCGTTATAGGACAGCCGACCACACTGGTTGTCAGTGACCTCCAACGTCATCCAAGTTCGATAATTTTCATCTATCTGAAAGGGCGTTTGCCATTTCCTCTTAGTAAATAATAGTAATTTTAGCGTCATCTGTCACCGTTATTGAGATATGGCCAGTTCTCTCTTAAAAACGCATATTTTACCCTCTGCATTTAACCCCAAATTTGAAAATGTTACCCTTGAACTGCATCCCCAAATGTTGTACGTAAAAAGCATCGACAAAGAGCTAATTATTCGTGTAACAGATGGACAGAAGGACGACGGATGACAGACAGACGACAACCGTACCATAAGCTCGACTGTTACTTAAGTGCTTTGATGGTATAACGGTAGGATGTCTCACTTACGATCGCTAGGTCGTGGGTTCGACTCCCGGTCTGGACACTAACAAGTGGTTACTACTTGGATGGGTAACTGTCTGCGGACAAATAAATTATCTTGGTATATAACAAACACCAAGGTCAAGTCAGCTTTCCATCCCTCCGGGGTAGGTAAATCGAGTACCGGCCTGTCTGGCTGGGGTTAAGGCGTGTCGGGTGGCAGCTAACACTGTGTGATCCCATATGGCAGATAACGCACCGTAGCTCTGTGAAGTGTTTTCCATTAAAAGCCATACACCAATTTTATTTTTACCTTTGCTCATTGATCGCCGCAGAACGCGAAGCTGTAGCAGCCGAATGTATATTGAAGCCGACGAAGAGACGATAAATTGTATTGTAGTATTGATGCTGAGACTGGGAGTTCGGTTAGAATATACAGTGTATATACACTGTGTCTGGTGAAAAAACTAATCCCCTAGACATCGTGCAATAAAAACGTTAAATCTGAATGAATCTGAATAGAATTTCGTACATTTAATTCTTATATTTCTGAAACAATTGTCAAATTTTATTGAAAAATACTACTTCTTACCAAAGTTATTAATTGTTGTATATCGATAACGAAATATCTTCGTTACCAATATGGCGTTACGCTAGTAAACCCTTCTGTTATTTACACTTGCGTAACGTCAATAAATAACAGTTGATTCCAACAAAATTTTACACCAACAATGCGCCATTTATTGGAAATTAAACTGCCAAATTTTAGTAAAATTTGCCTTAGCAAACAATAGCTACAGTGGCTTTTGTGAGGTAACCCCAAAATACTTCAGTTTCACGTTTTTGTGGATAACGTTAGACACAAAGACTTGAAACTGAAGTGTTATGGGGTGACCTCACAAAAGCCGCGGTAGCTATTGTTTGCTTCGATAGATTTTACTAAAGTTTGGCATTTTAATTGGCAACAGACGATGCACTGTCGACGTAGAATTTTGTTAGAATCAATTGTTGCTTGCTGGAGTTACGCAAGTGTACATTAACAGAGGAGATAGTACCAGTGGTCAACGCAGGATGTCATCAGTGACGTCGACGGCCTACAAACTGACCAACGGAGAGACCCATGCAGTAAGCTTACCTCATGGCGGGTGGTACTGTAAATCCTCATGCAGGGTGTGTTCTGTGGCCGCTTGCCGCCGTGTTCTGTGTTTATCAGATAATCTGCGATGATCTCTTGTACTGGCCGTGCCATGTCATCGCCGTAATTACTGTCCACAGTAGTGTTATTACTCGTAATGTTATTAAATTTTTTAATATACGATTATATTATGAAATTTGGCGCAGTGGTGGTCTGGCTCGGTAGCGTCGTTGATTGCGTCAGCGAAGTTAATCAACACCAGGCCCGGTTAGTACTTGGATGGGTGACCATCCCGGTATGTAACTAGACACCCAGGTCAACTCAGCCTGGCCATCCCTCCGTGGGTAGGCGCAATGAGTACCGGCAAAAGCTGGGACGTAAACAGGCACACCGCGCGATGCACTGGCCCCGTATCCGTGGTCTCGCGGTGTAAACTGGTGTCTGGCTGAGAGCTAAGGAAACGGAGATCAGAGCCACCAAATGAGCCTTAAGGCTCGAAAATGACTTTACGTATATTATGAAATCAACGGGCGCGCAACATTTTGCTTGGGGTCACAGTTTCCGATAAGTTAAGCGATGAATATGCAAGGGTAGTGGTCGAATTGACTGAACAACAGTCAAATGCGGCAGGCTTTTTCAGGTTGCACTCAGGCCGGCGTATGCTTGATTATTGAAATTTGTTTTTTTTATCCGTCTGATGCAATTTATCGTTGAAATAAAATGCCACTCTGCTGATTCAATCGATTCTACCGCACTGTTTAGGCCTGCCGTAACTTTAAGACCAAATTTAGTCAGCAACTTTCTGTATTGTGTAGCGTGCTTTTGGGAGCTTAAAATCACTCCAGATCGAAGTGAGTAAAACGAATTTCACTGCAGACCTCCAACGACTGCAAGTCTGCGCGTATGCAATAACTACGCGACGGAGTTCAATGATCATGTTACACAAAACAGAAATTAGTCAAGTCACTGGCAGACTTGACTGATACATGCTGTAATGACGAAACATCAAACTGGCCACTTTATTCACGTATTAGTTGAAGTTTTCCCATTTTTATGTTAGCCCATTTTTGTCGATCTTTTATTTGTTCATTTTCTCTTTGATCTATCTCTAAGCTGGATAGGCAACATTATAGCCCACATGCTACAATTTTTTGTACAGTATTGTAACTGTGAACACAATAATAGCGGGCATATACCGAGGACAACGTTTATGATGCTTTCGTACAGTCACAGCGTGGAGAGTTCACCCGGTTCATCTGATCAATGAATGTATCGAACAGCGAGCGTCAAGTGACCAATAAGACCGAGACCAAGCTAAATGCCCGGGGACGTGAGTCATGCAGTCTGAAGGCTGCTAAATAATTATCCACTCCCACCACCGACGTTTACTATTATTATTATTACCAACGGTGGGATTCGATCGTAGGCCCATCCAGCCTGTGCGCTCCGAAACCGTTTGCAAATTTTAATTGGCTTATAATTCTAATCATTCAGGAAAAATGTCATGCAACGTGGAGATCGAAGTTATGTGAGCTAGGATTATCGGTTTATGGCCCCAGAAATATTTGGTCGAGTAGGCCGTATATACTGAATAATAGGCCTACTGGTTTGCTCCGAAAACTTCTGGCGTGAAACTCTTTCGTCATACAAAATGCTGACTAAGTACTTGCATAGGCCCTAATATCACAGTTTTCGATGAAACTTTGCGTGCTGAAAAGTAAGCCGTGTTAACTAAGTGTGCTTGCCTGTATGTTTTCAGAACCTTGCTCACGTTTGACTTTCGCCGCATGTAGCCAAAGACATTGTCGATAGGCCTACAAGATGGCGACGACATGTCTCGTGAGTTTATTACTAATTGTACGACCGTATAAATAATAGTAGGCTGTATTACGCGTCTCGCTCGTCCGTTCGTCCGTCTGTCCGTAAACTATGGGTTTTAAAGTAAAAAATTAAAAGGTGCATCAGAAAAACCAAAACCGATGTGAACGTTTCCCAGGTCAGGAGTAATTGGTGTGCCATTTTTTAGCTCGACAGGTCAAAGGTCAGACCGACGGCCTTACAATATGTTGGCAGGTTTTTATTTTATTTTTTTATTTATTTTGTCCTATCAGTATAAAACCAACGCAGAGGGAACCTGTCCAATGTAAGCTTACTGCTTAATTGATGCTTTATACCCAGTTTACACGAGGAAGCATACATGAAGCACACGTATGAACTACATGTAGCATAGTTAATGTTTGCAATATACACCGTTATCAAGCCAGCTCTAAGAGTGCATGACGTGTGCTCTAAGTTTGCTTCAAGTTTGCTCTAAGGTTGCTCTAAGTGTGCTTTATGTATGCTTCATGTATGCTTCCTCGTGTAAACGGGGTATAACTTTAACTTGTATTTGTAATTTCGTATTATCACGTAGACTGATAAAACGTAGGTAACTTGAAACGCATTAGAATCAAAACGCAAAATTATACAATAAACAATTCCGTTAAGTTTCAATTGTTTTGCAAAATTATACAGCAAACAAATTAATTATGCAGGAAATCAAGACAATAGAATATTCGATCATATTTTGCTTCACTATTTTTTGATTTAGGTCAACTCAGCCTTGCCATCAGTTTGTGGGTTGGCGCAAAGAGTACCAGTGAAAGCTGGGACGTAAACAAGCACACTGCGCGATGCACTAGTCGCGTATCCGTAGTCCCGTAGTGTAAGCTGGTGTCTGGCTAAGGGCTAAAGAAACGAAGATCAGCGCCGTCCTATGAGCCTCACGACTCGAGAAAGAATATGTTTTTCTACACTTTACGTTAGCTGATACTTAATTCTTTTTTTCATTAATTCGCGCGTAGTACGCGTAGTTATAATTTCTCCGCATAATGCGATTACGATTATGCAATACTGTTGAACTTATATACTGCAGGTCTGGATCAACGCAGTAGAGAAGAGTTGTGGATACTTGCTAATCACATCAGTAGCCAATTACAAAGTACGCTTTTTCTCATACACTTGCCGTTACTATAGCAACACATCATGGTACATCACGTCTTTATCTAGAATAAATGTACAAAAAATTAGTTTATACACTTGTTAACGGCAACATTTAAGGACTTGCACATCGAAAACGGCAAAAATTACAAAAGGTGATATTATTCAGCAGCACATTGACACAGTCAGTGTGATGCGGGCAATATCAC
>Ga0209367_1006677_pt1 | contig 15951 bp, 7 predicted proteins | sample WorMetLIZISLAND2_FD_187412 | JGI IMG/M metagenome (GOLD analysis project Ga0209367, IMG submission 187412) | Marine gutless worms symbiont microbial communities from Max Planck institute for Marine Microbiology, Germany - Olavius geniculatus... ... | reverse complement strand
GAACCCCCCTCCCGCCCTCTTTTACTCCGACCAGGGGCTCTGCCCTTGAATCCCGCTGCGTCTTTTTGATGCACACAACAACTGAATAAGGTCGACATTTGGCCTATGCAAAAATTTATTGCTCCCCCTGTGACCTGGCCCTTGCCCGCAGATTGCCCCCCCCAGATTCAGATTCCTATAGCGCCACCCATTGTCGCCATGTTATGATCTAGCAATGAGAAGATGAATGACGCGGTCCGGGATTTGCTTGAGATAATTCCACGCCTCGTGGTGCGTCATCTTCGACAACGCTCTTCCATTGGCCGACAGAATGACGTCACCGACGCGCAGGTGCTTTCGAGCTGATGTCTCGCCTATATAACAGAACAAGCACAACTCACGCAGGGTTCACAGCGTACTTGAAAAATCTTTGAAAATGCTCGAATTTTGAAAACAATTGAAGGCTTTGAAAGTGCTTGAATAAAGGAGATAAGATGTTTGAGAGTAAGTTGAAAGTAACTGAAAAGTCCTTGAATTTAAATCTTCACTACGTTGAGATTTTGTACTTAATCACAATTTTGAAGCAAACGCAATCATGCGGCAATTCTGCAGTGATACCGTTTTTCACGACTCTGATATCGTATATGGCCTGGGGGAAGAAACTGCGTCCTACTTAACTGATCTGATCGAAGTATTGAGTGCAAACTGAGTTGAGCTCTTGTGAAATGCAGCGGAAGTAACGGACGTTCTTTGAAATAGATATTTTGATGTAATAAATCAGATTATAATCATGCTGCCGGTAAAAAATGTTATCGTTGCAATCTATTCTAATCTATAACCGCCGAACTAAATTCGAACGAAGAAATATTATACGCATGATAAGAAGTGTCGACTTTCAGAAATCATAGCTGCTAGGGGCCTATCCTTACCTTACCTTACCTTACCTCCGGGGTGGGCAGGCTCTTACACCTGCCCAGCACTGAGGCCGTATCAGTTCGGCCCAATGCACATCCCCGAATGTAACCACAAGGTTACAGGTAACGGCTATAAAACCGTAGACGGCTGTGAAGCCGAAACCAGCACAAAAGCACTGGTAACGTGTAGCAAATCTGCTCTCACGGGTTTGGTCAGCTCTTAGTTAGCTCCTACCCTCCAGATTTCAGAAATCTTTCGGGTCATCGGTGCAAAGCCCCACCACCACGACAAGGTGGCTGACCACGGTGGGGAGGGCCTATGCTTAAAATCGCAAAAAATTTAGCACAAAATTGCAAAAATGAGTGTATACATTGGAATGTACACGCGGTATTTGCTTCGCAATGCAACCGGACTTTATATCATTTGGAGGTAAAAACCGCTGCGACGAAACAGAACTTCTTTGCAATTTTGTCGAAACTTGTACGACATATACAATGTGAATCACAAGTGTTAGAGCGAAATAACTGATCTCAGTTATACTGACAGAAGAAAGCTGCTGGAATTAGACACGTTGGAACAAAGGCGATTGAAATTTGACTTGGTCATGTGTTATAAAATTGTTTTTGGTCTAGTTAAACTGGAGTTTTCGGAGTTTTTTGTTACTGCTCCGGTTACAATAACTCGTGGTCATCCATACAGATTGTTCGTTAACTTAGCAAGGCATAATGTCAGGAAAGACTGTTGCAAACAGAGCTGTCAAATATTGGAATTATCTACCAGCGGATTTCGATTTTAGTTCTATTAATTGTTTTAAACGTAATCTTAACAAAATTGACTTTATCGATTTTTTTTTATTATTCAATAGTGTTCTGTATGTGTTAAGTGTCTTTTAGTGTGTTTAGGGGCCTACCAATGTTATTTCTTTTAGTTGGCCTAGTGTGTTTCTATTAGTTTTAGTATGGGCAACCGTAAGTGCACTGCCTGGTTGTCCAGCCTTACTGTTTTTATGTTATCTGTGTATTGGTACTTGTGTGTTTCAAGGCAAATTACAATACAAATACAATACAATACAATAAATATTGTACGACACTGCTGTATTGCAAAAGCTCGCATAAGCCCAAATTCCATCAGGCCTACGCCGACTTTCGCTGAAACTTCCCCGACATGTCGAGATGTTTGCGACAAAGTACGTGACAAGTGCGCGACAAACCTGTTTGTGTCGCTCTAATGGAATTTACAATGCACGGAGAAAGTCGGCGACAAAGTCCACTTTGTGGCGGACACAAATCACGAAAGTCGGCGACATGATTTGTGTCGAGGATTTTCATGATTTATGTCAGTGACAAAGTCAGCGTAATGGAATTTGGGCTATACTATGTGCGATAATATCAGATAAAATAGCGAAATAATGAAATTCACTGCCGAGACATTGCGTACTACATTGCCCACACCATCGACAGGTTGGACAGTTCTGAGAACACTTTTCTTTACAAATAAAAAATCTAACTGCACGTTGTAGTATTGTACATACATCTGAATATTCTCCTGACGGTGATTGGCCGATCTCCTCCAGTCAGTGACTGTTTACCACCCTCGATGCAGAAACCCAGTCCGGAAACACCTTTGTCCAGCTCGACCTGTACCACGTGACGCGTGACGTCATCGTCTGGGGACGGTTCCGGGTGTTTCGCGAAATCATCGAGGTCCGTAGACGTCACGTTGGATTGGTGGTAAGTCGGTGACGTGGGTGAGGGCAAAGTGATCAGGGTTGGAGAGATACGTTTAGACAGATCGCGCTGCTGGTCGGTCGAAGGCTTCAAAAACTGTTCGTTTGCTGACTGTCCCTCGAGGACCTGACAAAAATAAAATATGCATCAGTTGCCTATTACAATAACATTAGGGCGTGCACAAAACGACAGAAGTGAACTGACTGCGCTGGCTCGTTAGTTCAGTCTACATTATATTTCTGTCGCTTTTTCCCTGCGAATTTCAGTCACGTAAATTCAGACACAACTTAGAGACTCGTCTATACTCTAACAAAAAATACTGCGACACATTTATAAGCCAGTTTAACAAACTTTTGACTTTTTATTTATTTTTTTCTTTTCCGGTTAAATTTCTGCTTTGTTGACGTGCGGTTCGATCACGTCCGTTGAGTGTATTATTTTGCACCATCACATCTTTAGCTATAGCTAACGATACAACTCCAGCGAACAAACAGCTTGTGAGGCATAAAAATAAACTTCGTATGCTTCATGCGCCTAATATTCACGTGTCTCCTTGCAGAGAAAGGAAAAAAATAGAACGTTTTGGGGGCATACCTTCGACTGTTCTGTTATCTCTAATTGGTTGGGGTGACGGTTGTAAAGTGTCGAGGGATTGCTAGGCTGACTGCAGACTGAAGAAGTCAGCTGTTTGGACGGCGATTGTGCCGCTGCGTAAGAGATGCTCTGAAGTCTGTTGCTGAGTTCGTCCAACCATGACCTGCGTGCTGGCACATCTTCATCAGTTTCGAAGCATTACGCGCAAATGTCACAACACATTTTGTTATCTCTCCTTTTCATGATACCCTTTCCCCGAGACAGCGAAATAGTGGTGGTACAAATAACTGAACAATATTTTTGACACGGCTTCCAGAAAAGTCACTAGCCTACATAACGCATAAACGTCTACTTGTTTTAGGCTTAGGAACCTATATCAAGACCAAGAGCGCTCTTATAATGTGTATAGACCTACTGTAGCTTCCGATTGCATTTAACAAATACCGACCGCCTGATTCTAGGGATAGAAAAAAAGACAAAAGGAGCTAGTCCAAACCTAACGATATCACTGAACCTAAAACACAAGATACTACGTCGAAAGTACCTATATATACGCTTACCATGCATTGTGAATCTGGGCTGAGTCAATTGAGTGTCAGAATTCTGCTGTGATGGCGGAGTAGGCCAGTTTTTATTTTCATCAGCGGCGCACGTCATCCAAGGTCGTGCTGACTTTGGCCTACACTTCGACCAGCATCCTGCAGTCTGCTGCAGATCGGCCCGGCTCCAGTCGACCACCGGCGACGAGTAGTCGGACAAGGCAATTCCGCTGTCCTCTGTGGTGTTACTGTCGGACATCAGACTCCGAGGTCGACGCGGAGACGTGCCGCCGTAGTACCGCCAGCTGTTGGATTCGAAGCTTCCGATGTCGTCGACGGTTCCCAACGCCGGAACTAATTTTTCTCCCCAGCGGCTGAAATTGTCGCATTGAGTATCCGGTGTCGGAAGACTGCGTGACGCATCCGTGGGTGGCCACGATGTAGATCCATTCTCGGAATCGTAGCTGGCTTTCTGACTATTTTCTGTAGAGTAACGATGAAATCGCGCTACTGCGTCATCGCTGGACTCGCGGTTGGCTTTTTGCTGACTCACTGCACCCTTAAATATTCCATAAGCCTTCCCTCGAACATTTGTGGTCAGAGGAGTATACGCGGTGCCACGGTCGCAGTGGTTCATGCGTTCTGTGCCAACTAGCACCGTCAACCGACGTTGTTGCTGTGCTTCGTCTGGCGGTCCTGGCCTCGAGCGGAAACGGACGGCGTAGTCAGAATTGTACAGAGTTCTCGGAGCGACGACGTCAAAGCTGTTGGAACGACGTATTCTGTTTGCATCCCTGCTGTCGACTTCAGCGTGATCGGTTGCAGTTGACGGCAGTAACTTTGGTGAAGTGGTGTTGCTAGTTAATGACCTTGTAGACCTGCCGTTGTTGCTGGCCGTTGTTCGAGCTCTGCCGATCGAGTCCAGGTTAGTGAGCGAGCCGTGGAGAGCTTTACAGATGACGTCGACGCTCGAACGACGACGAACAGCGTGCGCAGCCTCGTCGTCCGCTGTGGCCTGGTCATCTTTTGTCTTCCACGGTTTGACGTAGTTACCGTACGACACAGGTCCAGGTACTTGTCTGTTTAACGCTGGTAACGTTGTCAGGCTGAGGTCACTGCGGCCACTCGGCGGAACGACACGGTCGCTGATGTTGTCGTCCTCTTCTTTCTCGAAGTTCTTCCACCATCCACGAGTTCTTCCTCCGGTAGAGTCGAGGTTCGTTAGCGAGCCTCCACGGACGAGTCGGCCTGCAGCTGGTTTGCTGATGCCTTGCAGTAACGCACAGCGCTCGAAGCTGTCGACCAGTGCGGCCACGCTGCCTCTTCGACGAAGCTTCGGCGGCTCCTGCTGCGCGTCATCTGGCGTTGTCTTGGCGAACTGTTGAAGATACTTGCTGACCCACGCTCGACGGCCGAGCGATGACTGTAGTGATACAGCAGACGCAGACTTGTTCAGTGAATCAGACGGCAGCGGCAAATCTGAACTGCGTCTTAGCGTGGCGCCGCACAACTCGACGTCGCTGTTTTGACGCCAAGACGACCAGCCGTCGTCACTGCGGCTCCCGCAGTTGCTGAGGACCTTCCATGCTTCGGACTGACTACTGCTGTCCCCATGTATCCACTTGGGCCGAGGATGGGAACTTTCATAGTCGCGTCCAGAGCTGCACGTCGTCTGCGGAATATCAAATCTCTCCGGCAGTAGCTTGGATGGTCGGGCGCTGCTAGAGGCACTTAGCAGCGTGGTTGATGACGTCGACTCAAGAGGACGTCGAAGCAGCATCCTGTCACTGCTGACAACAGGACGTGTAGGTTGGACGGAGTGACGCCTCAGTTTGCCGGCGTCGAGCACAGGCTGGACCGGTGAAGCTGACACCGTTGACTGAGTGTCGACGTCGTCATCAACTGGCCAGAATATCGACGACGATCGAGACTGTCGATTATTGTCACGCAGCATCTTCTATATTTATTACCCTGCAATAAACGATTTGATTAGCAATAGCCTATATTAAATAATATATACAGCAGGGGTTTGATATTTCGCTAATCAAGTTTCCAATTCTGTTGTCGCTGCTGTCTGACCAAAGATCGCAGCCTGATCAATGCGGTGCGAAATTATCACGTGTCGTGTGGAGTTTATAAAGGGCTTATAGGGTGTTTACACGATCCAGCAAACGTCCAGCATTAGCACGTGTATTTTGAATACATTTGCTGGAAGTTTGCTGGACATTTGCTGGATCGTGTAAACACCCCATTACTATAATACATTCGCACAGCTGTTCAGAGACACCGTATATAATTAGGCCAACAAGAGTCTACCAAACGGATCTAGGTTGACATAGGCCTATTGGGGTAATTTGGAATCAAACTGCATGAGCCTGATTTTTAGCTATTAGACCAGTTGTGTGGTCAAAATAGAAAAACAAATTAAAATAAAATACTGTATAATATACACATGATCTACATAATCTACATGATAATGAAGATGAGTAGGACTACTAGGAGCCTAATTGTCGTTACACGTGAAACATTCATTATATTGTTCCCGTTGCTTTGACTCGATCAAACTACAAAAAAGTTAACTACAACGGAGAAACCAGTTTTAACAACACTGCACTTTTCTCTCTGCGTTTGCTCAGTGTGACTAAACCTTATAAGTTTATAACATCTACCGTATATTTTGCAGTTTTGATAAAATTGGGTTTATACATAAAATTTCCTACCTGGAAGGTATAAAATTTGATGGCTAAGAGTCAACAGAACGTCCTCCGTTTCCTTGTCTCGAGTTCTCACTGACCACAAACACAGTCATTTAGCTTAGCAAATAGCAGCACATTATATTGACAAGACGGTGTGACAGGTTGGGAATTTATTTGATAATTTTGTTTGTGATGTTTAGGGATGATAAACAGAATGTCTAAAAGCGTTCATTTCTCATCACAACCGCGCCGACGATACTGCCTCTGTGCATTGGCCTGTATAGCCAACTCTACGATTAACAAGCAGCCCAACTGTCGCTAGGATAGCCGACCGTACTGGTTGTCATCTTGCACCGTTTAGCTACAATAGCGCGTACTGACCTTCAAGGTCATCTAAGGTCAATGATTTTAATGCTATTTGAAAGCCAATATATGCCGCTTCCTACTAATGATCAATAGCAATCTAAACCGTATCTCGCACCGTTTAGCCACAATAGCGCGTAACGGCATTTAAGGTCATTTAGGGTCAATGATTTCTATTTAATCTGACAGGGCATATGCCGCTTCCTATTAATGATTAATAGTAACCTAGGCCGTATCTCTCACCGTTTCCAAGATATGGCCAGTTTTCCGTTACCACAGTGCATTATGATGCTTCAAAGTCATCCAAGATCATCGATTTATGTTATTTGAAAGCCAGTATGCGACTTCCTATTAGTAATCAATAGCAACCTAGGCCCTATCTTGCACCGTTTAGCCACATTACATCCGTGACGGACGGACAGACATACAGACGGACGACAACCATGACAATATAGCTCGACCGTTACTTAAGTACGGTCGGCTAAAAAATCTCTCGAAGTGTCATGCAGCAAGACAGCAACGAGCAGCGATAATTACTGCAGCTTTAACCGTGTTTATCATTCCCACGATGTCGTCACTTAATTCTGACTCTGACTTGGCATCTTAGCCGGATTTCGATGAACCGCTGACATCGTTACTGGAGGCTGGCGGCGAACGTGTCTCGACTGTCATTTTGATGCGTTTAATTGGCTACCTTCGTCTAAGCCTCCGGCAGATATGCACGACCGCCATTTACTCACTCGGTTGAATCTACTACACTCGGCTTCCAAATTCACAATTCTGTTTTTTTAGCTTACCAATAGTGTTGTTAAATTACCGGTAACAAACGTTGCAGGTAACTTACCAATAATTTATGCGTATCTTACGCATAAGTTACCGGTAAGTTAGGCTTACCGGTAACTTATCCTTAGCATTTTTATTTTGCCTGTAACTTGCCGGTAATTTACAAATGACTTACCGGTAACTTACCGGTAATAAACAAGTAATTTACCGGTAATTAAAAATTACCGGTAAATAACCGATAAGTTTCCCGTAAGTTAGGATAACTTACCAGAAATTTACCGATAATTTTGTTCTGGAAACTTATCGGTAACAAACGGGTAAGTTACTGGTACCCACGATTCACGACACTACTTGCCAATGACATGACAAGAAACAGAATTTGCAGAAAAGTTGCCGCTGCATGCTTCCGATGTTATCAGTCTACAGTTCTCTGCACTCCGCAGCAGGGGTGAAAAAGCCTGTAAGTTTTTAAAAAGTTTTTTTTAAGTTTTTAGGTTTAAAGTTTTTGAAAGAAGTTTTTTTAAAAAAATGTTTTTTCTGTTTTAGTGTCTAACAAACATCGTACACAAAATTACGGCCCAAAAAGATCTTATACATTTACATAGCCTGTATAGCTGTCTGTCACAGAATCACATTTTTTTCTGTATATGATAGATAAAGTAACCAAAATGACGATTGAAAGAAGCCTATAAAATAAAATGATGTTCTTAATCTCGCAACAAACAAAAAAGCTCTAAAACTCTAAAAATTAGACTTCTGAAGTTTTTAAAGTTATTTAAAATCCAACTGTCGCTAGAGAGTGCCGACCATACGCGGGTGTCGTACTGTCGGAAGGCCAGCAAATGATTTTCGTGTCACGTGAAAGGGCTTATGCGACTTCCTATTGTAGGGCTCAATAGAAACCTTGGCTCTATGTTTCATGATTTCTGAGATATGACGTATTGTTTAGCCACAATAGCACGTTCTGACTTTCAAAATCATTCAAGGTCGATGATTTTCATTTCATCTGAAAGGGCGTATGCGACTTTCTATTAGTGATTAATAGCAACCTTGGTCGTATCTCTCACAGTTTCTAAAATATGGCCAGTTTTCCATTGAAAACTCCTATATTTCTTACCTTTACGTTTTACCCCAAATTTGAAAATGTTTCCTTTGCTAAAATTTTGCAGCCGCCAACCCACTATGCTAGGCTAATTATTTATGTAAAAAATTTGCGGTACGGTCTACCATTTAGCCACAATACATCCGTGACAGACGACACACAGACAGGCCGTACCACAGGGCAGCTCTTAGCTAAGTTTAACAAAAAGCCCAGCTGTTGCTAGGATAGTCAACCGTACTGGTTGTCAGTGACCTTCAAGGTCATCCAAGGTCGACGATTTTCATGTCATTTGAAAGGCATTGTCATTTCCTATTAGTGATCAATAGCAACCTAGGGCCTATCTCGCACCGATTAGACACAATTACGCGTAACGGCCTTTAAGGTCATACAAGGTCAATAATTTCTATCCAATCTGACAGGGCGTACGCAATTCCTATTAGTGATTAATAGCAACCTTGACCTTATCTCTCACCGTTTTCGAGATATGGCGTTTTCCGTCGAAAAACGCGCATACCGGCCTTCAAGGTCATCCAAGGTCACGGATTTATATGTTATTTGAGAACCAGTATGCGACTTCCTATTAGTAATCAATAACAACCTAAGCCCTATCGCGCACCGTTTAGCCACAATACATCCGTGACGAACGACAGACGGACAGACGGACGACAACTATGACAACATACTTAAGCACGGTCGGCTAAAATCCTAGATTTTTTAAACTAATTTTTTAGCTTTAGCTAGGGCCACCTTTTCGAAACTTTCTAAAAAGATCTGTGTAAGTTTTTTTTAAATGCGGATTTGCGAAACTGTTTTGGAAAATTACTGAGCTAGGAAAGTTTTGAAAATTTGGTTTTTGGTCTGGAACTATGAACACATTTTAGTTACAAAATTCTAGTTGCATTTGCAGTTTTTGCACATGCCACATTGGCTATAAACTGGCTCTGGGTTGCTTTAATAAAGACTATCATGACATGTAATCATGAGCTCAAAATTTGCGGCCTGCTAGTTTACTTAAATTGTGTCCCAGAGGTTACTTGTTGCTTGTTGGTACGATTATTTTTCGTGTTTTGATAGGTTTAGTTTTTGGATTATTTTGTGGTTGTTTCAGCATCAGTGCTCTATTTCTCATATAGTTTGAATCTGTTTTCATACTTGGTATGAATTACTGCTTTTGCGTTTTGTTTAATATATTCAAGCACAGTAAACCTAAGCTTCTCAGGTTGTCTTGGCTGCCACGCCCCCTAATAGTCGTGATCGGACATTAGAGTCGTGACTCACGAGGCACGAAACATCTGACAGCCTCTTTGGTGTGGCTCGCTGACATTGATTTGCTTCAGATTTTTTTGTTTGTTGTAGGCTGTAGTTTTAACCATTGCAGTCGTTGTTAGTATACTTTTTTTTCGTTTAGTTATTTGCTGCTGCTGGTTAACCAAGATTCAGGGTATCTGGCCTAAAAAACCTCGATGTTCAAGAAATTCTGTCTTAGTAAACCATCATAAACAGGATTAACTTTTAGATTATTAGGACAGTCAAATGAAAAATGTGTGTGTGTTTTGATGTTTGATTTAGGTTTTCTGACTGATACGTCACTATAATGTTGGACAGCACAGATCAGCAGAGACTTCACAGGCTACTGTCTGACACGATTCCGCTGCTGTGTAAAAGGACCCTTGGCTACAGCTCTGAGCTCAGTGTTGAGGCATTCATTGGTGTTACACTTTCAGATGAAAATGCTGGAAATGAGGTGTTGATGGTAAGCTTCAAAGAAACACTTCTGGCTGATGGTCGTGTGTTGTCGTATGTCTGGAGTGAGCTTCCCCCACCATCCAGTGCAGGTATCTCGCCACCATTGGTTGAACCTGTTGCCTTCAGTATTTCCGAGTCAGGTCATTGCAGTCGCAGGTCTTCGCATAATGGCCGGGACGGTGGTCTAGAGAAGAACATGAGTGAGTTTGAGCCAAGCTGGAATAATGATTACTGGCCTGAGTCTGATGAGGCTGCAATTACTGGTGCTGCTGGAGGGTCTTCTAAACCATCATCTTCCACCAGTCTGCTTTCATTTCCAATTAAAGTGGAAGGCAGTGATGATGATAATGTTGCAAATGTTGGAGATGAGCGGGATGACCTTGACATTGATGCAGACTTGGAAACCATGTCAGATGCAGGCAACAGTTACGAGAATCCATATTCAATTGCTGTGCATCGATACTCATCTGCTGAAGGTCCTCATGTGGTTGTGGGCCCACGTCCAAATTGTCTGCCAGCTGCAAGTCACAGATCATCAAAATCCTTCAAAGGATCAAGAAAACTGATGAAACGTAGAGGTTTAGTTCAGACACATTCATTCCAGCATTTGCCTTCATCGTCATCTAGTAAACTACATGCTATAGTGAAGCAGGCGACTCATCCACCAGTGAATACAGTGATGCAGTCCAGTCATTTAGACGTTAGTAAACTTTTGCATGTAACTCATGATTTTGATGGGCATAATATGTTATCTGTGACTGCGGTTTTCTTTATGTGGTATTACGGTAGGTAACTAACTTCACTGAGTCAATACATTTTAACTGCATCAACTAATATTTTTACTTTTCGTGCGCTACGTTTCTAACGTCCCTTAGCAAAGAGGAGTATATGAGATCAGTGTAATATTGAGGACCAACCGATGACCGATCGAGTGACGACTGACCTCTGTTCCTGGAAGAGCCTTCCGGAGAGAACTTCAAACGGCCATATCTCCATAACAGTGCTAGATAGATGCATGGTCACAATGGACCACCCATAGGAAGTCAACCTCCAGGAGTCGAATGGTCACGTGACCGATGACGTCACGTGACCTCAAAAGGTCAAGGTCTTGACCCCATTATCTTTGAGGCACCATATCTCCATAACGGTGCCAGATAGATGCATGCGTTAAGGTATAACAAGACAAATGGCAACTAACGTCATCGACTGTTATTGGAAATTTTTCCCTTCAATTCCTACAATCAGGCAATATTTTATAAACTTCAGGGAGACATTGAACGAAAAAGCTTTTAAAAGAATACAAAAGAAAATGATGCATGCGAGAAGTACATTAGATTGGTCACAATCTAATAATATTTCTTGTTTTAGTAGAGCAAATAATTTTCATTACTGTTTTTCATTGGTTTTTTGAGCTGCTATGTTTCTACATGTGCTGTGCAGTTTTTCAAGTTTTTTCTCATAGCGGTTTTTGCTTGATGTATTATAGCCATAGAGGACTAATGGTTATATGACGAACATTCAGCAATCCTTTGAAATGAAATGTATGTAAGTGATGATTGTTTTCTGGCAGGTGGTTGAGAATGGGAAAGGTCTGCCATCCATGCCACAGTACACAATGTTTGATGGGGTTCATACTCCTGTTCTGATTGCTCCAACTCCTATGCAGACAACGCCAAAGAAGCGATGTCGTGTTTGCTATGCAGCTAAGAAGCGTCGTGAGGTTCGCTACTGCTGTGGAACATGTCCCGAGCGGCCTGGACTCTGTCTTGAACCTTGCTTCACCGAGTTCCATCGTAGCATGGTCTCTGTCACTGCACCGGCTTTTATTTTTTCAGGTAGGCTGACTGCATGTTAGTGGATGTTTGATAATGTAGTGTATGAGTATTTTCTTTTCTGTTTTCTGTTTTGTTGTACATTTTGGATGCTGTTGCGACTACTATTACATTTTTATGTAATCTATCCAGGTTAAGTTGAGTCCCTGAAAATAGAATTTACACGAATTGTCATAATGACCTTATGCAGAGCAGATGCCTTTGTGTCATTTATTTAAATGGGTCACAACATTATTCTTATGCTTTTTTCTTCCATCACTGGCATAGCTGGAGGCATTAACTTTTTTGCGTTTTCGACATGTTTGTGTGTTTTATATTGACTTTTCGACTGTTCTTTTATTTTATTTTTTGTTTCCGTTTCAGTTTGCTTTTCACCATTCTCTGAATGCAGTTATAGTCAAAAACACTCAGCGTGTTTGGAGTTGAAAAGGAGGGGCTTTAAAGTTTTTTCCCCATTATCTCCAAAATGAAAAACAGTAAATGAACAAAATTTGGCACACTTTAATCACCTATTAACGCTTACAATCTGTTAAAATAATTGCATCACTTGGTTGATAAATATACGAGATATCAATTTTAAAAAATTTTAGTGCCCCCTAGTGCAGGAAAGAAAAATATTTCACAAACAAAATTTAGCATGGTTAAAGAACCAGAAAAAACCTTCCATACGATGAAAAAATTGTGCTGATATCCTGGTCACAGAAATTTGTTTAGTGCCCCCTAGCGGCCAAACCGTTACCGCAAATCTGGCATAGAGCCAAGAATTTTGTAGGAGGGCATAATGTTTACAAGTCCTACAAGGATGGTGACCGTCAACCTTCGAATGGCTGAGAAATCTTGAGGGGAGTGAATTATACATAATTGGAAAATTATGGCACTGAGCAAAAAACCGGATGTAGAAATTGGGATTTGGCATGAGGTATAGAAACTATTCCTCGATAACCTGGTGCACGAAACAGATTGATCCACCCCATAGGTTCCAAAAGCTGACATCAACTTTTTTTGACTTCCAAAAAGTGAGAAATTTACTTAACATTTTCCTCCTCGTCCCTCATTTAATTGAGGGGGCTGAAATTTTGTCAGAACATGTCCCCCTCGGAGGCTCGCTAGAGAAAAAAATTAAGCCCCCTAGTTCCCTTAATGGGGGAGATATGATCAGTTAAAGAAAAATTTTCCCCTCACACCCTCCTCAAAATCCCTTTGAAGTATTCACCCAGAATTTTGTCCGTGGGTAGCCCTCGATGCCCTCTACAAATGGCCAAAATTTGGTGCACGCAGCATCGACAAATTTTGGCTAGACAAAAAATGTGGGTTGAGCAAATGCCCAAATATAGCCTCCAGAAAATCCTAGAAAGCAGAGTCAGCTGACACTCCTTCACAAACAATGGTCTTCAATCAGTATCAGTATTAATGTCGCAGTAAAGCTTATGATACCATGTTAAACTATTTACATCATCCATTAGTGCTGTTTTGACAATCTTTGCTGTCTTTCGGTATGTTTAATAGGTGAGTGATGTACACCGATTGGCTGTTGTTGTTTGTTGACAGGTGTTGATGCCAATGAACCGGTGAAAAGTTTTCAGCGAACTGACTCTGCCCAAGGTCACTGAAGGTCACCCATGCAATGTTTAATTCAAAGTGTTAACTGTCATCAGCAGACTTGTTTGGTTCATAGACTTAGATACCGGTAGATATTGCGCACAGTTTTTGGCGTGTTTGTTTATTCGTTTGTGGTTGTGTGAACATGTGCTGAAGTGATGCCACATATACTACATTTCTTTTAATTTTGTAATTTATTGTTTTTCTCATTTTAGTATTACAGTTGTATATGATATAGTTTACCTTGTTTGATAAGTTGTTACAGAATGTACTTTGTACTTGACAATTGATTCTTCAGATACATACTATGTGGATAGCATGATGCAGTAGTGTTGTATGTATGTTTCCAACCCTGAACACCATTATTGGATTACGAAAAAACATTTATTTGTAAAACTATAGTTATTTTCAGAAAATCATCAATAGTTTTAACATTTTTTTGTTTAACTGTTCATTTAACTACCTGGGAAAATGGAAAATATTGAAACATGAAAGATTATTTTATCAGTAATAATGATTATAAATAGTATCTGGTAACCGAATTTGCAGTGAATGATGGCCAACTGAACAGTAGCTGGTGAATACTGCTCAATGTTCAAACTGTTGTCTTCAAGTTTTCAAATAAGAAAGCAGTGCTCAATTTGGAAACAACATTTCAGCAGTTTTAGCATGCTTATAATTGTTTTTGTCACATTATTTTACTGTTACTGCTGTATTTTAGAGTGCTGAGACTTAGTCAGATCTATGACAATTCTAGGTGCAGAAACTGAAAATATTTGAAAAATGTGTTTTGGTCTGTATGCAATCTGAAGTTAGGTACAAATATGAGTTCATTACTAGCAGTTTTAATGACACTATTGTCAAATGTAGAGAACATTTGGTTTATAACAAAATTTTTGGTTGATGTTTTCAGCGGAAAGCTAAAGAAAATCTAGCTGAAATCCTGATAGTGAAATCCTGATAGTGACCACATACATTTTTTCACTTGAATTATTCTGTTGTGTATTATAACTGACTATAGTAGCAAGTGCTTAGTGATGCAGTCAGGTTTTGCTTTGTTATGGGTTTTTTGTTTGTCACTGTCATAAGGTGATTGGCTGTAAAGACGTGTGTTATGGTGTTAGATTACATGTGAAGTGGTAATACTGACATAGTGTAACAGCTGCTAGCTAGGGTTGTTGCTAATCTGGGAAGGTGTGTCAGTCCCATGACAATATGGCAGTAGTCACTTACTGATTTTTTATTGTTCTGGTGCTATTGCAATCATCAGAAGGTGTCTTAGTAAACTTGTGTGTGATGTCTTCACCATGGTTACAGTGAAGTCTGTGCTTGCTCGTAGCTTTTTGTTGTATTTTTTGTCAATTTGACTTCAGCCGTATGTACATGCAATTGCAGCGGCATATATTCGGTCTTTATCTTGTGGTGATATTGCTAAATGCAGAATGACAAAATCACAATGATACATCGTAAGTTGTCTAAACAACTGACTGATCAAGGGTGTGCTTTCGTACTGCAATAAAATTCAGCTTTTAATTCGTTTTGCATGCAAAATTTTCTAGCAGTGTTTTCCGTAGTCATTATTAATTACAGTTTATGGTTCACTTTTAGTTTTTATTGAACGTCATCTATACTGTGATAGTTTTTTTTGTTAAACATCATATCGGTATCACAGCAAAGTTGTTTTCTGATATGAAAGTCATTGACTGCAAATTTGTGCCTTTCCGTGTTTGTGAAATTAGCATACTATTTTTATGTTACTAGATGTACTTCATCTGGATTTGTTTAATGGTGACATATGTGTAAAAATATTTTTTTAAAATTCACTGTGTATTTGTCTGCATCCTACGTCATTAGATTCTATCATTAGATTCTACAGTTTGTAATCATATGCATAATAATATCGTTATTGTAACAGTGGCGGATTCAAGGGGGGGCCGCCCCCCTCTATTGACTGGATGCATCTCAAAAATGGTGAAAATTTTGCACAAAAATGCATCATTTTGCTTAAAATTTGAAAAAAAATTTCTGGGGAGGGGCAAAGCTCCCTCCCCAGACCTCACCCCTACCCTTCTGCCC
>Ga0209367_1006676_pt1 | contig 15953 bp, 5 predicted proteins | sample WorMetLIZISLAND2_FD_187412 | JGI IMG/M metagenome (GOLD analysis project Ga0209367, IMG submission 187412) | Marine gutless worms symbiont microbial communities from Max Planck institute for Marine Microbiology, Germany - Olavius geniculatus... ... | reverse complement strand
CCATTTACACCCCCATGCACGGCCGCCGGGGACAAGGAAATGGTCGCGTGCCGGGTACGCACTTGGCTACAATACACGCACGGTCACAATGGCGACACTCTAGTTGTCAAGTTCTAACGGTCTTTTTCGCCTGTCACCCTCTGTGGCCCTCTATAGACTTATCTATAGCCTATGTGCTATGCCTGCAGTAACTTATCTATAGCGCTACATTACGCCATCGGGGCAGACTGTTGACTCGACTTTGTAAGGCCGCACCACCCAGCGACAACAGTCGAACGGATACGGTATAGAAAGATGTGTTTTTCTGCAAACAGTTGTTGTTGAAAATGTTTAATTTATTATCACACACATTTAAGCTGTTTAATTGGCCGCATTTTACAAATAATTATTTATGGCACGGCAATGACGACTGCTGGCACTTTCAGACACCGGATAATTTTCATTTGAGCTTAATTGGTTTTAAACACTTTCACGAAAAAAAAATTGCCAAAAAAGTCGACAGATTATTTAGCTATTCATAACGAACGCATGATAAAGCGTTAACGGTGAATTAAAGATTACCAATGTACAACGCGATGTCGATAATTAGAGCTAAGTCACAAACCTTCTTATTGCGAGTTTTGCGACAGATATAGGTCTAAAAGTAGAAGTGACTGACCATACGACAAGGTCATTAGGGGTCACGAGAGATCAATTTAGCGTTTTTGACTATTTGCAGTTGTATATCTAACATGTACTATTATTATCACTTCAGGTAAGAAAGATAAACTTATCGGTGATAAAGTTGTTTGTGTTATCTGATTGAGTGTTGTATTCTTGCGCAGTCATCCGTATAGAAATGACAGCGATTACTGAACGTTTAGCGGCGTGGACGTAAGCCTAATCGTTGTTGATTCATGAACTGGACAGTCTTATTTACTTGAACCGACCGCGACAAAACAGATCGTCACGCCATATTGCGTTTCACGGAGACCGAAAATAAAGGAACGGATGAATAGGCGGAGCTCTAAATCTAGGGAAGCGACCACACACTGGTACTAAAGACACTATAGGCTAGCAATAGCATTGACACGCGTCACACCTGGCCCAGTGTCAATAAAGCGCACCTGCCCGTCTAGTGTCAGACCGATTCGTCAGATGGCGCCTCGACGACGCAACGCTCGAGTAGTCAGTCTGTTGCCACGGTTATAAGAAGCCGCTATTCTCGGCAAATATTGCTCGTCCTATGTACACACTGCAGTTTCTAGGCGTACTTTGTGCACTACTTTTGTACGTGATAATTGCTATAAAATGTAATAAGATGTATTTACAGCTACAGTGCATGCTGAAACAAACCGGATATACGACGAAATGCGTGTAATGGTTCTGTATTCTGTTGTTAGTTGACCGTTTTAGTAAATAATTAAAATTTCGGTTATTTCATTTAATTTTAAATAATACTCATGACTGCTATTACACCTCAGCGATTAAATAAAGCTATTCAAAGACACTACAGAGCTATCCGCTTGAGCGGATGAATCAGTGCGGTGAGTCATATTAACGAAATTATCGAACTGTGACTGGGATAGGATGCTGCTTCAGAGGCTGCATGGACAGATGGCATCACGCTGCATCCGAGCGCTAATTTCTGTGCGAAGCCATGGGCTTTGCGACGTTATGGGGACCGACTTTGATACCCGGACCGAAACGCTTCGAGACGAGTGTGAGAAAAAAGAACTGCGGGGCCTACGGGAAACGTGTACTAAACGCTTTATTCATCTTTATTTACCATTGTAGAAAATAGCAAGACACGGATATGCAAATAAATGTGTTTTTGCTGTTTCATTATTTACCGCACGTGTTTCGAGCCACCAGCATAACTGGAGGGTTCAGATTGTTCAGTGTACAAAGACCCCAAGTTTCGTGGGCCCCAGCAAAAAAAGGCAAGAAAATAATGAATGAAGTGACTAGGCCCTTCGTAGCAGATGGCAGAGGTCATCTGAGAACATAACAAAGTTTACCATCAAATTTAAATACTTAATACAGTAATTGCGTTTAGTATTTCTGCGCAGGTGCTTTGAATATGCGGTAATTTGATAGATATGACCTATAATATACTAACTGGATAAGGCAGTTGTTGGCAAATAATCCTTCGCCTATCTGCTTGACTTTCTGCCACAAATAGTAGTCTATAGTCAGCGTGATGTCATAAACCTGGGCGTTGGTACCAGTGCCACTGTCAGATTAGCCACACGGCTCTGTGGCTATTTGCTGCGGTTCGCTGCTCATAACTGAATCATCGACAAACGAGTTGGATTTTACCGATGACGAGACGAGATCGCTAACAGCATCTATTCACTCAACGATGATCAGCTTTTGCGTCATCGTCAACGTTGTCATAGAAGCAATCAAGATAGCACGTCTGTTATTAATGTTCTTCGTTACTCACCATGCAGTCTTTCACAACCGTCACGACTTATTCGCCAACAGGCTCGTAACATTTATCACATAGTAACATTGTAATATAGGCCACTTTGTTCGCTGCGTAAAATAGCAGAAATTTAAAATGACTAACTGTCTTGCAGTTTCCTCTTTATGCACCAATGCACCAATGGCGTTTTAAAAAAGGATTACTTATTTACTTACTTACGAAATAGGCCTAAATCAGATTGAGTTAAATAGATGAAACACAAAGTAAGTACACACTTTTGATGTTGATTTTTTAAAACACAAAATCGTTTTCTTGGTAGCTAATGTAGCTTTTTATGATAGGCCTAGACCAAAAGTTCGAGGTCTAAGATAGACAGCTAGGGCTACTTTTATGTTGAAATTATAAATAAAAAATGCATAGGCCTAACATTTTAACGATTACTGACATCGATCGTGCATATAGGTTATTGAGTCTCCACTGTTGCAATATCCGGGGCGGTTGACGCTAACGAAAATCTGCCAGAAACCTTTTAACAGCAAATCAGCCATTATTGGATAGCCACCGTCGTCGGCGACCGGGCCGGGCGGCGTCAGCTGCTCCAGTATGATAATGAATATTTGCCTGATGTCGGCGAGTGAGTGACGTAGTATTATTAATCACGTGAGTCAGTCACGTGTTCGCGCATGCGCAGTCGATCGAACGCCGACGTCACATCACGATGTAAGCGAAGCGTGGCCATATTGGATCGCGATCGATCTGTTAGTCTATTTCTTATCCAGTCAATGAATTATGGAGTTTCACGCAGACCTATCTGTACGTTTGGCGGCGCCACGTTCATTCACTTCATTCGATATCACAAAACTTTTGAACTCTAAACCACGTCGATTACATATTATGTTGGCCTAATTCTAATTAATTGCGTCCAAAGTCAAATTTGCACACACTATATATTCGATTATTTCAAATTGATTATTTCGATATATTTGTTGTTAGTTCAAGTTTTTTTCTACATTAACTATGTTTTTCTGTGATTGAGCGTGGGATAGGTGATGATCACGTTGTGGGGCTGGCAGGCTGCCTTTCTATATCCCATTTTTACGCGCGAAAGCAACTGCTTTAGCGCGTCTTAGCCATCGCAATTCTGTCTGTCTGTCCGTCCGTCCGTCTGTCTGTCTCACAGGTGGATCAGTGAAAAACGGTGCCAGCTACGATCACCAAATCTTCACCGTCGGCTGCATGGAAGACTCTAGTTTCAGGAACCGTAAAGCTTTTCCATAAATTCGAAGGGGGTCACCCCGAACGAGAGCGCTAAATGAGAGGGTGTGGGCAAAATTTGCGATTTTTGGCCAATAAGTCGCTGTATCTCAGTAACGGTGCGAGATAGGGCTTAGGTTACTATTAATCACTAATAGGAAGTCGTACACTGGCTCTTGATTGGCGCCGAATTCAATGACCTTGAATGACCATGAACGCCAAAATAGGGGGTTTTATGGATTTTTTCTGGGCGATTTCGGGCTGCGACACAAGTCTATATCATTCACAAGGTGGCGCCACAGAACTATCGTTATGCGATCCAGATAGAAAATTTGGTATTTCTCTATTAACTTAGCGTGAACACCACAATTTACAGCTAAACTACTGAACCGGAACTACTATAGGCTTTCGCGCGTCTCGTGAGCATTAGCTCAAATTTCTTGTTCTGTTCCACATGTGACAATATAACTAATTGAAAAGTAAATTTGCAGTTGTTTCGAAGTCGCCACATTTTTGCGAGTTTGAAAGCGATAAGTGAAGATTACAAAAAATAAAAATTTAAAAAAAATTATTGAGTATTGTTTCCCATAAGAAGTTAAAGACTCGACGGACAAAGAGAAGTGACGTTAACGAAAATCTACAGATGAATTACGTTCCTAATTTTCTGCGGGTCATCATTTAACGGATTAAGTGGAACGAGTATAGATAACGAGATCGACAGTATAAAGTAACCAGTGCGCGTCAGCCAGTCCATCGGGCGTCTTTGTTAAACTTGAAAACGTATCGCGTCTGCGAGGTAGCAACGAAAAGATCCATATTGTTGGATTACGTGAGCGCTTGTACGAGCATAGACTATTGTTTATCTCGCCACTACTGTAAGGCTATCGCCGACCAATAAATTTTAGTGTGCGTCGGGTTTCGTGTCTGCAGTGTCTGCTAGGCTACCACACCAACCTAGGTACGCCGCGCCAACACAGTAGCATTTAGCGACGACTTCGGGGAGGGGTGATTGCTTCTCACTCCCCCGCAGTCAAAAATCCATTGAGCTGCTCCAGATGTTTCGATGGCATATAAAAACTGGTAGGCCTATTGAAGTTAATGTTTGAGTCCAGCCCGCCACATTTTGTTAATTAATACTCTGTTTACACGATGAAGCAAACGTGAAGCTCTCACCAAGCAGGTCTGGTGGAACCAAACACGAAGCAAACTTAGAGCACACGTCGTGCACGTGTATTTTGAATACGTTTGCTTCATGTATTCCTCGTGTAAACGGGGGTATAACAGTCAGTGGTGGATCCAGAAATTTGAAATAGGGGACAGAAGGGTGGTGATGGGGTCTGGGAGGGGCATAGCCCCCTCCCCAGAAAGTTTTTGAATTTTTCATGCAAAACAGTGCATTTCTGTGCAAAATTTTCGCATATTTTAAGATGCATCCAATCAATGGGGGGCGACCGCCCCCTCCCCCTTGAATCCGCCACTGACAACAGTTAATTAACTCCTTTAACTTAGGCTAACGCGTGCGTGATGTTGAAACATATTTATTACCACGAACAGTAGAAGCATAAATACGGGTAAGAAGAAGAAGTAAATAGTAAAAAAAGTATCAGATTCATGAAAGTGTAAGCTAAATTTGTGAAATAACTAAGATTTTCTTAGCTCAAAATGCACGGTTAGACTAGGTACACGTAACTAGGCTATATATAGACTGGCAGGCTCCTCGATCTTAAAACTTCTGATGTTTCTCAATTTTTCTATACTGTGTACATACATTCTGATGAGACAGGGCCCCGGTGGGGGAGGTACAGAGGAAGAAAAAATTAAGAAAAAGAAGGAAAGTTAACGTGAAAACAGGACAACTTGGCTCCGGAGTAAAAAAAAACAGCGCCTATTGCGAATACGGTTAGACGAAGCTGCAAAAAGGTCAGTAAGCTTATGTGAGCGTCTGAGTGTATGAGTTTACGTCATGATTCACTCTTGCTCAGCAGCAGTAGCAGCATCAGCATCAGCAAGCTTGAGATATTCGTGATTATTTCGCCGATGATTGATGCGTTTGTGATGTTACAGGCGGCGCCGGCGGCGGAGGGAGTCAAACGGAACAGCCGCGGCTGCTGTTGAGTCTGCCGTCGTTCACGGGGAGTCCTACTCCTAGCAGCAGCCCAGCCTAGCCGCGGCGCTTCCAGGCGACCTGTGATTGGTTGGCGCTGGCAGGTGCGCGCGCTGGCCGCGGTGGCGCTGCCTGGCGGCGGGCGGATGAGTCGAGCTGAGTCGGGCGTCAGTCGCCAGTCGGCACTGCAGTGAATCGCTTCGCGTTCAGTCGCTAGGGTGAGACAGCAGAGAGAGAATCGAAGCAGTTTCGAGGCACGCTCACGCTCGCCGAGATGTTACTGATCAACATACAGACGGCGTCGGCTTTCCATGACGACTCCGACTTGAAGGTTTGTACTGAAGACTCGTTTCTCGCTCGATTGCTCGATTAGTTCTAGTTGAATTCGCCGCGTGGCGCTCCTGCTTTCGGTATCTATCACTGACGCGCCTGGTCATTACGTAACTTCTCCGCTTGCTACCAGAAGTTTACGTCATCGCCGGCATGCACGCGGCCTATTAGTGAGGCGCACGTTTTTCTGAAAACGTTGTCGTTCTGTTACGTAACAAACGCAGTCGTACGTGCATCCCTATAGGGGCCTACGCAACTGACACTTCTTGTACGTTATTATTTCGACCCGCAGACAGTGAATGCTTGCTACACTGAATTAACGTCACCCAGGCCCCCTATTTGCCGTAATCAACAGCAAATCAGTATGTGGGCAAATAATGATCAACTGGGATACCAGCGTTTGTATAGTGGCGGGCCCATATTTTGCGAGGCAGGCCGAGTGTAATTTTTAGAAATTAATTTTCCGATCCAATTACCTCGAAAATGGAGTAGGCCCTATATTATTGGAACGCTTTTGGGTGAAATTTATAATAAGCGCCATACGCCGATGCGGATTTTCTGTAGTCAGAAGCAGCGTGCACTTGTCTTGTTGCGAGTCATAGGCTACGGAATTTGTTCGATGACTTGATGTCAGCTGCAAATTTGCAAGTCCTGCAGGCCCAGTAATCTTGCAACTGCGCGGATGCTTCAGCCTGCATTGCTACAAGCGGCTTAAAAATTCAGTACAGAAAAATGCATCTGTGTAGTCCAAAAGCTTGGTCCGCCCCTGCAGACGCTACAGAAAACCATCATCGTCGGCGCACGTCGGCATATCGTCCCGATGCAACTGTGGACAGTGGCGTCATTTCAGTAAATCGTTGGGGTCTCAGTCTACGTAAAGTATTGTTCTTGCAGCAGTATAAGCACTGTTTCAAAGATACGATTTACAGGGAAAAACCAGAATCAAATTGGGGGTCCGTAGACCCCCACCCCTCCCCCAAATGACGCCCCTAACTGTCGACGTGATCATGATTTAATCTTTTAACACTGTGCTATATTTTGCAAGTTTACTCGATAGCCCGACTCGTCGAGCCAGCGTCATGGTGTAAACGGGGTATTAATGTGCGATCGCGTTATGCGTCGCCAGATTTTGCTCAGTATTATGGGGTTAGATGATGAAGTTAGCCTAATTTTGAGGATGCTGCTGTGTAGGTGGAGTTAGATTACGACGACAACGAACAGCAGGTCGAGCTGTGTGGAGCAGTGACGGGTGATGCTGCTGACAGCGGCGCGTGGATGACTGCCGACGAATTCACCGTCATCGACAACAACAACCGGCCTGACCACCGTTCTACCAACGGTAAGACTCTATCATCAGACTAGCTAGCACATTATCCCGTTATTACCCAAATTATTTTATCATTTACCGTCAAAGTGGGTGTTCGTTTTTTCTGGAACATTAGGCATAAATTGGTTAATGACTGCTGTGTATGTTCTATTGTTTGTAAGCCTGCATATATGTTCAGTGCGTAAATAGAGCGAAGCCTTTGTGTAAAAATCAATCTTCTGTAGTGTAGTGGTTAGAGGCTGGAAGTGCTTTAAGTAGTTTTGAGCTTTAATTAAGCATATTTGTTTTTTATTCTCCGAAGTTTGCGAATCAAAATTCACCGCTTTTTAACGTTACGTCAAAAGTCACAATTTAATGACGATTTTCCTACCTAATTTGCCCTGTTTCAATTACAGAAAACAATTACAATTTAGTTTTTGACGAACTGACCAATGGGCGAGCACGGCGAGCCCACGTGCTCGCCTGCTCGACCATAAGTCATTGGTTGTCGCGTACGTGCGCTTAGTCACGTAGTCACCGACGCCGTTAGACATAATAACAGAATTACGTTAAACAATTACAATTACAGAAAACGATGTGACAAGGAGAATGGTGTATAGGATTTTTTCCCTCGGTCGTAATTTTGTCTCCCGTTCTTCACTGTACACCAAAACTGGTAAATCTAACAAAATCATTAGAAAACCGTACAAATTAAAAAAAACTTTAAAGAGCTAAAAACTTATTTACCAGCTGTGCATTCAGCGAGAACTGATGCCTAGAACATGCTTTCGCTGTACGTGTAGGCGTGGTGTCTAGTCAACAACAGTCGCTGAAGCAGCACCAGCAGCATGGTTATCAACAGCAGGTCGTGGTTACTAGCGCCGCCGCAGCGTTCGGCTCTCAACTCATCAACCCAAACTCACGTACACCCTACTCGGACGCCACCCAGTGCAAAAAGATACCCGCCAATCACATCAAGCGACCAATGAACGCTTTCATGGTTTGGTCGCAGGTAATTATTCTTATTCTTATCATTCGACACTCTGTCTTAATATATAGACGTATAGACGAAAAAAAATAATTGGCGCGTTTAATATGTGTTACTTTGCTATGAACAGATAACCACGAAAGTCACTATCAATTCTGTAACACATAATATACGTTAAAATGACCAGTTGTTTATGTTGAATTATAAATAATAGGCTATTATGTTACCTGGTTAAGTCAGTTAATATTGCATTGATACTAATTAATTTGTTAGTTAATTTGTTAATTTGTTTAGTTGTGTGCCTTTGTAATGTATTTTCATTACGCGCACACTTTTTTACTTGCAGACTTCTCTGGTGATTTTTTACTTCTTTTTTCTTCACTTCTACATAGCAGTGTCAAGTTTAATTACTTTTCGGCTTTCATAAGATTTCGCTGTCTTATATATTTTGTTCTTTGTCCGTCTTATACAGCACTTTTGGTCGTTTGTGCCCCGTGGTGCCCTTTGCAAGCCCAGAACCCTTTGCCTGCGCAGCCGCTGCTGTTGCGTGGTGTAGAAGAAATCCAGCTGCAATGCGGTTGAATGGTTAAATGCTATAGCTTTTCATAGGAAGCATATCTCACGGCTACGGAGCGTCACCCGCCGTATGGGATCACACAGTGTTACCTGCCACCCGACACAGGTGAACGCGTCCCGCCTTAATTTCAGCCAGATAGGCCGGTACTCGATTTACCTACTCCGGAGGGATGGAAGGCTGAGTTGACCTATAGACGGCTGGTTATATACCGAGGCAGTCACCCATCTAAGTAACCCAACCCGGTGTTGAGGAACTTCGTTGATCGAATGAAACGCACTACCGCTACGCTATACGCCACCACGCATCGTGCTGTTGTGGAATACAGATCGAGCGTCGTAAGATCTCCGAGGTGCAGCCGGATATGCACAACGCGGAGATCAGTAAGCGTCTGGGCCGGCGCTGGAAGGAACTGTCGGAAGAAGACCGACAACCGTTCGTCGAGGAAGCCGAGCGTCTGCGAGTGCTGCACTGCCGCGAGTATCCGGACTACAAATACCGACCTCGCAAGCGCAGCACGGCAGCCGGCGGCAAGGACGGCGTCATCGCCGCGGGCAGAGTCGAAAAACCGAGCCCGACGTCGAAAAGCGGCGGCAAGAAATCAACCTCGTCCTCGTCCTCGTCGTTGAAAATGTGTTCAGCGCCGACTGCACCGAAGACTTCACCGACCTCCGCGCTGCACGGCGCGTCGCTGTACGACAACCTCAAAGAACTGCAGATGAAACTAGCAGGTGCGCCGTCAGTTAATTACTTTCGTTATATATCACTGATATTTCATGTCAGATATAAAGTTCTTAATCATGTTCGCTTACAACGGTAGTTGTGTCAACACAGCACATACTCGGAGCCGTTGCTTCGTGGCCGTTTTTTTTCTGTTTTTATGGTCTAATTTTTCTCGGTATGTCTGCGTGCCAGAAAATCCGTGGACAAGCGTCAGTGGTAGAAAACAAAACAAGAATTAAAGTATTGACATTGATAATGCTTACACATTACACGCTATTTTTATTGAACGCGAAAAAATATCTGTTTCTCCAGTGCCAGAAAGGTTTATCTGCGATAACTTCATGTGACTGAATAAAGGTAGAACTAGTGATAGTAGCAATAGTTTTAATGAGTAGTTTGTGGTATTGTGCTGCTGCAGGTGCTCTGAAGACGGAGCGTGTAGATGTGGGACGTGCAGCACCAGTGCGGCAGCAGCAGCAGCAGTACGCTAAACCACAGACCGGACACCCGACCAGTCCCGCCATGCCCTCACCTCTCACACCCGTCGACGGCGCCAGCTTCTACCCCAGCGCTACGGACGTGGACGCCAAGGCATTGATGTTGAGCCCGCGATTCAATGACGTCAAGCCGTCGCTCATCTCGCTCAACACTCCTATAGCGGTTCCGGAGCCGGTCGCCATCGTCGCGAACTACACGCAGTACCAGCAGCAGTTCGTGCAGCCGGGGACGGCCGCATCCGTGTCTGCCGGGGGCACGAGCGCCGTGTCGTTGCTGTCCGATCTGGACGACATCGACGCGCTGCAGTGCCAGTGGGACATGAAGCACTTCGAACCCGGCAAACTAACGGAATCCGACCTAGTCTGTCTGGACACGGCACCCACTGCCTTAAGCGCCACCGCCGCCACTGCTTTAGCTACCAGCGCCGCCCCGTCCGCCGTGACGTCACCCTACTCGACACCCGGCCCAGACCAACCCGTCACGTTTCACCCCGTCTTCTCATCACCCACCAGTCTCTACCATCCTTACTACCAATCCCAGCAGCAGCTATTCAGCTCCGAGTTTAACCTCGACTACTCGACGCCCGAAGTCAAAGAGCTGCTCTGTACCGGCTGGCTTGAGTCCGATATCCTCAATGTCAACTGAACCCGATCTATAGTACCCTAAGCTGTCCTGTTTATCCTCATTCCACCGTTCCTCTTGTTCATAAGCGCCGACTTTTGGTAATCACTGTGGGGGCCACCTTCCCTCCCTTTTACTTCCCTTTGTTATCTTCCCTTTCTTCCCCCTTTAGCTTTTATCACGTCCCCCTTCTCCCTTTTCTCCCCGTCTTTACCCTTTTTTGTCTTTTCTTTTTTCTTTACCAGACGTTGAAATGCAAAAGAATTGGTTCTTTCTGTTGTTTCCAGGCTCTCACAAGTTTTTAGTCGGAAAGGGGGGGTGATCACCGTCCACCCCATGGAGTCGGCGCTTATACTCTTGTTATAAATTTTCATTCCTTTCCCCCAGTCGCGATCCCGTCAGTATTCCGTGTTATTGGTTACAGCATCAGATGCGTGCGCCATCTAGTGAAGAATTACCGGGAATGATCTTGAACGATAAGAGTGACGATCGTCGAGAATGCCGTTTGTTTACATTCTTCAATCTGAACTATTCAGCAGCGATTCCTTTCGCACGCTGACTGTAGTGTTTTTGTATTAACAGCATTTTGTACTAATGCGAATTTGAATTTCGCGTCGTTTGATTTGTATTTCTATTTTTATATCGCGTGCATATACGTGCTTGCTTTAGCATGCGTTTTTGTCGCGGACCATTTCATGATTTCACCACCTTTTTAATACGAGAGTTTTTGCTCAAGCGGATGTCTATTTTTAGTTTCTAGTTGGGACTGGCGTATTTTTTATAAAATGTTTTCTTCGTAGTGCTGTGTGACGTGTCGAGTGAAATAGTTTCATGCAAAATCTAACTTGATGATGATGATAGAGCCGGCGCGAGTATGAATAGTTTGATGGTCTTTCGACCAAAGAATGGCGTCTAGCTCCTAGTGTCCTGTGATGCCTTACAACTGGCATAAGTTATCACTTTCACGTGCCTGTGTGTGCTGATCTTGTTGCCTAATCAATATTTTTATATGAATTGAAATCCGACGATCATTTTCTACGCCGTCTATGATAGTAGTACATGTTTGTGCGGCGTGTTTTATATACATTTTTGGATTGTCGTTTTATCAAGTGTTTAGTTTGGAATTTCCGCCATTTTTTCTCATCAACTGACTCGCTGCAACGTTCATGGACAGTAGCTTAGTACGACTTATTTGCCGGTACTTTTTTCTGCCATATTTCTTGTTACTATCTATTATTTTTAATATATAATTTATGCAACAGACATTTCGTTGCTGATTAGTTACAATCTTCTACATGTATATTTATATATATATTTATTTTGATTTGTGCTCTGCAATAGAGTGAGTGAGCATATAGGAATGTTATGTTTTTATGCTTAGCGATTTGTGTTCACGCTGCAAGTCCATATCAAATGCCGTTAAAGCAAATAATGAGTTAACGAGTTACTTAACATGTTCAAGATGTGTGACACTTGACTGCAGAATGTTGTTTGTTTGTAAATATATTTTTGCACATTGAAATAATTACTTGTAAATGGAACTTAATCCGTGCAATTGACATAAATTATTATAGGCTGATTATTAGAGATGACGGTAAAAAGTGAAAAAAATATTTTAAAGCAAATGTAATATGTACTTCAAAAGTGAAATAAATCTTTTAAAAATCATCTCTGGATCTGGCATCTCTGCAGTCTGGTCCTGTGTACCTTTCGTGTGCTGCTGTCAGCTGCTGGCGCTTGCCTATATTTTGTACGTAGGCCTCGTTAAAGCTCAAACCGCACTACTTCAAGTTGTTGTGGATTTGGTTGTACAACACGGTGTACAACAGATCCACGACAAGTCAAAGTGAGTGGAGTCTAGGCTTAAACCTGCTTATGCTGCTGTATAACCTAGAGCTCGTAGAGAGTGTTCAATTAGTATCGTATTCATTTATCTCATTTGTATTTAGTAGTCGAGACTTGTTGTGTTTCTGTCTGTCTGTCTGCCGCTGTTAGCGTTGATGTCGGCTTCAATTTTTTATACACGCATAAAGCTGCGGTTCCACGCATGCGAATTTTGTACGACGGACTTTTTGAACGACGACTTTTCTAGCTCGCGCGGTGTTGCATTTCATTATTGTGTATATAGCTGGCATGTTATTCGTTGCAAACTGACTGACAATTATGTAAACTTGACGTAATCATTCGCTACTTGGTTGTCTTGTTTGATGACACACGCACACACATAGGCCTTAGCCTAAGCAAATGCAATGGCGATGGTCGCTGCACATTTTCAACAGTTTTACAGTTAGTTAACCAAATACACTGAATAGATGTCACATAAAGTCTGCTTGAAATCGAGTTGCTAGCACTAGGCTAAAATAATGCGAAATGTTTTTCTGGGACAATGAGGCAAACGTTACAGTTTTGATGAAGCAACTACAGCAAAGGAGCGTAAAACGTTTCTGTAGTTCGGTTAGTTTTCACTGACAAGTCAAGTCATTTGTAGTCTCACACGTATAGAATAAGACCAGGGAACTGTCTTTGGCCGCCATACGAAGAGCTGCTGCTTTATTATCGTGTTGTAAGATTTAGGGTGGCCTATAATATTGTTTGCAAACAAAGTCAAGAGGTCAAGGTCACCGGACGTCAAAAGCCTCAAGAGAACTGCCGTAAATGTCTCTCTTGGTGGTGGCGGCTCAGGCGATGGGTGGCTCAGGCGCCGACTACAAAATAGGCCTAACTCATGCGGTGACCTAATTTAGTGTGATAAAACTTGCAGGAACTGGACGAACGGCCGCATGTTCGGGGCAAATAGATATGGTATTTTACCACTGTATAGCATCGGAAACATTACCCGGTTTATATCGGAAGTGGCGAACTGCAACTGATACTTCTGTTAAAAAAGTTTAACCAGGCATACACACGGGCGGTCCATTAGTCGGTACCTCCGAGCCGATAACATGGCCGGATTGACGCGTGTCACTTCGCCGGAGGTCGCCGACAATTTTGATACTTAGCGACATTGTCGCTGTCGACAACGCACCAGAAATGTAGAAATCCGATAGCACCGTACAGTGCATCAGGAATCAGCACGTGACTGTCGTGGCTTAGGCCTACCTGCGGCGAGAAAACGCGATACCGGAAGCGGAGAAATAAGAACAGGTCAAGATTTGACATCGTTAATAAGCGTTAGGCGGCACGATTTCGCTTTGCGTGGATGTAGGCTAAATATCAAAACTCGTCCGTTAGCAGTTGCCTGTAGCTGGAAAACGCCAGAGTGACATGAGAGAAAAGATCATTAGGCCTAGTGAAAGAAGACTTGAAGCAGTCGCCATATAGGCGAGCACAAGCATCCGTCGGCATAATGACGACATTAGTTTAAACCTGGCGCCAAAACGACGCCGCGTTTATAAGAATGATTGATCTACGGAAACGACAAGTGCTGTTTTTGCTTCCAGCAGCATAGAATCTAACGAATAAGTTGTACCGTCTATTTGCTAAGACGCCATGCACTATCGGCGTATACGACACGCGTTAGAGGTTGATCGGGGCAACAGTCGGGTTCAGTTTAGCACTCCACAGCACAGCGGTGTCGACTCTGTGGTAGGAAAGGAAATAGATTCTCCTGCGGTCCGTGGGTCACGCGACTCCAGTGGTAACCCGATCCTGGCACGCGCCCTGTGGCCACCTGGCGACCGAGGACGCAAACTCTAGTCCGCCGCCCGTCCGACCGCCCGACCTCAATTTATCCACGACTCATAATAATTACAGCCTTGGTTTGGTGCACCGTTATTGATTGCGCGTGTTCATACGGCGTCTGCTAAGACGCCGTTTTCACTGATCGATGGATTTCCCAATCGACAAATCCCCATATTAACATCTGTTCATCATTTATTCAGCAATCTATCAATATTAATGATAATTAAATAAAATAGCTGAAGCAGGAATACTGGATGATGGAATAGCTGTCAGATGGGATAATGACACGTTGGAGTTTTGTCTTCGTTGTGCATCCAGAGGGAAAGCCCGTGTTGATCCTCTCTGCAGTTATCGGTTTTGGTAATCTCAGATCATAATTCTGATGGTGAAGGTCATGCATAGTCGTAAATCTGTACTGAATGCCGCAGTGCGTCGATATTAGTCGTTCTGTTTTGTGCAAGGTTTTCCACAGGTTCTGAGGTTCATTCTACCGATGGAGCAAAAACTATGCCAGCGTTGTCTGTAACCTATAAAAATAAACAGTCGCCAAAGTAATGAAATACTTTTATTTGGTGAGTAGGCCTATAATTCTTTAGTTCTTTGATCCAAGAAATAATAAATAGCGACTATTACTTTTGACGGATTCTGGACAACAATAGGCCACTTGACAAACGAACGAAGATAAATTTGAACGACGCCGAAAACCCTTAGTTCGTATGCAAGAATCTGGGTCTTATCTCTTTAGTGTGTCTGTTAATTCACCCGCAGCCCAATTAACCGCTAGGTTTAGAGTTAAGGTTAGAGACAGAGATGGCCTAGAGTTATAGGGTTGCGGTTAGGGTTAAGGTCACGTTTAGGGTTATGGCTAGCGTTAGGGTTAACGACACTAATTCGGGTGCGGGTGAATTAACAGATGAATACCCGCCCATGATCTCATATACGCTATACAGACCGAGTTATAGCCAATTTCGTGTTAAAATGGAAAAACAGAGAGTCGCACAAGTTGCTGTCAAGGTCCCCAGTAAATCGAAGTATAATAACGGAGACTGAAGTGTAGTGAGTGCCTTTCACGGAGAGACGAGACCACGCACACTTCGACGCGCAGACACAACGTGGATGTAATTACGCTCGACAGAAACAGTCGGTCGAGTTCAGTTAACCCAGCGAGCATTTTGACGCAGGCAGGCACGCGACAGAAGTCCACGATTCACTCGCTCGCAGACCGACAGCTGTTGCAAACACATCGTCCTCCTATCAGACATCCCGGGCTTCCTCTTTCTTGCCTCAGCAGCAGCCGGGCACGCTCGGTCATTCCTTCACATCTCCTCCAGGGGTTCCCTCCTCTCTCCTCCCCTCCCTTGCCGCCTGGGTCCGGCTTCCTTCTACGGCTATCGGCCGGGGTATCGGGTTATCAGTGTGGGAGTCGGTGGGGGGCCCGGGCTGGCGGGATATAGCGGGTTTCTC
>Ga0209367_1006675_pt1 | contig 15953 bp, 16 predicted proteins | sample WorMetLIZISLAND2_FD_187412 | JGI IMG/M metagenome (GOLD analysis project Ga0209367, IMG submission 187412) | Marine gutless worms symbiont microbial communities from Max Planck institute for Marine Microbiology, Germany - Olavius geniculatus... ... | reverse complement strand
ACAACCCTGCAGGAGTTAAGCCACGCTGCCCTAGATAGGCAGCGGTGGGCAGCGATAGTAAGAATGGCGTCAGACACCAACGGGCATTGAGCCCACGGTTGTCGATGATGATGATGATGAAGTCATATTAAGCCCAAATTCCATTACTCTGACTTTCACGGGACTTCTGAAACTTTTGAAGGTTTCGGTGAAAGTCGCGGACGTGGATTGTGAAACGGGGATTTTTACTGGGACGTTTTGGGCTTTCAAACCGTCACAACATGTTGAGGTGGCTGAGACATAGTCAGCAAAAAATTTGTTTGTGTCACTCAGAAATGGAATTTAGTTCGTGACCGGACATGGAGAAAGTTTGCAGTCTTTGTAGCGAACTTTCTTGCGGAGTATGTGTAATGGAATTTGGGCTTTAAACAGCATGATTTGTGAACTGTGGACAGACAACAATAAATGACATTCAGCAACAGATGAACGAGCACTATCAGAAGAATACAACTCTACGCGAGGAAAACGTGGAACTGACCAACAAGCTCAAGGGACTCATAGAACAATATGAACTACGCGAACAGGTTGGTAACTGTTCGCTAGTCCGAAGGGGCATTGGTCAAAATTTCATCTGTTTGCAGTTCATCATAGCCAGGAGACACCATAACTAAGGTCCACCTTAGCCAAAAATGTTCATTCCTAACTATTCCTAACCCTAAACTTATTTGTAACTCTTGTGTTGTTTGGACTAGTGCCCTCCATAACTGTTTTTGGTTCGTCATATAAGTATGCTTTGTGTTTCACATTTATTTAGATCTTTATTTGTTTTAAGCAGATTTCAGATGATCGATTAAGTTGTGTGCATGATTTAGTTGCGTGTTGAACCATGACACATGGCCAAGTTCATCGTATGCTGCTTTGTACAATATTAGTTAATTTCATGAATAGACAACAGTGATACTTGCTATTGTTATTTTGCATTTGATTTATTGTTGAATTCTTGTTGTCATTGTTGTTGCTATCTTGTTGTTGTTGTTGTCTGCTGTTGTTGTCATAGTCATTGCTGTTGTTGTAGTCATGTGTTGTTGGCATTGTTGTTGTTGTTGTTGTTGTTGTTGTCCTCATCGTCATTCTTGTTGTTGTCATCTGTTGTAGTTGTTGTCCATGGTTTCCATTGTTGTTGTTGTGGATGTGTAGCACAAAGATTTTGAGGCTTAGCTGTCTGAAGCCAAGTTGTTGTAGTTGTAGTCATTGTTGATGTAGTTGTTTGTAGTAGTAGTAGTTGTTGTTGTCATTGTGTGTGCAGCATATAGAGAAGGTTTTACAGCACAAAGACCTTGAGGCCCAGCTGGCTGAAGCCAAGTTATCGCAAGCCGCTGTACAACTGGCCGAAGAAAAAGAGCGAAATCTCCAGGAAAAACAACAGGTACAGAATTGCAGGAGACACAGCTCCCATGTTGCTATTTTTAGTTAGATTCGAGGTAGTCTGTTAATTTCTTTTCTCAGTGTTCCCACACCTTTTAGAATGTTCGGATTACATCTTGTATGGCTGTAATCATACACTGCTCGTAGTGTATGTAGCTGCCATTTGTTCTTGTATTTAAACTTTGACAGGCTGAGAGAAGCTTCTCGAGAAACATTTTTGCACCCCTCATATATGTTAACACCACTATTATAAGCCCCAACTTGATGAATTTCGGGGTTTTTTGTGAGGTTTAAGTTATTAGATGAACACTGTTAGATACTATCCACATTGAGTAAATGTCTAAAAGTTAGCAGACTAATAGGTTTGCTTTCAGAAACTTGCCTTTAATAAAATATTTCTTTGTTATTCGAACAAAACAAATCAACAGTGGATTGATCCAGGGGTGGTTTTTGCAACGTGTTTTGGTGGTTTTTATTTATTGGGTTTTTTGGACAGGTATCTGGCCTAGTGTTTCAAGACTGATTATATTGCATGGTGGTTTATAGTTGTTTATTTATTTGTTTGTTTATTTAGTTGATTCAGGATGCACTGGAGAGCCAGAAGAAAGTGATGCTACTTGCCGAAAACGAAAATCAGTTGAGAGCACAGGTCCCTCACTACTTCTGTCATTTTGCATGATTGTATAGCACAGTGTGTATGGCATAGTTGCATTATTGTGCTTGTTGTGATTTCCGTCATTGATGGGGGACATGGTTTTGGTCTTGAGACTGTTTTGAAACGTACTAATGCCTTATCTTAGCAGCGTTTTGGATGCTGAACATGTTCGTGTTTGTTCATAGATAAGTGTATTAAAAATACTGTAATTTATGCATGTCGACTTAATACTTTTAGTATTTTAATAGTTTTAGCTAATATTTTTAATTTCTGCTGATGGCACGGCATACGAAAAATTTGAAAGAGTTTTGTTTTGCTGTATTGAAGCAATAAACTAGTAAATTTGTTTTTTATGTTCCGGCATAGACTATTTAATTTGACACGAAACATGTTCTTGTTCGGTCATCCAAAATGCAGCTCTTGGTCTCGTCTTAGACATAGTGCTCAACGTCTCAAATGTCGTTTCAGTCTCGGCTCTAGAAGTTTTGTGCACATCCTGATTATTGATGGCGTAAGTGAGTGAAACATAGATTTATAGATTTTTATAGCACACTTTATTTAAAAACCACGAGAATGCACTGAACACAGTTTTCCGCGGGCCACAGAATTTCGAGCCGAGCTGCTAAATTTGCCCTTTTCCGTGGAATTTTGATATTGCTGTGGAATTTCGCGGAATTTTACAGAAGTTAAGAAATGACCGATGATTAGTACTGTAGGACGGGCGTGTAGCACGGAGTCCAGTGGGCAGACGTCGTATGACCGGCTTCTAGCCAATCACAGCACGTATTGCTGTCCATCTGTGGGCACGAATGTGAAAGCATGTCTGAATATTATTCGCTGAAACCTCATGGAAATAAGATCCGTATCTCTTCATTATTATTATTATTTTATTCATTATTTTTTTAGATAGTTAATGTAGGAGTAAACCTCTACCCCTACACGTGGTGGAGAATGCGGGCAACGATCCCGCTACCTCTCTTATTTCCACGAGGTTTCAGCGAATAATATTCAGACATGCTTTCACATTCGTGCCCACTGACCGACTGGCAGCAAGTGATAAAAGTACGAATGTTCAGACAGCAATACGTGTCGTGATTGGCTGGATGTCAATCATGCGACATCCGCCCACTGGACTCGGCGCTATTCGCGCATCCTACAGTACAATCATTGGCTTTAAACTAACTATATCACGGAGAAAAATCAAACTGAGCTGCCTAAAACTGCATCCCTACTAATAATTACCATTGTATACAGCACAATCGTAAATTAACACAATCCAACTAATTGACAAATTGCACTTTTGAAAAGAAAAAACATCGATAATTTCCTTTGCATGTTGCTAGCATAATTGAGCGCCATGCCAGCATCCAAAAACTGAAGTTTTTTAAATAGAATAAAGCTTAGTTTGCGCAAAAATGGAAGGCCGCGGTAAGCCGCGGAATTTGGACAATTTTGCCGTAGTGAGCCGTGGAATTTTGTGAACTAGCCCGCGGAATTTCAGTTTGGCAAAATTTACCGCAGAAAACTGTGGGTTCTACTAATCACCTTTTCACAGAGTGACCACTTGTCTGAAAAACCTGGAGATGTCGGGGAATTTGAAACATGTGAGGGTAATGTCAGGGATTACGTTAACAGTCAGGGAAATGTCAGGGAAAAATCTTGTCAGGAAAAAGTATCCCAAAACTGTTCATTACTAGTTGAATATTTGCGTTCAACTCCATTTTTTTCTGCTCTCTTCGCTCGCAGACTTGTACTCCCATACTTTTAAATTTGCAGTGCCAGTAGGCCGCTTTTGTTTGCCTTTATTGTTTAAACTGCACTAAATTTGATCAGTTAATTCTTTGGAAAATAATTAAAATTGTTGCCAATAGACGTCATATCGCTACTGTTGCGAGGGGTGATACTCCATCTATGTTCCCTTAAAATGTCTGGAAAAGTCAGGGAATTTGTTTAGTAATGTTCAGGTATTTACCAGTGATGTAAACAAGACTTTTTTCAAGACCCAAACCAAGATTATTTTTGAGACAGAGACTTCTGTTTCGAGACCAAAGTTGAGACTTTATTTTTATGTCTCAGGTGATTTGAGGTGCTCTCAAAGTGATAAAGGTCTACATAATCTAATTTTAGATTTTTACAATGCTAGTCAGAAAAGGTCAACCAGATGGACTTCAGACTTGTTGAATGTATCTGTGCACGGTGTCAGGTTGCGATGTATCAGGAAAAGTACGATGAATTTCAGCAGACTTTGACCAAAAGCAACGACGCCTTCCAGAATTTCAAGAACGAAATGGACAAGGTAATGCTGTCACTGTGTTTCTGCGTCTGATGTCTGAGATAACAGTATTGTATTACTGCTGTATGCTTTACACCGTGTTTGGAAAAAAAACATCCCAAACATTATCGGTTGTCACTTGAAGAAGAGATATCCAATTATAATAATTTTTAGTACGAATATTTCTGACACAGCTGGCCATCAAACAATCATTCAGCATTACATCTGACACAATGTCTGTTTCTGCACTACCTGGGGAAAGCAGAACCAACGAAATATGAGTTGAAATGAACAGAAATATGTGAAAAAGCATTCCCAACATTATCAATTGTGACCAAAAAAGAGTTGTCAAGATTTTAATAATTTTTGGTACAAACATTTTTGACACTACTTTCTATCAAATGACTATTTTAGTTCCCACATCATCGAATGTCTGTTTCTGCACTACCTGGGAAAACCCGAACAGGCGGAATTGGATAAAAATGCAATATTTTATTGGTTTTGTTTCTCCAGGTAGTGCAGAAGCAGACAGTGGGTGCGGTGAAAAATTGGACAGCCATTTGATTGCCAGTTGTGTTGGAAATATGGGTGGCAAAAAATTATTAAAATCCGATAATTCTTCTTAAAGGTACTATTAAATATGTTCGGCATAGTTTTTTCTTGACACAGTGTATATCTGTGTACAATGATGGTTGACTGATATAATATAGCTTTATATGATTAGTTCCAGAATCACGGTTACACACACAATATGCTAATTCATATAGTGATGACAATATTAATTAATTACTGCTGCTGTTTTAGTATTTTTTGTTGGGTGTCGAAGAAGATAAAGAAGTTGGAGAAGGAGACAGTGATGTATCGACAGCCCTAGTAGTTGTATTAGATGTTGTAGGATGTTGTTTTGTTGTTGTTGTAGTAGTAGGTGTTGTTGTTGTTGATTAGATGTTTAAGAAGATAAAGAAGTTGAAGAAGGAGACAGCCATGTATTGGCAGCAACAAGCCACTACTACTACTACTAGTAGTTGTAGTTGTTGTTGTATAAGTATTAGTTGTTGTTGGCAGATGTCGAAGAAGATAAAGAAGTTGGAGAAAGAGACAGCAATGTATCGACAGCGCTGGGAGGGCAGTAACAAAGCACTGCTGGCCATGGCTGAAGAAGTGAGTGATGTAGTCTATACTTTACACCTCTGTAGGATGTAGTCAGCACTTTACACTGCTGTATCATTAGTGTTTGTTTATACAGCATGTCCCAAAAAATGTGCCATCTTTTTTTAATAACTCTGTGAAACATTGGCCGATTTTAATAGTTTTTGGCATGCCGCATCACAAAGAAACTTGACGTAAATGACTGTAGTTTTTGGCCACCACATCTTAATACTGTTGCTACACTACCTTGTGAAATGCAGAAGGTGTAGTTTGTGGTAATTTTTGGTGTAAAGAATTTCATAGTATAACAGAAATCCAAAGTACGGCAGTGGTAAGTGCATGTGCCATGTTTTGTTGCGTGCAGAAAGCGAACAGTGAAAAGGAAGTAGCGTTACTTACGACGAAAGTTACGAAGCTGGAAAGTCTATGCCGAGCGCTGCAGGAAGAACGCCGAAAACTCACAGGTTAATGGAAGAAAGAATGTGTGCTATATTCTGTTGTACTGATTTCACGTTTTTATGGATTATTTGCCAGCACTCTCAGCATTGGCAGGGAAATGTCAGGGAATCTTATAGCGTATGGAGACAGGTCACCCTGTACAGTGCATAGAAGGGACTCCTGTGCTCATGAGGTATTTCATTAGAAGTTTTATTTCATCGTTGAAGAATCAAAAATGCATTATTTCACATAATTTGGTAATACTGAAATGTTGCGATTTGGATGCCATTACTTCTGGGATTTGGGGTTAGCAGAAAGGCCGGAATCTCGGGATTGCATCACTAACCGGAACCGTTACGCCTCCAATCAAGCTTTATGTTTGTGATTACGTAGAATGGTGCTCATCTGATGTTTTGTGATCCATATGTCAGGTGACTCTCTGTAGCTCTGAAATGGGTTCCCATCAGCAGCGTTGTAGGTTAAAAAAAAGTAGGCGGGGACGGAAGTTGCATTTTTACGCGCAACAGCAGCTACTGCTGTAGCGAGTCTTAGTCATTCCGTCTGATAATGATGATGATGAAAATTTTAATTTTGCCTCTAAATGTCCCTATAATGAGGGTTGTTTGGCCCCAAATTTCGCATTTTTTGACACAATTTTTCCGACAAGCAAGCAGGGTAAGCCCACTGGTCATTGGTTAAAACTTGACACATGTGAGCGTAGTCACATAGGCCACCGACGCCGTTAGACGGTGCCTACTGTAATGCATCACTGCTTGCCCATTGGTCATTTCATGAAAACTAAACCATGTCAGTTCAGTTCAGTTACTTTACTCTGTGCACATTTTTAGAAGCATCCTTGTGTTTGTGGTTGTGTAGAAAGGACTGCGCCCAATGCAAAGTTGTCGTACGACGCACCATCAGTTAGCGACAGTGCTGCATCTTGTGATGTGCTGGATTCAGAGGCTGATACAGCTGCTGCTACTGCTGACGATGATGCTTTGAAGATGCCTACATCCGCTGGTGCTGCTTCGCAGAAGCCTGAGAGTAGCAGCAACGGTATAGAGGGTCCCAAGCTGGAGCAGTTCTCAACACTTGATGCATCCTCGGAGTCTGCGCCGGAGCCTGCTACCGATGATCCTGATGCTTCTGCGAAGCTGTCTACATCCACAGGTGCGGAATCACTGCCGGCCACAGAGCAGCCTGACTGCAATAGTCCACCATCCCCATCCAGTCACAGCAGTGATACGGACCTCGAGCAGCAGGTTTCCCCTACACCTCCCCCTTCGAACGACCCATCGCCGGAGCAGCCGCAGTTTGCAACACTTTCGCCCCAGAATGACACATCCTCGCAGGTGCTTGCTTCCGCTAGCGGTTCGCCCACATGCTGCGACGATGCCGCCGCCGCCGACAACGCCAGTAATACAGCTGCAGAGCAGCACCTGCCATGTGCGGGTGATACAGAAACTGCTGATTTATCACCTCCACCAGACGATGGATGTAGCGGCTGATGACATCTGATGTACCAATGAGGGGCGTCTAGATCCTTTCTTCAGCAGTTGGAGCAATTCCCACCCACATCTTTTCTCACCTTTTCCTCTTTCTTTACCCCTTCTCTTTTCCCATTTTTCCTCTTTACTGATGTTAACACGGCCAGAGGCCCAGAACGCTCATAGCCAACACCAAACATTGTCAAGGCCGCGTTGTCTTGCGAGGCCAAAGCCACAAAATTTTGCCTAAAGGCCAAGGCCAAGAACAACATCACTGCTTCTCTTTTTTCACTTTTTGGGAGTTTTCCCCAGATTTTTACGAGGTTCGGGGAACGTTCTAAGGTTGTCTGGTGGGTCCTGGTGTTCTGCTGCAGACGGCGCTGTTGATTTTTGGACATTCTGAATCTTGAAAAAAGTGTGTCTCGGAGCAAGCTGGAGAGAAACTCGACAACAGTTTGTTTTCTTTTTCAAATGGCTGAGAAAGATTTTCCTCCTCCAATTTTATGATAGAACATTTCCTCAGATGTATCTGTGCTGTAGCCGTCCCTTAATCAGATCAGAAGCGCCTTTTTGTGCACCCGGTTTTGCAAAGCAAAATACCGCTGGCCTACAAGTCAGCAACAGTTTTAATTTGTTCTTGTACATTTTCGTTGTTATGACAGCACGGCCTGACTCACGTCTTTTCCCATGCATTTCGAGTTTTGCGTAGCCTATGAATTGGTAGTCTTGCACAAATGTATGCTGTCATCTGTGTCTATAGTTTATGTGAAGTGTTTACACAGTATGTTAATATTTTCAACAAAAGTTTATTGCGTTTACTGTGAACAGAAATTCATATCACACTATGACTTATCTTGTCGGTTTCATCGTGTGTCTTCTAAATAGCCTAACAGTTTAAATACGCGTACAGAGCGACGCATAACTAACTGTACTGACCATTGGGCGAGCAGGGCGATCTCGTTGGTTGACGCTTACGTGAGCGTAGTCACATAGACAGTGCCTACTATAATGCATTCCGCTGCCCATTGGTCAGTTTGTCAAAAACTAATCCATGTCAGTTCAGTTCAGTTACGTCGATGTACGCACTTTTACACTATCGCAGTTGCTAACATTTAGGCCTACGTTAACTGCACATCAGACGGATGGGCGTACACGGGGAATTAGCAGTCATAGGTGGGTGGCGTTATAGAATTATATTTTGACGAATAAAGGTAGGCCTACATGTCTAACTATATGACGCAGTAAGAAATGAGATCTTTCAAAGACCGTGATACGTCATGAATCATAAAATCAAGCCAACAAATTCTTAACAATTTATTTCCGTAATAGGCTCTATAAATTGACAACAGTTTATTGAGGCGCTGAAGGCTGTAGACTAGCACTTGCACAATGCTCAGAAGGCAAATAAATAGGTCTTAGTTAATTCACTTATTTTAACACTCCACTAAAATCAAAATGACATGTCTGAGGGCGTGCACGTGATAAATTTCCTGCATTGGTGGCGGGGTTTAAGCGGCCGTAGACGACCGCCTCGCCCGTCATGTTTGGTTAAATACAATAACATACTGCTGCCTACTAATGCGGTCAAATTTCATATTATAGGCCCTAGACGAACATATTTGCTTTGACGTCCTCGTGGGGGCTCTGCCCTGCTAGGAAAATAAGCCCGTAGCTGGACGCACGGATCAATTCATGGTGTTCCGTGAGTGACTTTCACGCTTGTGTGGGGTTCCGCTGCAGCAAAAAGGTTGAAAACACTTAAATAGGCCCTTGGCCTTAACGGTTGTCAACTGTGGTCGCTAGACTGACATATCTGAGGGCAGGCTACGTGCGGTAGAGCCATGCAGTCGATGGTTACTAGGACAATATCGATCTGATGCTGTGAGCAGCATTGACGACGTACGCTTCTATGCTATAAGCTAAGCCTCAGGCCTTCAGTAGGGCTACAGGTAAACTGCGGGTAGGCCTACGTAGAAAACAGAAAAGTAAACGTTGCGCTAAAAAGTCGACACTGGAATATCATCTCATTAACATGTAGGCAAATGCATATAGGCCTACCTATGTTTGCAGTCAGGTATTCAACTAGGGCACTAGGCTACGCGATGACTAGATAGAGGCCCCTACATCCGGCAGCGGCCGGTAGTTGCTATAGCGCTTTTCGGATATTTATGTTTTACAAGGTAGTGTAGCGACATAATAGGTGTGGTGTACAATCTGTGCATGCCACTAAATAGCAAACTTTTCGTAGTCTGTTGGTGAAAAAAATGCAAATTGGTCAATATTTAGCGCAGATATGGACAATTAGCTTACTTCTTGACCTACCCTGTAATAACAGTGAAACGTCACGGATGCAGATTGGACGGCGATAGAGGGCAAATATGACGTTGGACGGAAGGGCATGGACAAGATGTGGTGTCGATTATCGTGACTTCAGTAGTCCGTGCAGACGAGCTTCACATTATCACAGCAATCCACGTCGACGTCGCAGACACCGCGCTGACGACGCCGATATCAATGATGATGACTACAAGAGCTCGACGCTGTATGAAGATTGCACCGAGACACCCAGTCCCAACTCGTCGCGTATAAAGATCGGTAGGTGACATGCTGAGGCTTGACAACTTACAGTAGGCCTACACTGATCTCTGTGATGTATTATACTATGCACCAAAAGCCGAGTTAACCGTAATGAACCATAAAAATACTCAGCTTAATCTTGAATTAATTCAAGATTTAGTGGATATATCATACAAATGCTCAAAGCTCATTGTACTTAGCACATTTATTACAAGTGAATGGACGCCAAGGCGTTGAATCCAATGCCAAGGTCACATTTTTGGGCTAGAGCTGTTCTCGAAGTCGAGGGTCCTAGGCCAGTCTTCGACGACCCTGGTAAAGTCTAAAGACGCGCGTATAGAGCGACGTAACTGAACTGACTGGTTTGGTTTTTGATGAACTGACCAATTGAGCAAGCAGTATTGCATTACAGTAGGCACCGTGTAACGGTGGCGGTGGCCTACGTGACTACGCTCACATACGTGTCAGCCAATTGATCAGTTCGTCAAAAACTAAATCGTGTTAGTTCAGTTCAGTTCAGTTGCGTCGCTCTGTACGCGCCTTAATAATTGCTTGGCTGTGTGCTTGTGCTTGCAGCCGAGTTGGAGAGTCGGATAGCGGCACTGTCATCTAGCACTGAGTCGGTGACGAAGCGACTGGGTCACCGGGCCGACAGAACGCTCAAAAACATTGACTTCGATAGTTCCTCCTCGTCAGGCGATGATAACCGTGCCAACACTGCTACTGCTGTCGTCACAAGACATCGTCGTCGACGTCCCATCGACAGCCACGTCCTGTCGGACGACAAAGACGAAGACGCTTGACCTACGATGCGTAATAGAAATGGTATAGCTCTTTGTAGGAAACCCAGCTACGGAGCTTCCCCTGCCATATGGGATCACACACTGTTACATGCTGTCGGATGAAGAAGACGACGCTAGACGTATGGTGCGTCATAGAATGGATAGATGGTGGAATGGTATAGCTCTTCGTAAGACACTCGTTTAAGAGCTTCGGAACGTCACCTGCCATATTGGATCGCGCAGTGTTACTGCTGTAACACGACGGAGACGCTAGACCTACGGTGCGTCATAAAATGGTTAAATGAAGAGATGGTATAGTTTTTCGTAGGACATTCACCTCAGAGCTACCGAGCGTCACCTGCCATACGGGATCACACAGTGTTACGTGCTGTCGGACGACGAAGAAGACGCCACAGTGCGTCACGGAAGACAACGTCATCGTCACACGCATCTCGTTTGTACACGTCTGTTGCGTTGCTCAATATAATGTTTCACGGCTCAATTTCAATTTTCAATCAGCTTTTCAATTTGCAGTTAGACAGCAGTAATCTACGTACGTGCGTGCATTGTGTCGTGGGTTGAAAATAAGTCCATGCATGGCAGGAAGTTGTAAAAATTTCAAACAAACATTGCAAATTTCCGACAACAGAAATCACGGCGCTCAAAATTTTAATTTTTCTCCTCGATCAGTTTCGTAAAAATGGGAGATTTTGACGTCAAATTTTGCATTTTGGGGCGAATATTTTCCCGCAAGAAAATATTTTCGATAACTTGCAGACAGCCAAAATAGCACGTGGGCATTGCCCCTCCCCTTGTGCCACCTGCCACGATCTACACCAGTGGAAGTGATACCGGGATGCTGGTGTAATTGACAGGCGGCAAAAGAATTACGAGACGAGATCGCGAGACTTCGTCAGGATGTTCGCCTGCTAAGACGCACCGCCTCGCCGTCACGTGACCTGTCGCTGTGGTTACGTGACCACTACGTATACTATCACGATGATGATGACGACGATGATGATGAGATGAGTCATCACTGGGCTGCTGATGAGTCACAAGCACCTGTCGGTCACAGCCCGCGCCGCCGCCGCTATTCTCCTGGTATTAAGCCTTGTTCATATCGACCGACTGAACTCAACTCAACTAGCCAGTTGAATTGAATTGAGTTGAGTCGGTCGATATGAACAAGCCTTTAAACGTCGGTCTTCACTACTCCAAGTGTCACCAAAGATTATAGAGCTTCGCTCGCTCTGTAATCTTTGGTGTCACTAGTGCTCCGAACAGCGCGAAGATTTGTGATAAGGTTACAGAAATAAATTGCATCATTAGGTTTAGCGGACCTTGGCTATGGTGGTCCCTAATGATACCGCAACGCAGTATGCGGCCATCCATTACCCGCATCAGCGAACAACAATTAGACCCGCGGTTTGCAGCTACCATTGCCCCAATCAGCCACACTGCATTCACCCCGTAGCCCGTAAGCTACTGTTTATTTCCCGTCCCGCTAAGGGTAGGAGGCTGCAGTATAACTATTTATTAGCTTATAGAATCAGCGCCCTCTTATACAAAGAAGTCCGTCTTTGCTCTTGGCTTTCGCCTCGATTTTAGCATTTGGGCACCAGTTCGTCCGTTTTGACTCCAGTTTCTAGCTATATGCTTATGCAAACATAACTATAGTAATAAACAGCAAATAACGCTCCTTATCGCATGCAAGTCAATCTCCGTGGCAGTTTATGCATTCCGGATGTATTTTGTACCGGTTTTGGTCATAGGGGAAACAAAAAAATAGGCTAACACTAAAGAGTCCACGAAAATACGCCATTTCCACATCAACGTATCAAGTCCTGTTTTGTCCCCTCCTCATATCACATCCCTGTCGGTGCCTTCGATGCTCGTCAAAATGTAACTTCTTATCTGCCTACGAATAATCATCATGATTAGGCCTATACAATGGGCTACTTCACTTTCTGGAGACTAAAGTTTTCGGTCAGCGAAAGGCTCAGCGAAAGACTAATAGGGTGTTTACACGATAGAGCAAACATCGAGCAAACATCGAGCTGGCTCAAATGTAGGCCTATATAGGTTTCTCTTAGCCCACAGCTGATCACGTGTTATATAGGCCTTCCAATATTACAACCCGCCCGCCCTCCTATTTAGCATGCTAATTACCATAAAACGTCGAGCTAGCGCTCGATGTTTGCTCGATCGTGTAAACACCCTATAAGTCAAAAAGTAGTCAGTCGATTTGCTTTCAGGCGGCGGCGGCAGTGGCATGACATTGTATCGGGCGTTATCACCAACTGCCAGATGCAATGGAAGCAGCGAGCGCTCAGTGTTCTACAAACCATTGAAAACGCAGCACTACAAGCATACTGGGAGAAACCATAATTCACCAACCAATGCACAACGGTATGTAGGCCCACACGTCACAACAACAGCACCGAAGTTGTGTAGGCGACTAGCTCTTTATGGAAAACCCGTCGCAGAGCTACGGAGCGTCACCTGTCATAATGGGAACGCACAGTGTGTGTTACGTACCTGCCACCTGACGTGTTGAGATGATATCAGAAAGTCTTGTCTCGATGTTGACATTTCAAGACTCGCGTTTTTCGCACTAGATTTTTTTGGGGAGGGGGCTTGGCTTGGAAAGTAAACTAGGGGGCTAAGCCGCCCAAAGCCTCTCCATGGAGCCCGACGGGGCTTTGTTTCAATTAACATAGCTGCAGTGTCTGCGCTTGCTGCGCTGCGATTGTAATCAGAAAAATAATTATCAGATGTTGATAATTTTTGGCACTAATATTTATGAGTTTTATAAAAACAACTTCATTTTTCACATCATTTAATTTCTGCTCGTGTACTAAATGGAGAAAACAAAACCAACGAAATATTACATTTTTATCCATCGTCGTATTTTTGCTTTATCATAATTAACTGCAAAAAATCATATTTTCTCCTCATTTCTGTCACTTTGGCCATGGAACAAAATACAACAAGAAATTTGAGCTAATGCTTACGAGACGCGCGAAAGCCTATAGCAGTTTCTGTTCGCAAATTCCCTTAGTCTATTTCCAGCTAGTTCGTCGCAATTCATTCTTGAAGGGCGCGGCGCAGCCGAAAATTGCAAAAAGAAACAATGAAAAACCTTATTATTGGAGTTCAAGGTCTTTCAAAGTCATCGATTTTGATACAACTAAAAAGCTCGTCACAATGGGGCTTGTTGTGATAGGCAGCATATGTATGCCTATCTGATACCGTTTTCACGGTAGACTTGCCAACAACGGTAAAATAACGACTTTTAAAGGGTACCGCTCTTTGATGCCCTCTTGCGCAGGTTTCCTCGAACCTAGAAGGCCGAGGCTTGGACCGTTGAAATCTACGTTCAATGCTGAAAATTTCACATGCATCTTGTCTTGGTCTATCTGTAGTAAATTCGGCGCAATTAGCTCTTGAAATGTGTCTCGCAGCCCAAAATTGCCAAAAATCTATAAAACACCCTATTTTGGCGTTCAAGGTCATTTAAGGTCAATGAATTCGATGGCAATCGAGAGCCAGTTACGACTTCCTATTAGTGATTAATAGTAACCTAGGCCCTATCTCTCACCGTTATTGCGATACAACGACCTATTGGCTACAAATCGCAAATTTTTCCCACCCCTCTCATTTAGCAGCCTTGTTCGGGGTGATCCCGGCGAATTTATGGAAAACCTTTACGGTTCCTAAAACTAGAGCATTCCGGGCAGCCGTAGGTAAAAATTTTGTGATTCTAGCTTGCACCGTTTATGACTAATCCACCCGTGTGACAGACAGACGGACAGACGGACGAACAGACAGACAGACAGAATTGCGATGGCTAATACGAGCTAAAGCAGTAGCTGCTTTCGCATGTAAAAATTGGGATTAAGTTTGAGGTGGGTTTTTGCGTGGGTTTTAACGAGTTTGCTCTTCAAAACACGGTGGGGTTTTTTGGACTTGGAGGTATCTGGCCAGGTGTTGCAACCCTGTACGCGATCATGTATAATGTATAGTGTTATCGTTGCACGGTTGTGCCATGCAGAAAGAGATTATTCCACACGTTCGACGTGTCAGGAAAGCGAGCGTACAAACCGCATCGCCCAGGCGACCTCAACATTGGGGACGTGATCAAGTACAGACGGTCAGGGGGCCGCATCCACGTCGGCCTAGTGCGCTATGTCGGCCACTTACCTGGCAAGTCCAAACCGGTCGTCGGACTTGAGACCGAACAAGCAAGTAAGTTTGTAGTCAGTAAATGATACAAAAAAATCTGAGCCATTGCTCACGAAACGCACGACAGCATCGATGTAAAGTAGTTTGGCCGTAATTCACACTTAACAGCTTGAAATCATCGAATAATTCACTGAAAACCAATTATTTTGGATTTCAGTCTTTCAAGGACATCGGTGTTATACCCGTGGAAAACTCGTCAGCATGCAGTGCAGCAAGCTAAAACCTGCTATTTTTGGGTTCAAAGTCGTTGAAGGTCATGCATCCATCTTGGTACCACCGGAAAGTTCGTCAGCAGTGCTTGTTATAAGCAGCAAGTCTTAAAGTCTGTGCTTATCTGCAACAGTTTTCAGGCTAGATAACGATAAAATAACGAGTTCTTAGGCGGTACGAATGTTTGACGCTCTCGTTTGCGGAAAATCTTATCACCCAGCGGCACGAAATATTGTCACTGAAAACAACAGACTGCGTTATCATAGGGTGAAACCCGGAATCTCTACATCACCTGGGCTTGGTTCGGTACCGGGTCGTAACAGACAGATGAACGGAGAGACGGACGGACGGGCATAATTAGTCTACCAGCTATACACTCGTAGTACGTGCTTAGCACTCCGTGCGGTCATGCGTAAAAACTAACAATTTAATCTTAGTGCATGTAAGATAACATAGGGCTACTAACAGTTTTCAAAATAACTTTTCTACTCATGGCTGGGCTTAAACCCGACTATAGGCCAAGCCTGTTCAGTAAAATGTGTGCAGAGATCTCTCACAAATTTTTTGATGCTGACATTAATCTACAAAAACTTATAATGAATTCGGCATCACAGGCTGAACGGTAGTTCAAGCCCTGTGTTAACGGCGACTTCTCTTTCTTATGGGAAAGCCAAAAATTCGACCCCCCCACAGAATCAAAACCCCTGACCCGATTGAGATAAAATTTGGCACGG
>Ga0209367_1006674_pt1 | contig 15955 bp, 8 predicted proteins | sample WorMetLIZISLAND2_FD_187412 | JGI IMG/M metagenome (GOLD analysis project Ga0209367, IMG submission 187412) | Marine gutless worms symbiont microbial communities from Max Planck institute for Marine Microbiology, Germany - Olavius geniculatus... ... | reverse complement strand
GTCAAGAAGTGACTGGTAGAGCCTGTATTGGTCAGGAGCAGAACATTATCGATACTGTAGCTGTCAAGTGGGCCAGTGTACAAGTGTCATAGTGGGCCAACACTTCAAGCAGTTTTACTGTAAGCAGTTAGAAAATGGATAACTGAATAAAATGTCAGTCACAGTGTCAGAAATATGAACAAAATGTGTTTTTACGCGTTATGTTAATTAAGCAATCATGGCGCATTGAATAAAAAAGTGATATTTTGTTTGTTCTATTTTCCCCAGGTAGTGTAGAAACAGATGTTGAGTGAGATGGGAAATTAAATTGTCACTTGACGACAAGTTGTCTCAGGAATATTCATACAAAAAATTATTAAAATCCGATAATTTTTCTTCACGTTACAGTCGAAAATGTTGGGGATGTTTTTTTGGGGACACAGTGTATATAGGCAACGCAACCACTGGCAGATCCAGAAGCCGCAAACGGGTGGGGGAATTGGGTATCGAGCTCCCTAGCGCGAGCTTATAGTGAGGGTCTGCGGGCTGAGCTCCCAAAGGGGGTTCAGAGACAAGCCCTTGCTCAGTGGGTCCGACTGTCGAAGCCCTCTGAAGATGAAATAAATCTGTAAAATTTTACATTAAAATTTCAAACGGTTCCTGAGAAAACAGCGACAAACTTTAGGAGGCTACTTTTTGCCGCACCCTGTAGTGTTAGTGAAATCTTGTAAAAAAAACTCAAAATAGCCGTCATTTTATATATATTTTTTGAAGACTAACGTTGACAAACGTCACAGAACATTTTCGAAACGATAACAAATGTTTACAATTTGATTATTTATCAGTTTATTACGTCTATTGTGATAAACGACAACAGTTGTCGCCCAGAGACGGTTGATGACGTCATCAGTGACGTGACGTGAGAGTCTGTTCCTCATGCCGTGTTCATTGTCTACAACTCTACACACAGTCAGAACTAAGATAGATGTCTGTCGTTTCTGCACATCGCTAAACTGTACAGGGTGGGCCGACAAAATTGGCATCATATTTTGTATGCTTTGACTTTGTCAACTATCAACTAATTTTGAGCATTTTTTATTGTCAGATTCGGAAGATAATTTCTAATAACACTATTATTAAAAATCCCACCACACCTCAAGTGTGTCGCTACACTATCTTGTAAAATTTTAGAGTCGTAAAAGCAATAATTATAAACAAGACTTCTGTAACAACACATTTCAACATCAACAAAACAACTTTTTTGTCTAAGTTGTTGTCTAAAATAACTGTCACAACATGCAGTTTTTACATCAGATATTTAATAAGTATGTCTGCAATTGCTGCTGAACGACGCACTCAAACCGGTGACGTCACTGAGCAATGGTGCGATCAACGAAACGCCGTGTTCTGGTGCTTTCACAAGTCACAGGGTAGTGTAGCGACACACTTGAGGTGCGGTGGGATCAGATAATGTTATTGCAAACTTTCTACTGATTTTGACAGTAAAACAATTTTTTTGAAAATCAACGCAGGAAGAATCGCAGTTAATAAAGCAGAATTCCGCTTGTTAATATCTTGATTCATTCCGGATATATTCGCAGACGAAGCCAAGTTGTGCGATTGTCCCATGCAAAACGCGCCGAATTTTTGACGTTTTTCGCCATGCCACATTTTGCAGTGCTTTCCCCTGAAAGCTTAATTTAAATCATGCCTGTTATGCGGCACATCACGTGAAAAAGTTTAGTAAGCTTATTTTTCCTGGCCCAAAGTTTATACGGCTAATACTGGTACGTTAAATTTTTAGCCAGTTTTTGAATGTCCGTTGTTAAATAATGTTGCAGAGCCCGCCAATGGTGGAATGTGCGCCGGTAAGCATTGACCATTCTCCAGCGCGTACAACAATTTCACGATGCAGCGGCCGAAATATGGTTTTTCGAATAAGCTTCAGTTGGTTTAGTTGGATCCATCTCTAAAACTGTGTTGTTAGTGGAACAAAGTTTACCTGATTTTTTATGAACGCGGAAGGAATCGTATATAAGATCGTAACGTTGTCCGATTTTGGATATCTTTATTTGTTCTGGAGATATCCGAAGTCGAAGTTTATAAAGTTTTCAGTCTTAAATCGTTCCGCATTTTGAACGTTTTGACACCAATTTTTATTTCGCGGAAGGAGCGAAAGGAAGGCCGCCAAATATCTGGACTTGGATTCTAAAACTGAACATACTTCTGATCATGTGCATGGCAAAGTTTTATCAGTCGATTAGCCTACGCACTTAGTCACACCTGGTGGCAGTGGTTTCGTAGCCGGGGAGGCCCCCTATATTTTGGGCTATCGGAAAATTATTAAAAGATCTTCTAGATATCCGAAATTTTTCTTCCAACAATGCCAAATTTGGCATTAAGGTCTCCCATTTTAACGAAATTTAGCGGCAAAATTGAACGTTTAAGCACCAATTAATTTCCGCTGCCGGAAACGTTGTCTGTCATCTGATGTCCGAAAATTGCAATTCATGTCCCGCTTATTTTTTTAAACCCAGGACGCTGTTGCCTGGTGGGAAACCTTTACGCTATAGCGCAGCGTATAACAAACATTATAGATGCAAATAGGCTACTTTCTCTTTTAGCAACATACAATTCATACATTTAGGCTTTATAACTGTTATACGAAATAAATTAGGAACCCATGGCTTTGTTCAATTTTGTACTCGAGTAACGTGTGTACCGATACTCGAGTATTCGATGTTCGAGTACTATTCAGTATTCGAGTACTGTGCACAGCCATTTTATTAGTTTTCTCTATGCAGGTATTAATTATCTATGGTTAGGGCGTGGCAGTGTTTACGTTTAGTGTTTGTTTATTGTAGTCGTTTAATTGGTAAAAAGTGCGCAAATATGGTACGCTCTATATGTATTTTGTCAAGATATTAACGGGAATAGTTGTGATGTATTTTATATAGCTTATATGCAAATTTTATTGCCAATTATGCTATATATCTAGATAATGTGTGTGGGCGTGTGTGATCATACAAAGGTAAAGCACACCTGTAGAGTGTTGCAGACCAAGTGATCTACTGCTAGCCTTAACCTGAAGCTTTACACTGTTTGGCAACTCAATATACTGAAATTTTGCATTTGGGGCCACGGCAAATATAAGTGCCATTTTTGTATTTTAGTACACTTTGATAATGGTAACGTACGTGATACAGCACCCAATCTTTGGTTGCAACCGGTGCTTTTTTGTCATGCCATTTATGGCTAATATTTGTTATTATATATTCTGTTTGTATTTGGCGCATTGTAGGCAATTAGTTTTACAGAAACTGATATTGAAGGTAAGTTGACGTCAGAAACTCATTTCAATGTCAGTATATCAGGTTCTACAGTAATTTTCTGCCAGATTTGGTCCCAAATTTTAGGACACAAATTTGGCTTGTTTTCTCTGTTCTTGATTGTTATCATTCTGTATGATTTTCATAGGTAGACAGAAGTGGCATTGTGGTAGGGGGTTCAGAAAATGGGCAGAAAATTTTTGCTCAAAAATGCATAATTTGTAGTTGAACCCACCATTTTGCAGAAATTTGGGACCAAAGTTGAAATGTTGAGCACACCCTTAATTTTGTCTGTTGGAAATTTGCAACTGTCTGTTGGTATTCTGTTGGAAATTTGCATTATTTGTCAGAAAATTGCAACTTCCTGCCTTGTGTACATTTTTAACCTACAACACTCAGATAGGCAGTTATGCCAAAACTGCACTATTTTGATGCATTGTGGACTTATTGGCTAACAGCACCTGTACAAGTGCTATGTGTTGAGATGCCGTTGATTAATTATAGGCCTTTAGGCTGTTGTGAACTTATTGTATAGACTACTATATTACTGATGTGACTTGTTCTCCAGATGAGAATGTGTGTAAAGTTTATGTGACCTGTCAGCCATGCAAAACAGAAGTATAAATGAGAGTGGTGTAGAACCAAATCGGTAAACTGGTCTAGGGCTGGTAGGGATTAAAATTATTTGGATCGATTAGCCTAGTCTCCGCAAATTAGCTTTTAGTAGTGATGTTTGTGCTGCAGAATTCCGCGACTGTTTCTCGCTAAATACCAAGGACAAGCACATCACTAGTGTTGAGCAGTTGGTGACAATCATGCGATCACTGGCATTCAGTCCAACAGTCGTTGAGGCCCAGAAATACTTCGTTGAAAACCACAAAGGTTCGTCTCTGTCAGCATCTGTCTGCTGGTATTCAAACAGCAGGTTTACGGCAATATCTTCTGCCAGCTGTTGTACGCTTTGCAAGCCCCCATGATCAGACTACTAGTTCGACTACTCGGTACATGTATTTGGACTGCATCATTGCTTTAGTTCGCGAAAATATAACTAGTCACTACCAGTAGTTGTGCCCTGTAGTTAACATGGTCTTTCTGACAGACTGCAAAAATTGTTTGGAACTAATCGATTAAACAAAGTTAATTTCTGTGGATTAATCAGTATACAAATAGTGACTGGCGTTCAGGTCATCATTGAAAATGTTTTGCCATAAGTTTGTAAAATGTTTCCTCGAGGCCGAAGGCCAAGGTAAACATTTTGCAAACCGAGGGCGAAAAATTTTCAATGATGACCACGACTTCACTGTTATGCTCGCTAGTGGGCGCTAGTTCACTGAACTGTTGACTGGTAACAGTGCATATTTGTCAACGTCACGTGATGTGATTTAGACCAATGATGTGCAGCCATTTTGCATTGAAGTATAACAATTAAAAATTGTAACCAGTACTGTGCCTAGTTTGTGGTGTTGTTTTTGGCTCAGTTTGAGTGAGTGAGTGAGTAGGGTTTAACATCCCATTCGACACAATATAGGTCATTTTGGGGATGGCCTTTTCAGGCAAAATGCACACAAACACATAGTAATGGAACAGTAAGTTTAACTTCTACAATAAATAAGCAGAAAGTTTAACCTTCACAGAAACACAAGAAGTGAGCTAAACATAAAATTGTAAGAACTCCAATATACGCTTGCATATGTAATTAACATAATGGTAGTTCTAATAAGCTTTCCTGTTATTCTCCAGACAGTTTGAGTTGTAGTCTACTATCATTTGTACATAGTTTTATTTAGTGCATTAGCATAATTATTTCGGGTGTTTAGTTTACTGTGTTTGTCTGCCACTGCTTGTTTGGTAGAAGGGCGTATAGACTTTGCGACATTTGTGAGCATTCTTGACAAACATTCTCATCTGGAGAAATGTCAACAGGATATCGTGGATGCATTCAAAGCTCATGATCACTCTGGGCATGGAGTTGTCCCAGCCTCAGAGCTCAGACGTATCCTCACACAGTTCGGCGACAAAATGTCCAACACTGAAGGTACATACTTTTTTCTGTTTATCACTTGGTGGCCACAGGTTCTTGAAAGCTCCTGAAAAAACTTTCCAAAGCCCTGGAAGGTTCTTCGCAATTGGGTCTTGAAAGTTTTGGAATTTGATGTCAGAGGGTCTTGAAAGTCCTTGAATTTCAGTTGTTCAGGATCGTCATTACCGCGATGTGAAAATTTTTTTCATACAGTGCCAGAGTAGTTTTGGTGGCTCAATGGTTAAGGTGTTGGATTCGAGACCAAAAAGTCCATGGTTCAATTTCCAGCTGGTGCACTACCAAGTAACAACTCTGGGCAAGTTGTTAACACCTACATGCCCGTGTAAGTGCAAGTGGTATAGTGGTTGGTGTTGATTTGTAACTTTCAGGTCACGGTTCGATTCTCACTACCAGTCATTTGCAAGCAACCTTGAGCAAGTTGCTAACCTACTATGTGCTCAGGCCAACTCAGCCTCCTACCCTCCATGGGATGGGAAATGAGTAATAGCTTACGGACTTTGGAGTGAAGGCCTAGTGTGGCTGATTGGGGCGGTGGTATGTCTGCTTGCTGCAAATCGTGGGTCCAGTCTTTCACTGATGCATTCAATGGATGGCCGCATAGTGTGCTGCAATATCATTAGCTCATGCCAATCAGCTGCCACTTCGAGATTGTAAAGCACTTCTGAATGCGCTATAGCAAGTACCGGACTTTACCTTTTTTTACCTATAAGTGACATAAAATATCATGGGAATGAGAGAGGAAAAGGCACTGGAAAGTCCTGGAAAATCTCTTGAACTTTTTTTGCTCAAAACTGTGGCAACTCAGTTATCATCTGATGCAGTAAGTAAATAAGGTGGGCTTAGGTGCTGGAAAGTTGTGGAAAAGACTGTATCAAATGTTTGCCACATTTTAGACCCATGTACGTTGTCGGTCTTTAATTCACAAAAATGCATTTAAATTACTATTTTGTAAAAATTTAGTAGATGGAGATATGCACTCTCACGAGCACTATCTGTTTGTTAATTAAATGATAAGCATCAGTGTTGTGGATGTCTTTTTAACTCCGTCAGTGGAGGTTATATCTTTGAAGAGTGCAGATGACCAGCTACTATTGCTGCTACTACTACTGTCACAACTAATGTTGTTGTAGTGGAGAAATTGTTTCGCGATGCTGGGGTGCAATCAGCAGGTCAAGTTCGCTACGACGACATCATTAAAGTTCTACTCACACCTCTCCCCGACTACTGAAAATCTTTGCTGCGACAGTTTCGCATATCTCTGCCAGAAGTAGTCGAATATATGATACAAAATGGTTCAAATACCATCAGCATTTAATTTCAGTGCCTCTGTATTTTAGGAAGTTAGGGTGCTGTATAAACTGTATTATTATTATGAGGGGCATTCAAAAAGTTTTGAAAGTTGATATGTTTGAGTGAAAAAATTTTTTTTCAAAATCTTTACACCAGTAAAATGCACACTTCTTCCGAACTCATGTGAACTTATGATGCCATAAAGTATTTTATATCGGTCTCTCCAGCCAGGCTTCCACCAGAGTCATTTATTGTTTGGACAGCAGATATCGCAGAGAAAATTTCTCAAATTTAAAAAAGATAATAGTTACTGTAGGTCAGGTCTCTGCTGTATGTAGGGTGGTCTTATTGTACAAAGTCAGAGTCGCGAACAGCTTGCTGGGTAATTGTAACTTGGGGATTGGACTGCACTGCCAGGAACTGCCAGATTTAGGGGAGATCCCAGGCCCCCACACGTCGAGGCTCCCCAGGTCGTACGTTGTAAAAATTGTTTAACCTTTCACAGAGATGACTGATATCACTAACTGTTAACTTTTCAATAAAATTTCACTTACAACGTCAAATTCTGACATGACATCGTAATTGACATTGACATTGACATTATTTATGGTCAGCACAGATTCTGGCTACTGTGTATTCATATTGCAAATAAAAAAATTCATGAACATATTTGTCAGGGCTTCCACAAAATCACATATCCCGGGGCCTCGCGTTCATAAATCCGGCTGCAGACTAGAGAATTTTTGTGCGCCGTTTTGTGCTGTTTGCATTAGCACTCCAAATTGTATCTGTTTAACACTTTATGATGTCATAAATTACAATGATGTCACAGCTGCTTTAAGCTCATATGAGTATGAAAGAAATATAACTTTTACTGGTGTATAAATTTTAAAAAGTTTCTTAGTCTAATACATGGGGGCCTATCGAGTTGCGAACTTTATCTAATTTCTCTTGTACATATAGTTTTTTCACGGCTGGCGCAGATTTTGACTATTGATTATTTATAATCACAAATCAGAAATTCACGGACATACTTGTCCCAGGGCCTCGTGTTGGAAAATCTGAAGGAATGTCATGCAACAGTGAACCCAATTTTACACTGTTTGCGCTGGCACTCTAAATAGTTCCTGTTTAACACTCTATGACGTCATACATTACAATGACGTCTTATCTGCTTTAGGCTCATACCTTTTCAGCAGAAACATACGTTTTATTGGTGTATAAGTTTTTCAGTCTAACATATCGACTTGCAAAACTTTTTGAACGTCCCTCGTATTATTTAATTCATGAGACTCGGCCAGGTTCTTGTCGACTTTGTGGGCTATACAAATTTACTTACTTAACTTACTTCACCACTTTGTGGCTTATATAAATTTGCTTTGCTTACTTAGACTTATGTGATCAAATTTCAACCTTTGTGTTTCTGTTGATGTTGAGGCAATGGTGTTGCCTTCTTTTGAACAATCATTTCTGTTTACCACTAGATGTCGCTGTGAAGAAACGTTAGCAAATGAATTAGGTTATTTTAATTTATATATCTTATTATTCACTCTTTCGGCATATGCAGTTATTCATTCAGAGACAATATCGAGGGCAGAACGACTAAACATACTATCTGTTGTTGATGACATTTCGAGAAAATTGAAACAAAGTTTCTACGTGATGCATTTCCCAATGTTTTAAATGTTTCACAGTTTGTTAATTAATAACATCGTGTAATGACATAGATATATATATATTTAACAAATACTGTGCAGATAGGTTTTGCCACTTTACCCTCAATTTTCAAGATTTCTACGCTGAGGATTGCTTTTCACTGAATTTAATGCACATAAAGTGCAGTGAGGGAGGGCAAAGGCTTCATAATCATTGCCAGCATTGGATTTTTTGAGTGTCTGTTGGAGTATCTCGATCTTGGCCCTTTCACACCATAACTGACCCATTGAGGGGGTGGAGGAACCCCCCCAGTATAGTTCCTGAAAATGAGCAGAACCCTCCACCCCATTTCTACCCTACCTGCCTCTGCTCAAACAAATTAATGGAAGCATTATTATAACATTTTATTTCATCTACTTGTGCTGTTCTGCAGTCTAAAACGACCAGATGGGAGCTTATTTTGAAAAAACCTCCTTAAATTTGACAAACGCTATAGTTTAAATTGCTGTTTGGTGATATTATATTATGCTATTGATATATTTCTATTTACTTATTATTCACTATGTATATAGTGGCTGCTGATTCTATGTGAGACATGTATAGTGTTTTGTGTATATAATACTGTAAAACACTACATTTTTGCTGCATCTCGATTTTGTGACTTTGGAGTGTAGAAATTTCACACACTGCAATTTGGCGATTTTTTCCTCCCGGTTGTGTACTTTGCTGCGTGATGTTCAAATTGGCATTAGCCATGATGTGAATGAAATTATGCTGAATACTTTATACGTGTATTCACTATTCAGTGCACTTTTTGCTGGTTTAGTGGTAAGCCATGGTTTTGTCACTGAAATTCTGTGTATATAATTACTGTCCACGGTAGCAATGGCAGTATTCTTTTCAGTTGAGTTATTTTTGTCTGTGAACAAGAAAATTCACAAAATGTTGCACTTAGCTTGATGAAATTTTGCATCAACCTGTACCCTGACAAATGCACGAACGTTATTGAATTCCAAGGTCATAAGACAGAATTTTCACATTTTTCGCCTAAGTTGCGAGAATGGATAGGGAAAAACGTTTGTTAGCAGGATTACAGAAAAGCTACAGATAGATTTGCCCAGTGGCGGTTTTAGGCCCGGGCCGGGGGGCACAGGCCCCCCAGTTTTGCTCCAGCCCCCCAGTTTCGTAGCCACCCATGATTTCTGGCAAAGATAACACAGATATGATTTTTTTGCATTTCTAAATTTTAAAAAATGGGCAAATTTGAGGTTGCCATTGAACGTCCAACAGCCGAAAGTGCTTCAGCTTCAGGGGGCTTTGCGCCCGACCCAGTGAGTGGGGCTCTGCCCCTGGACTTCGTTGGGGCTCCACACCCAGACCTCCGTTATAGACTCACGCTACCGTGCTCACCATGGCATGGGGCCGTGCCCCTCAGATGTTGCAGGCTGGAACCACCACTGGATTTGCATGAAATTTTCAGATAATGTTGCATTTCACAAAATTTCCTCTGGGCATAATTTCCCCCAAAAGAAATTCCCCTAATCTGGATAGGTGTACAACAGACAATATCTCCCAGATTTGCAAAATGTTGCAGAGGCACAGCCTACGGCAGTACTTAACCTTTTTGCAAGGCTATCTTGTTTTGCAATTTTATTCTATTTACAAATTTGTGAACATTCTGTGCATGCACAAAAATATATGATTTTTTAGAACAGATAGGATGGTACACACATTATGTATTGTTATCATTTGAATACATTCCACCGTGCTCTACGTATTTTTTTCATTTTTGTTACATTTTGTAAAACTTTCACTGTACAGTTATGTAACTGCGGCCTCAGCATTGTTACCTTTAGTGTTTGAAATGTTTCACAAAGTTTAAAATATCATTTCAGACATTGGGACAATAGTAGTTATTTTATTATATATCATTGTTGCAACGTTATGAATATTGTTCGTATCATATCACGTTGGAATATACACTGCGCCGCAATAAAAACTGGCCCTAGAACACTGTCAAAAAACAACATTAAACCAAAACTAACATTAATGTAAATTAATGTCCAACATTTCTAGTTAATTCGGGAAGAGTACATAAAACATGGCTTAAAAGTATGAACCATAAATAAAGAAGTCAAATTTTAAAGAAATGTTTTTAAGATACTGGTACAAACAGCTATTCATGGGCGTCTGGTATTAACGTCATTGATAAGTCACTACTGTATAAACAAAGTAGCATTAAAATGATAACTGTGTACAAAACGGAAATTCTAGCATCTTTTTATACAAAATTTATGTTAAGCATGCAGGCAAAATCAAACACAGCAGCCACTGTGGCCATCACAACCAACAGCCACCACCAGAGTTTTAAGTATTAACGCGGCTGAAAAAAACCCAGAAGCAGCCGAAAAAATGCACAGAAATTTGTCATATTCACCAAATAAATGAAAAATGTCCAACGGCGCTAAACATGACTACAAAAAATGCATCACAAATATACTGTACAGTGTACATATACATAAGCTAGTAGGCAGTTGCAAAGCGACTGATCAATACTGCCTGCCACACAGACAGCAGACAGACAGACCTGCTGCCTGCATTTAAGGGTCTCTATGTAGCTGGCAGCTCATAAACCAATATTGTAAACACTGACGGCTTGAGCTCAGCCTTAAGTTGCCTCAAAACTGCTCCAGAAATAACAAGAACCCAGCTGTCACTAGGGGAAGCGAACCATATTGCCTGTACCTGAAAGTCAGCAAATGTGAGCGTTTCTTACTGACTGACATATGCGGGTGATATAATGTAAAACTTGTGACACCATCCTGAATACTTGCATTACAACTTGCAGCCAAACAGCTGGAGATAGCGACCATTACTACCGACAGTCTATAGGAACTTACAAGAAACTTACCAATGCCCTATACAACAGTAACATCACCAAGTCTTTCAATGTAGTGTTTAGCCAAAATAGAAAAGAAATTTGAGCTAATGCTCATGAGACACGCAAAAGCCTATAGAAGTTCCTGTTTGCAAACTGTCAGTCTATCTCTAGCCATTTTGTCGCAGTTCATTCTTGTGAGTGTGCGCTGCAGCCGAAGATCGCAAAAATCAATAAAAACTCCTTATTTTGGAAGTTGAAGGTCTTTCAAAGTCATTGATGTTGATACGACTAAAACGCTCGTCACTAGTGCTTGTTGTGATAGGCAGCATGCCCATGCCTATCTGCAACCATTTTCACGAAAGACTGCGAAAGACGGCCAACAATGGTAAACTGACTTTTACAGAGATATCACTCTTTGATGCCCTCTTGCGCAGGTTTCCTTGAACCTAGAAAATCGAGACTTGAACCGTTCAATGCTGAAAATTTCATATGCAACTTCTCCATGTCTATCAGAATTAATTTCAGTGCAATTCACTCTTGAAATGTCTCGCAGCCTGAAATTGACAAAAAATCCATAAAAACCCCTACTTTGGCATTCAAGGTCATCCAAGCTCATTGAATTCGGCGCCAATCGAGAGCCAGTGTACAACTTCCTATTAGTGATTAATAGTAAATTAGGCCCTATCTCGCACCGTTACTGAGATACAGCGACTTATTGGCTAAAAATCGCAAATTTTTCCTACCCCTCTCTCATTTAGCGCCCTTGTTTGGGGTGATCCCCTTCGAATTTATGGAAAAGTTTTACGGTTCCTAAAACTAGAGTCTTCCAGGCAGCCGATGGTGAAGATTTGGTGATCCACCCATGTGACAGACGGACATACAGAATTGCGCAATAGCTGCTTTCGTGCGTAAAAACATTAAGGACGACACATCTCATCATAAGCTAGACCATTATTATGGTCGGCTAGAAACAAAGCATACTGCTGCAGCATTTCCACAAATTCAATTTTTGTTGCAATGGACTGCCATAGCCATGAGTGCTGGGCCACGGCAAATGAAACCACGTTCCAATTTTAATTCTACTGGTTAAAGTAGCAACAATACATAACAACCAAACTTTGCACTGAAAGATATGAAGACTTGTACCCCATAATTGCCACTTCAATGAGGGTGAGTTCAGGGGAATTGTGACCCCATAACGGGTCACAGTGCATCTGCCCCTCTAACATCCATACACGCATCTAACATTATTGACGAACTAACACAATGACGTCTTATTTTGTTAATTTTTTTTAGTTTTCTCTTGATGCTGCAGCGCAATAGAAGCTGGGCAACAAAAACACCAATCGTGGGTCACATGGAGGCCAGAGCTATGCAAAAACTTCTGCAACAAGCAATTGCAATTTGCCCCCTTTCAACAATTGTTGCATGGCTCTAACAGATCCAAATAATGCTAGCCCAATACCCTCAACCCACAAATCGAAATTACGAAATCAGGGCCAGATTAAGCAGTAGGCTAGCAAGGCAGAGATAGAAGTACACTGTGAACCCAAAATGTCATACTTTTCATTTCCATATCATTACCAAATATTAACCGATTTTCAAAATTCTTTCAATGGCACTCTGCAGATAATTTGCAATAAAGTGGACTGCATCACTACACTACCTTGGGACACAGTGAAGGTTATGGTGCCATATAAGTTGTCTTATTATCGTTATATTATTATTATCATCATCATTATTATTTAGTATTTACAGAGAAGCTGTGAAAATTTATCAAATTTCAAACTTTATTTCAACCTTTAAAAAGTTCTGCGCTTCCAGCTGCAGATGTTGAAAAAGTGAAAATGGGGCAGAGGCAAAATTTTTATTTTTATATCATGACGTTCGTAACAACAACTTATAAAACAAGCTGATATACTAATTAGTACTTGAGAACCAAAGTAAAGATACTGCACCATAACAGACAAACAGTGAACAGTTTTTTAAAGATTGAAACTGTGAAAACAAACTAAAAACTGCAAAAATATTTTTGAAGATTCAATAAAAATTTCAGGAACACAAAGTTATTTCAGGGACAGACAGCAACCAAAAGCAGCAAAATTTTCCAACCACTCAACTTGTCTCTCCTAGGAAAAATTTCTGTTCACCACACTAGATGTCACCACGGTGAACGATTTGTCGCAGATATAAAGAAGTCCATTTTCAACCCTTGAGTTCATCCGCAGTAAACTATGCAGTTAAACAGCGGAGTAGATGGGAAAAGAGTACAAGAGCCCAATTTACAAAAATTCCCAGAAATTTTCCTAACATCTTCCTGCGTTCTCCCTAGGTCAACAATTTACGATTTCCTAAGTATTTCCGGGGAACTGATTTTGCAACGCTTTTCCATTTCAGGCTTTTTTGTGTAAGTTTTGCCAAGTATTCCTGTGTTTGTCAAGGAATTTATTTGCAATTTATTCCTAGAATATACATGGTGGCCCCAAAAAATAAGATAAGTACTTTGTCCATATCTTTGCTAAATATTGACCAATTTTTACAAATTTTACACCAGCAGACTCTGTAAAAAATTAGCTACTCAGTGGCATGCACATCACACCTATTATGTCGCTATACTACCTTGTAAAAACCTCTGAAAACTAACAATATGGGCGGCCCTGTAATATTATGACTTATTTTCAAGTTTTTTTGCTAGTAACGACCTAATAAGTTTTTGTAAATTAGGCCCCAGGTCGTCTGACTGGTGACTACATGACAAAGACTTTCTCGGCCTCGGAGAAATCAAAGACGTCCTTGGTCCGCGGACATGTAACTTTGCCCTCGTTCGAGTCAGCCATTGCTGTCAAAGCCTACAAAACACAGCAGTGGTAATAGAGTACACATCATATACTGCTAGCAATAAATGACACGTACATGTAACATTAGCATTGGTAAAAAATTGATTTATTGATTAACTAAAGAAAACAGATATGAAAACACAGAAATACCTTCTGCATGAAGTTCTGCCACTGCAGCTGCTGTTCTACTACTACTACTACTACTACCACTACTACATCTGATACTACTACAAATATTACAACAATACAATACAATACAATACAAAACATTTACAGTAAAGAATGCCTATAGCACTGCAGCCACTTTACAGTTAATAGTGGAAAAGACGAGGAGAACAAATGAGTCTTAAGTTTAGTTTTAAAATTTCGCAAGCACAACAGACTGTGAGTCCACAGACACGTCCGTTAGGTAGCGACATGGGTGGGTTGTGCTCAATGAGGGGTAGGCCGGACACTACTGTATAGTACTACTACTACAACTACAACAACAACAACTACCGATACTACTACATACCGTGAGTCCATAGACACGTCCGTTGGGCAGCATCATGGGCGGATTGTGTTCATTAAGAGGTAGGCCGGAGATGGAGCAGATAAGTCGTGATTGGGCGCAGTGTGAGAAGGGCAGCCTACGCGCCAGCTCATTCAATGGAGGCACACAAACAGGACACGCACTGTTCTTCCGGCCCTCAGACTCCTGGTAACAGTAGCTGCATACACTGTCAAGGTCACTATACGATATAATATGATATTAAATTTGCACTTAAAAACAAACAGATCAGCTGACAGTTTAATCCAGCAAATAAACTGAAAAAAAACTAAAATGTCTGAAACAATATATAAGAGAAACCGAAATAGTATCTGCTTGCGTGTCTCAGAGCAACTAAAATTACAAACACTACGGTCCCCAGCATCAATTTTGTAATTAACTCCCGAGACAGCAGTTAACGATAATAAATAAGTAAAGGATACGGAGTCTTGAGGGCCGACAGTCCGGCCTGCAGCACGACGTAGAAGACTGAGTTGGTGCTCAACTGATGAAGCTTGAAATTATCTGCACGAAACTGGAGCACCAGCTGCTGCCAACGACCAGGGTCCATCAACTCCTGCACAGGGCGATCGATAAATACTGGTAAATTTAAATAAATAAAAATAAATAAATTGAGCAATGGCTTTCTTAGTTTAGCGGCATACATGCTGGCTTAAACATATAAAATATGAGACAAATTAACTGAACACACTGCTACACACTTATTATGACATTAATTGCCCAAGTCATTTTAAAAGTTAAAAAAGTTAGATTATAACTCCTAACGGTAACCCATCACAGAGCTGTGAAACGTCACGTGCCATATGGGATCAAACAGTGTCACCTGCCACCCGGCCCAGCTCAACTGCAGCCAAGCAGGCTGGCACTCAAATTATCTATACCCCAGAGCAATGGAAGGCTGAGTTGACCTTTGTGTTAGTTATATACCGAGATGGTCAACCTGTTCACAGTCACCCATCCAAGTAGTAACCACTTGACGGCGACCCGACCATGAGTTAAACCCACGATGTATTGATCCTAATTAAAACATCCCGATCGTCAAGTCACCAAGAAACAGAGCCAATAATTCTGTAGGCCTACAGTGATTGCAATACAGCCAGAGATTGCAATCAGGATCGTTCCCCTTTGATTACGATTAAGAAATTTACATTTAAAGGTCCATGGCCACGGTCAAACTCACTCGCACAATTTCTGTAGATTTAAATTAGACATTTAACCTCGCATATATAATATGTTGATTTGAGCTTCATAAATATATGAAATTAATGCGTGAATTCAAACAAAATGCAGCATTACGTTACGTTATGTGAAATATTCTAATCTATCAGTGCCCGCAGTGACGTCATGACCCTAGCCCATATAGATCATGAATATTAATGGCTAGCCGACGAC
>Ga0209367_1006672_pt1 | contig 15956 bp, 6 predicted proteins | sample WorMetLIZISLAND2_FD_187412 | JGI IMG/M metagenome (GOLD analysis project Ga0209367, IMG submission 187412) | Marine gutless worms symbiont microbial communities from Max Planck institute for Marine Microbiology, Germany - Olavius geniculatus... ... | reverse complement strand
GACAGGGGGAGGGGGATTTCAGGAACATGTGAAGTCACACCCTTCTGAAAATTTTATAGTTATAACAATATTTATCGTACCTGTTAGTCTCTGAGTAAATGCCTACGGATTCCACTACTACTGTATGTAGCCTAAACTGTAAAATAATGTTTGAAATGATCACGATGACGGTTGGCTGCATTCATGCACATATTTTATGTATGAGAACATGCAGAAATTTCGGCTGGCTTAGTAATTACAATGCTACATTCTGCGAGATGCACACAGTTGAGGGGGAGGGGCATTGTGGCTTGTGACATATTTTTCATAGGGGGGTTAGCCATGTGTGACAGTTTATGACAAAAGAGGTAGGGGGAATCAAACTTGGTCAAAAAAGCGTGATATATTTTTTGCATGGCCCTTATGCACAGCTTGTTGTGGACTCGTACAGCATATACAGCTAGACCGAGTTGTATGAAAACAAATCGAAATAGTGGAATGTGTATAAGCTGCAATGTAGGAGCCTCTGATCACCATGGTCTGTCTCGTGTGTGTGTGTTTGCGTGTTGTCATACGTCTGGCTCATTGGCGGCCGCAGCGGCGGCTTGCGTGTTGCGGCGTATCAACTTGTAGACAGTCACCAGCTCGTAGGCAACTGTCACTGCTACCGTCAACATAACGAACACCTGCAATTAGACATCGGTGACAAACACAACTTGCCTATATTCATATTTTTCCTAAATTTCAACATCGATGTATTAAAATAATGCCTCTTGGATATAACGCTACTGACTAATTCTGTTCTCATGACTGCACCTGTTTTGGTGCAGTTGAACGCAGTTCGTCAGAGATATCTTAAGAGTTGATACGTTCAAAGAACTTTTCAAGAATGTTGAATCTCAAAACGTAATTGCTTTTATTAACAATACAAACTTTGGTTTTTGGACGTGATGTAGGCTAAAGTTTTTGCATTTATAGCTAAATAATTTGGATCATACGATGTTTTTATCTTAACGTATATATTTATTGCTTTCAACCACTTATGACGCTGAATGGCCTATTTTGTGCTGATCTGTCGTTAAGAAACTATTCACTCAATCACCCTGTTATTATATACATTTATGACAGGACACATCTTGAGATACTGTTACGGCACATGATAGGGGGGAGGGATGTTTGACAAGAGAATGAAAGTACAAATAGGTCTACAAATGCTAAGCAACATCACACGCAAGGCTTACAAGAACACGAACAGAGAAGCTGATGATAGAAGCAGCTGGCAAAACACACTACAGTGTAATGTGAAATACTCAAACATTCTGTACGTCTTACGATTATATGTGTGAAATATTCTGTCCATAGGTGTACGGCATAGACGCGAGACCAAGCTACGTAGCATGGTAGGAACGCCTCGGTGCGATCCCACTCAGCACACCTAGACAGCAAAATATCATCATCATCTAAATCTACAGGTTTAAATGATGGATCATTGTTTCAGACCAAGCCAGCAAAGTGTAGTATTAGGTCCTCCGGAAAAGTGAGGAAACAGGAAAGTCTTAAGATCAGGGAATTATCCAGCCCCCTTATGGAGGAGTGTACCCCTTTTCCCCATTAAAATCTTGACACCCCATCGAAAAAGATACCAGGGGTGTAGTGTATCTGGTGAAACCTATGTTATTTCTGCATATTGCTTTTATTATTTTTTATTTATTCACAGTAAACTGTAACAGACTGCAGCCTATTAAACTTCTTGTTTTGCAAAAACAAGCGCCAAATCTGATTATTGAAGTTTCCAAATTTTAGAAAAGATAGCAAATTTGCGGTATCCGTTGAACGTCCAAAAGCCAAAAATGTTTCAGCTTCAGGGAGGTTTCGCTCCCATGACCCCCTGACCAGGAGTTCTGCCCCTGGACCCCACTGATGACACAGCCTCCAGATCCACATCTTTTACCCCTAAAACTTACACCGCCACAACTTGCATCTGAAGCCTTCCCAAATGAATAATTCTGCGTAACTCCCTGCTTGAGATGCTGTATAAATAACCCACAGTTCAGTGGCTTCTCAGCAGGGGGGCGTAGGGATAAATTGTCCAACCCAAATTTTTGGCTGTCGAAAAATTTTATTCTTGCCGGAAAATTTGCGTCGAAGAATTCAAAATTTTGGGCTGAAACCCCCGTTTGGGGAAAATTCGTAGGCAAAATTGGAATTATGATCTCCTCTGTCGCCAATTTGCAATGTCTGTCAGTATTGGAACATTGCAATTTACTGCCATCTGTCCTGCTTGCATTTTTCACCCACGGGCCACGACTTCGCTACAGCACTCTTAGTTACCTTGGTAAATGTATTCTCATAGTTTACCTGGAGTACAGATGCAGCACTAATGTAACGTTGTTAGCAGCTACTGACGCAGGCACTTGCAGCAGCGTCAGCGTGGAGTTGCTCACTGCATAGCCAAAGCCTGCTTCGATGAGCTCGGCCAGCCAGTAGAGACCCTGCATTGTAATCAAAGAAAACTTTGAAACTGCTGCATAAATTCATCACAGTGTTAAATGATTTTCAGAATTCTTTTGCTGGCAAAATCAGCAGTAAAACAACTGTCAACGATAATCACCCAAAAGCAAAGTATATCGCTGAAAAATGTTGAAAATAGGTGAATATTTAGACGTACAAAAACTTTCAAAGTTTACTTTTTACTGAACCACTTTGAATTGTTCTGATTTCTGTGATAACTTGGACAAATGTGGGCGGATTTTAGTAAATTGTATTTGCAGATAAACAGATAATGCGGGAACAGATGTGAGACAAGGAAATGGTACAGTAAATATCTTTAAATAAATAATAAATGTAAACAATGAGTAACATTAACTGTTTTGTTTCTATTTGGATGCTAATTCACATGTGCAAACAGCCTTTGAGATGTGAGTCTGAGTCAATTGCAACATAGGCCCTCACTCGCTACTGCATCTCAGTGTTTCTATCTGCAGCAAGACTTTGTGCATTTTATGAAACACCGTTAAAAAAGTTAAAGGTGTATAGGCCTACAGCTCTTTATGAAAACCCATCACACAGAGTTACCTGAGACAGGTGAATGCATCCAGCCGTTTGGCCGGTACTCAATTTACCTACGCCGGAGGGATAGAAGGCTGAGTTGACCTATAGGTTAATCTTGTCTATGTACACTGTGTCCCAAAAAAAACATCCCCGACATTTTCAACTGTAACATGAAGAAGAATTATCGGATTTTAATAATTTTTGGTACGAATATTCCTGAGACAAGTTGTCGTCAAGTGACAACTTAATTTCCCATCTCACTCAACATCTGTTTCTACACTACCTGGGGAAAATAGAACAAACAAAATATCACTTTTTTATTCAATGCCACATGATTGCTTAATTAACATAACGCGTAAAAACACATTTTGTTCACGTTTCTGACACTGTGGCTGACATTTCATTCAGTTGTCCATTTTTCAACTGCCTACAGTAAAACTGATTGAAGTGTTGGCCCACTATGACACTTGTACACTGGCCCACTTGACAGCTGCAGTATCGATAATGTTCTGCTCCTGACCAATACAGGCTCTACTAGTCACTTCTTGACGTTACAAACATTCTTAAACTTCTTCTGGTAGACACACTGTTGCAAGACAGTCAAACCTTATAATAGACCTGCTGTTGGGGCCCACAAATTAGGACAGATAGAATTTATTGACGTTTTTCCATTCCTTTTAACACGTATTATACCTGGTCTGCTTTCCCCAGGTAGTGCAAAAGCAGACATTGGGTGAGGTGAAAACTAAAACACTTATTTCATAGCCAGTTGTGTCAGAAATATTTCTGCCAAATATTATTAAAATCTGCTAATCTTTATTCAAGTTGCGATCAATAATGTCGGGGATATTTTTTCAGGTTTTCTGTTTATGTCACCACATATTTCGTTTGGTCTGCTTTTCCTAGGTAGTGCAGAAGCATACCTTGGGTGAGGTGGGAAACTGAGCAGTCGTTTGATGGAAAGTTGTGTCAGGAATATTTGTGCCAAAAATTATCAAAATCTGATAATTGGTTTTCAAGTTACTGTCGAAAATGTCGGGGATGTTTTTTGGGACACAGTGTATTACGTAGACGTCGCTTCATACGTACAGTATTTTACAGTCATATTATTTTCTGATTCAGCCATATTTTTTGTTGCATTAATGACTCACACATGGTCTTTGAAAAAGTACTTTCAACAGTAAATCTGCTACTTCTGATGCGCAAAATCCACAGTATAATGGCCTATATACATACATAGTTCTATCGCTGGCAATATATATAGGGAAATGAAACGTCTTTGAACCTGTGCTGCAGTGTTAAATTATGCAGTCTAGAAGTAGCGTCTAATACAGTTGCTAGACGGACATAAAAGCAAGCATCTGAGTGTCTTCTCTCGTCATACGGTGTGATTTCTGTTTCAATTTTTGATAGCGTTCACGTTTTGACAAGTGCTTGAATTCAGCTAGTTAAGCTGGTTTGACGAGTGATCAACCTAGCTTAACAAGCTATGCCAGTGCAAGCTATACACAGCAAATAAAATCGGTTTCGAAAAAGGATTTTAGAGGGTGTTCTGGAAGCAAAGGGTTAACAGATTTGCAGAAAACCCCAACATGCTTGAACCAGTTTGACAGGCAGAGGCGAATTCGGGCATGTTCAGCATGCTTGGCTAAACAAGGGGCCCCACGAAAAAAAAACCCACAGGCCAGAGAATGTCGGACAGAGGTGTGACATCTGACTGTGCCATTTTGTGGGCCTCTTTGTGGCATGGTGCTGCACTTAAAAGTTTACTTGATGCACGACGGCATTCGAAGACTTCCGAATTCAGAAAGCCTTATTGCAAACGGGTAACAGCAGCAAAACTGTGTACAGTTGTAACGCTAAATTCGTGACAAGATTTTGTACCATAATTGTCGCATTTTTACCCAAGAGCCAGCCAGTTTGTCAAGCTACTATAGTGTGTAAATGAAATGGCTTGGGAATGTAACGACTATGACGTTGGACTTGTTGCCAGGTCGTTAGTTCAACTTCCGGTCGAGTCGCTATCAAGTCATGCTTACCTGGATGGGTGACTGTCTGCAGACAGATAAGCCATCTCAGTACATAACCAACGACAAAGTCAACTCAGCTTTTCATTCCTCCCGGGTAGGGAAATCGAGTACCGGTCTGTCTGGCTGGGGTTCAAACGGGGCGCGCATTCAACTGTATCGGATGGCAGATACGTTTCCGTATGGCAGGTGACGCTCCGTATCTTTGCAACGCGTTTCCTATCAAGAACTACACCAATTAACCATTCTAGTTTTCGTTTACAGCGACAATTTCGTTCCAGTTAACGCACATCACACTCCCGACACACGCTAGTGTGTATTAGCACGCCGGCCACGTATCACGTCAGTGAGTAGCCAATAGGCCTAGCTAGCGTTGACTTATACGCCGTTCACACGATCAAGCAGACATCGAGCAAACATCAAGCAACCATCAAGCAAAAATGCATTCAAAATAGGTGCTCTAATTGCTTGATGTTTGCTTGACGTTTGCTTCATCGTGTAAACGGGGTATTACCGGTCCAAACGCATCCGTAGAGCTCCACGCGAAGACAGACGATCTTGGAGTGAGTGCTGTGAGGCAGGAAGCGCACTCGACGAGCGATCAGCGCCGGGTCCACTTCTCGCATCTCCGATATGTGCGTGTTCGTGTTGCCCTGGAATATCTACATCAAAGACGTTTCAATAAGTTACAATATGACTTCTATGATCATCAGAGTTTAACTTTAACGACATGCACTATACGAATTCACATTTTATTTACTTACTTACTCACTATAACGCACGCAAACAGCGCGAAACCAAACCATCAGCAGCAGTAACGTCGTAGTGGGGAGAGGAGGCAAACGCCTCCCTTAAATTTTTGCCCGTCGGAAAATTTTCTTTTAACAAATGGCAATTTCTGGGCTGAAATGTCCCATGTGGGAAATATTAAGGGGCAAAATTATACTTCTGAGCAGCAACAATCTTTCCTGACGCAAGTTTGCAGCTGAGTGTCAAAAATTGTAAGTTCCTACCCCTCCCACTTTTTTAACGCGCGAAGCCACTGAGTATAAATTACAGTTGTTTCTAGTTTCCTATATATTATAAAACGACTAAGTTTCGTTTCAGGCCAGGTTTCGACTTAACAAAAAAACCGATTTCCGCTGACGTCGACGCGCATTAACAGTCGTCCGTATCAGTGACTGACAGCAACTCTTATTCGAATCCGAGTAGACGGACGCAGCGAAGGCGAATGCACCTGCGTTTCAGACTGCGCTGCGAACAGAGACCGCGCGGTACCATATCGCACGTCCGTCGTGCAACAGTCAACAGATGGCAGGCACGCATAGGTGAAGATCATCGTAAATTACCGATGGGGCTATATCGACTTCCCCCTTTTCACCGAGCTCCCCTAAGTAAGTAAGTAAGTAAGTAATCTTTTATTAAACAACGGTCAAACACCATTGCAAAACGGAACAAAACATAGCAGAATCGGTACAATATCAATAAGAAAATAAATGAAAAATGAAATGAAATATGGTAGAGCTACAATAGATCTACATGCAAAATCTTATATGCATCACCAAACAAATATCGCAATACAGACTAACGTTTGTACAAGTTATAGTGACACTGAGGCAAAGCAAATATACAATTGGTGGCTTGGAGTTTCACGGGTAAAATCTTTTCTGGAGGTAATAACTGGTGAATACAATGATCCTTGTTATAAACCATTTTATAAAATAGATGCTCATCTGCCTCATGCAATAAAACAGACAAACGTCTCAAATCACAGATGTAGCCCAGCGAAAAGCGTTTTTGAAAAAAAACATCAGGTTTAGCTATTAAATCATTATTAAGAAATCCACCCAGGCAGGCAAAACATAGATAATAAATACGAGACACGACAATAGCAGAAAAAAACAACATTCAATTGCTTGGCAGGAAGACCTTGCGCTTATAAACACTCCAACAAACAACACCGCTGGGAACAGATAGTTAAAATGTTTTAACATGTTCATCAAATTTTAAGTTACTACAAAATGTGACACCAAGAAGCCTAGCAAACACCACACGTTCAATTCCTGTCAAACACGATGGCATGAATGAGCGAGCAGATGGTCTACAAAAAACTATTTCCTTAGTCTTCAAAAGTTTAATAATAACGTGGTTATCTTTAGCCCAGCAACGAAAGTGTTCAAATTCTACAGAAATGTCTATCCGTATTTTCTGGTACAAGGAATGTCATGTCATCAGCAAACTTAAACAATATACTTTTTACCGACAAAGGTTTCAAATCACTAGCCATAACAATGTACAAAGTGGGGCCCAGACCCGAGCCTTGAACTATGCCCATGTTGATTGGCTTAAAAGAAGAGAAAGATAATGCAGGTTTTACTTGCTAAGTCCTACCATTAAGAAAAGAAATAATCCACTCCAAAACAGAAGGTGGTAGCTTAAGTTGGGCAAGTTTAGCGCCCAACACATCATGACAAACAACGTCATATTACATGTGCACGGGGGAGACGGGATGTCGCACTTAATCAGCATCATCATCATCATCATCAGTCGGTCATAATTAGCGGCCTGCAGTATCAACCGGAGACGGCGGCTGCGGTGCTGGCGCCCAACGCGGGGCCGGGCGGCGCCGTATACGTGCCGGGCAAACGGAGGGGGAGACGCTATCCGGACAGACAGACGGCAGGCAGAGGAAGAGAAGAAGATAATAGAAGCCAGATGCAGCTGCAGCTACAGCAGCAGTACATGTAGATACAGCAGCATCGGGCAAAATGCTGATTTTCCTGTCGCCATCATTGAAGCACTAAAGTCGCAGCACAACAATGACAAGAGCCCAGCTGTCGCTAGGGAAAATCGACGTATTCTGCCTGTCGCTCTATTTAATCTTTTACTCACTTATTTAATATCGAGATCATACCACCTTCGGTTAAATTTTTATAAGTAAACAATTAAGCAATAAAAATGTTTACGCGAATAGGAATGCAGGCGTAAACTTTGCACTGCGAATTGTGGCCAAACGATATCATCGTCGACCCTATACAACGAAGAAAATATTTAGCCACAGTAGACAGACGACAGTCATCGGACGGACGACAGAGCGTAGGCCTATTATTAACCTGACTATTTAAGCCCATAATGCCCCTTGCCAAAACTTCCTTGGCGCTCTGTATAGACACTACCCAAAAGGGTGGTAAATTACCCTATAACCTACAGAGATCAAATTAATCGCTTATGTACCTCTTGACGTCGTCGATTGCGATAGCGGAACCACTGACCCCGCGGGTCGCGCTGGTATTCCAGACGATACTGCTCCGTGAATTCCTGGCCCTGTGCACATCCAAAGCACAGCATCCACGCTTGTAATAAACGTCTATAAATGTTATAGCCTACTAAAGGTACGTAAAGTGAACTTGCACAATGTGCAAAAAAACTTACGTAGCACAAACTGAGTTAGCTTACTGTACACGCCCATTTAAGACGAATCAGATATTATGCAGCACAAAAACATGCATGATTAAATTTTTACTGTAATATTTCGCGTCGGTTGTTTTGCATCCTGAAGAATATCACGACATACGTTTTAGCAGCGTACATTTTCCGCCTAATTTACCGCGTCGACGGTGGAGAGTGTTTTGGCGCTGGGTGGAAAAAATTGCCGTGGGAGAAAAGGAGGGGGGTCCGAACACTGGAGTTCCACGTGGTTGGCCGGGGACGGAGATGGAAGTAGGAGAAGATCTAATTTTGCAATTTACCCGCGGAAAGCCAAACTACAGGCCCGGCGAGCAGACGTCGTGGTCGCGAGAGAGGCAAGATCACGTGACCCGAGTAATTCGCTTTACTTGTCGCCGCCTAGCGCCGCGTGACTGAGAGTGTGACGTAACAGCGCCGCCAGGCATGCGCGCAGGGATGCTGCACTGCGACTTCCGCTCTGTCTGTCTGTCCGTCCTCGTGAAACATAGCCACCGCGGGGCTTTAGCGTCGTAGCGGGGGGAGGGGAGAAGAGCAGAATAAAGAGCCAATTAATTCTCTTAAAATCTGGGCTTTCGGAAAACTTTCGTCTTAGAAAAATTTCTGCAAAAAAATGCAACAAATTTGGGGCTGGCTGGAAAACTCCCATTCTGAGGAACTTTTGAGAGCAACAGTGAAATCTCCTCGTCTGTCGTAAATTTGCAGCGGTCTGCCAAAAAACTGCAACTTCCTGTCCCGCCTATTTTTTAAACCCATGACGCCGCTGCCGCGAGTGGGCGGGGCAATGGGCGGGATCACACTCACCGTCAAGATTTTTTGGGTCGAGCTCCCCCCCTTTTTAAGCAGTGGCGTCCTGCGTGAAGCAAATTGCGGGGAAGAAGCTGCAAAGTTTCGGCAGAAAAGATTATGTGTGCTCAGAAATTCAATTTTGCCTTTCCCCAAATGCACATGTTGCATTTTTAGTCTAAAAGTTCCCGACAGGTTAAAATTTTGCCCGGCGCCATCCATTAGGCTATCTCCCCTGCCACAGCGCCATTGTTTGGCACCCCTGTGCAATGAAATGTCTCTGAAGGCCACGAGGCCGTGCGGTTGCTTTGCAAGGCGTCAGTTCTGAATGCTGCAGTCAGTCTTCGACGACATACGACGACCATTCATTAATTCACTCTTTCGCATAATATTCCTATATCCCTTCTATATTCTACCTCTCGACGACGGACGTCACCCTTGACCTTGGTCCCACAGCAGATAGTGTCCGCCGCTTGTCCACTGGGACAGCCGCGGGGAAACTTTTACCATCACTGACCCTCCGAAAAGACTTTTCGGGCTGCCGTCCATCTTCTGATGGGAAACCGACTTGCTATGTCACCGTGTCTCGACGGAAAAAAAGAATAACCACTATACAAGCTATACGGAGAATATACCGGCTTTTGCCTGAGCCTACTGAGACGACCGAAGTGTTCTGCAGGCTTCATAGTGCTCATGCTTGTTATTCGTCATGACTGCATTTCTTTGCTGACTGCTGATTTTCTGAAGCTGTTTAATGCCTACGTCCGAGGAACGGTAAATTGTGAGAGATCACCTCCAAAGGTTTATAATAGGCTTATAACCAGTAGCGTACAAAAAACCTAGAATTATGGACCACTAGTAGGCCACTAAAATTAGCAGATTCTATAGCCTATTGTAAACATTTAAAGACAGTTAGAAATTTCCGACATTTTCGTTAAGGTCTTAAAAAATACAGTTTAAAAGACAGAAGAATATAAAGATCGAAAAAAACAAAAACTAAAGTAATTTGGTAAAAGGCGAAATCGCTGAATCCTTGTTTCTATTTGCCTGGAGTCAGCAGCGTTTTGTAATTGGGTCTTTTGGTTGGGGGTTCGAGCCCCAAATCTCCCTTTCTCCGGGGAGGGGGCAAAGACGTCAGCAACAGCGGTTGGCAGCATGGTCCTATCTCGCAATGATAAAGTATCGGAAAATCCGGTCTTGTTACCTTGACCTTTAAACTATGACCTTGAAATTCGATAGTATTACCGCGGTTGTCAAAATATGTGCTCGTGCAAAATTTCATCAAGCATCGGTTCATAAGTTATCGTGGCAACAATGAAAAAAAATAACACAAAAAACAGCGACGACGCTGAAAACAATACTGTCGACGCTACCGCGGACAGTTAATATGGCACAGAAAAAGTTTTGTTGAGAAAGGTCATCGTGGGGGTGTTCGTCTGTCCCGTCCCCCTTTGCGCATGCGCGCTCATGTCACTAACAGGCGAGGAACGAAGACACGTTTTCGTAATGAAAACGTAATGGACAGAGTATACAGACAGGCTATACGTGATACTGATATGACGTATAATAATTATGCTTTAGCATCAGCAGCACAGGACCGTGGTACACCGCAGCTCTATAATGACACACCTGGACACCTGCATTAGGATTAGATGTCCCCAGCGAATATAATATTTACACCTGTCCTCTCGTGGTTTCGCTGCAGTTATTCGCCGCAGTATTTCAACGAGATAAAAAAAATCTCGCACAAACACCGGGGTCAAGAAGCAAATACTCCAGACCAAATGTTTTAAAATTTAAACAGTGAACACGTATTGTTATGGCAATGTCTAAAGGCGCGTGCAGACCGACAAAACTGAACTGAACTGAACTGAACTGAAGTGTGACGTTACGTCATTTCAGTTTTGTTCAGTTCAGTTACGTCGCTCTGAACGCGCCTTTAGACGTACCCCCCTCAAAAAGGAAACGAGCATAACAAACAAAATTTCTACTGTGGTCACAATGTGCTGGATTTGATTTTTTTGTAGAATTTTACTTGACAAAATCAGGAATACGCTTCAACTACAGTCCGCATTTAACCATCACCGTTGTCACTATTACGGAACTCTGTCCGAAAGCCGGCGTATAGCTCCTTGACAAACATTCGGCGTCATTCGACATAAGCGATCATCTCAGAAGACAGTGAGACAGGCAGATCGAGAGGCTGGAAATCTGGAATAGATGGATGAATAGTTCTTGTCGGAAGGGGGAAAGGAAAAGGGGCAGAGGGGTTGTGTTTGTCTGTATATCCCAAAACGAAATACGGCGACCGTCCATCAGGTAGGCCTACGTATGAAAGACGGTCTCCGGATGGGCACCCGACAGTCTCTTGTCCTAATCAGTAATCGCTGTCTCCGGCATATCATCAACGTGCAGTAACAGCAGCAGCAGCAACCGGTCCTGAAGTGACCCATTCATCCATCTATTGACTTTCAGCCTCTCCTGTTTCCACCTGCCCCTTGTCTCTCGGTCAGAGTCTGAGATAATCGCTTATGTCTCCACTTCCTTCCGGAGAGAACGTAACCGCGGAGTACTAACCACTCGGGGGGGGGCTTACATGTGGGACAAAACATCGCATGCGACAAAAACAGGGCGGGGCTATCCGTACCGCGCAGCTGTCAATTAACTCGGGTTTGGCAGCGCCATCGCACCATCGCACAAGATACGAGATGTCATTGGTGACGTCTCGTAAGATGGCGCTGCCAAACTCGAGTTGATTGACAGCGCCTTGTTTTTTTTCGCATGCAAGGTTTTGTCGCACACGCGGTCATTATCTTACCGAGCACTGCTGTATAGTGGAACGACTAATAAAAACATCCTACAGTTAAATAATTACAAACATATCTTTGTGGATAAAATTTTCGCTTCGTAGAAAACAGACTTTCCACGACAGAATATAGGCTGTATACAATTTTCGTTATAAACCTACGCATCTTTCTTTTTTTCACTGGCGTTAGCACGACTCCTATTCCTATTATGCGCTGCCCTAATATAGCAACTGTTAGCACGGCGTATTAAAATTTCCTTATACGTTATACGGGTATTACTCTAGTGCCCTGTAAAGACGGGGACCGCTGCAAGTACAGTCATAAAACAGATCCCAGAAGACTTAGCTTGTCGTTCGCACACATCACGCCGTGTTATAGTGGACAGTGGCGTCCAACCGCCGTAAATAACGGGGGCCAAAAAAGTCGAGACACCCTATACATGTAGGCGCCGAGAACGAGAAACCGCAGGCGTCCAGTGGGTTAAGGAATGGGGAGGGTATCCGCCTCCCCAGAGGACTATGAGACATGAGGGAGTATTAAAACAAGCTCCCCCAGTCAAATCCCTGACCGAAAGTAAATTTGGCGCACTTTCAGCCTCGCAGACCACTTCTGTTGCACGGAACGATAGCGTAGCGAGTAAGCGTGAATTTTTTTTGGCCTTTTTTCTGCTTTCCTTCTGACATAATTTTCCGTGAATGAATTGCACATTCATTTTTGGCTACCTTGACTATGTTCAAATATATACATATCGGAGTGGAAAGCGGGCGCTGCAATGGAAAATTAATTCGAAAAAAACCGAGTGCTTTTAGATTTTTAAAAACATAAACAAAAACCTCAAAAAAGTTCAAATTTTAAGTTTTAAAAGGTTTTTTTTTTCATTTTGTGAGCAACTTGTAATACAAGTCAAATTTAATTTCATAATTTAATCGAAATTTCGAATTTCTCACGTCACATCATTCACTCAACATAAAAGATGTAACATGGAGAAAAATGCGTCTTGTCTTCTTCGTAAGCTTACTCGAAAATCTAGGAGAAGCCTTTAAAAAGCGAAAAGACCTAAAAGCTTTTTTCCCTTAAAAACTAGCTTTGTCCACCCCTGTGCGAACCCCCAACTAAGATTGACGGCGCCTCGATGGTGGAACATTAACATCAAGAAAGATTTCCATAAAGCATGCGGCACTGCGGACGCAAAGTAACGTGCACATTACGGTGACGTCGCCGCAGCTCGGCTAATGTCGTTTACGTAATCTCGGCGACAGGACAAGACAGCAAGACGGACAGACGACATAAACCGAGTCGGACACACGACCGGCATTTCGTATGTATAGGCCTACATGTGCATGACATCTCGCCATGCTGTAAAAAGAGATTCTGCTTTGCCAGGTTTCGAGAAGCTCTGGACCAAAGTCACTAAATGTTAAAAAGACATAAAGTCAGTTCTTCCCGAGCCTCAAAGCCCATAGGGCGGCACACTTATCCCTTCCCGGATAGAATCCGTCCTGAAAATATGCAGACTAGCCCCTTACCACTCCCCCAATGGAAATTTGAAAATTTGGCTTAAAAACCTAGCTCATAAAGGTGTTGATTTTGATGTCCAGAAAGCTCCAAAACTTACCTACGAGAACCTTAATTTACAAAAATTTTCCCAGGATTAATATCCGCCGGACCGCAGTTAAAAGCTGCATGGACGGGAAAAGAAAAGAAAAAGAAAAAAAAGGGAAAAGGAAACAAGTAGAGGAAAGAGGGTACAAAAAACAGGGGAGAGTAAAAAAAGAATTGCAGAAAGAAAGAAAAAAGCAAGGGAGAGACCTTCCTTAAATTCACATTTCTGGTTATGCCACCGGGAGCGAGGGAGTGCGAATTGAAATCTGCTCGACTGGCGGTGACGCAACGACAATAATTGCACAAAGCGTCGTCGCCCGACGTTGCGTTAGGTTGTGTTGTGTGTTCATCTCGTGTCGTCATGGCTATTGTCAGCGCCGTCGTCGTTTCGACGCGCGCGCGGCCTCGTGGCGTCTGTGACAAAACCTGCTGCTGCAGCAACCGCGTCTGCCGTCGCCGCCACCGGAAACGGACGACAAAAATAACTCCCTCCCTCCTTGCCAGACAAAATCCCCTTTCTATAAGGTTTTCTTCGGGGTCTTCTCTGGGACAAATTACCCCTTTCGATCAATGCTACCGTAGCGATTAATTACTGAATCATTTGTTTATTTTCACGTTGCTGTCATATGTCGGCGTTTCAAAAGTCCGTCTGATGTATTACAAGAAGTTTCGTCCGGGAAGGGAGTGGGATTCTGTCCTGCCGAAAAGCGTATTTTCCAGGGGATTTTGTTCAGGTGGGTTTGTACGAGATTCGGTCGCCGCTGGCTGTAATCACCTTCTGTATTCACACCTCAGCATGTTTGAAACCTGCTAGATGCCAGAATTAACTCTTTAGAAGCCGTGTACAAAATAAGGCAGCGTGAAGATTACGTATGATTAGTCGCAATATTGGCCGCACGAATTACCGTACGATGTGGCCACAATCACGATACGAAAACATTTACGACAGAAAGTGGCCTCTTGCATGCTCAGTGTTGTTTATACGCCCATTCAGTTTAGGTAGCTAAATAGTTTACCTACTTTGCAAAGGTTTACTATAGCATAGTTATGATAGTTAGCAAAAACAGAACCTTTTAATTTAATTTAAAGTCATTTTGTAATTATCATCTTTAGTTTTTACGCGCGAAAGCAGCTACTGCTATCAGCGCGACTTAGACATCGCAATTCTGTCCGTCCGTCCGTCTGTCTGACACACGGGTGGATCAGTCAAAAACGGTGCAAGCTAGGATCACCAAATCTTCACCCTCGGCTGCCAGGAAAACTCTAGTTTCAGGAATGGTAAAGCTTTTCCATAAATTCGAAGGGGGTCACCCCGAACGAGAGCGCTAAATGAGAGGGGTGGACAAAATTTGCGATTTTTGGTCAATAAGTCGTTGTATCTCAGTAACGGTGCGAGATAGGTTACAATTAGGTTAGTAGGTTACTAGTAATCACTAATAGGAAGTCGTACACTGGCTCTCGATCGGCGTCAAATTCAATGACCTTGAATGACCCTGAACGCCAAAATAGGCGGTTTTATGGATTTTTTGGCGATTTCTGGCTGCGACACAAGTCTATATTATTCACAAGGTGGCGCCACGCTACTATCGTTATGCCATCCAGATATGGAATTTGGTATTTGTATATTAACTTAGCGTGAACATCCCAATTTTCAGCTAAACTACTAAACCGGAACTGCTATAGGCTTTCGCGCGTCTCGTGAGCATTAGCTCAAATTTCTTGTTATTGGCGGTATTACTGAAGTCTCCACGCATTTAGAAGTCGGTCTGTCCTATGTATGTATAGCCCTTTAGACTAAGATGTCGTAATGAGGACGTTAACGTATTGTGTGATATTGTGGGATTTTTGTTTGCAGACGCATCGCTGTAGCGCGTCTTACCAGCATCAAAGACAAATCGCTGGTCAATCGTGAAAAATGGCGTGCGGTATCTTGACAAATTGGGGTCGATTTATCCTGATTTTCTGTTGGCTCGGCTCGAAACCGCGAGCTTGCCGGTCGCAGCCACCAGCACTGGATAAAGATCAATTAATTCTGGGGCTTTGGAATCGCGGACGGACAGGCTGCGCTTGTACCTGTAACCAGTGTTTAACCATGGCAGACATCTCTTGGGGTCAATTCGAAAACCTACATCTATGTTTCCCCAAAGTCCGCTGCTGAGCAGATTTTAATGGTCCGCATAATTTAATTATAGCCACGACAGTGTCATAAGGCAGAGGTCATCCTGAGGGAATGTAGGAC
>Ga0209367_1006671_pt1 | contig 15958 bp, 11 predicted proteins | sample WorMetLIZISLAND2_FD_187412 | JGI IMG/M metagenome (GOLD analysis project Ga0209367, IMG submission 187412) | Marine gutless worms symbiont microbial communities from Max Planck institute for Marine Microbiology, Germany - Olavius geniculatus... ... | reverse complement strand
ATCTGACCGACCCTCCTTTAGGGACTGACAGAGGCTTCCCGCTGGTGTTCGACCATCGCACCAACGAGGCGCAGTTCATCCGACTTCTTCGAAGAAGAAGCCGTTGACCGCTACCTTTATGCCTGGCGTTTAAGGTCATCGACGTTAATACCACCGAAAAACTTGTCACCAGTGCTCGTTATGATAAGTAGCATGTCTGTGTCTATTTGCAACCGACGAGCCAGTAGTGGCTTTTAGGGGATACCTTTTTTGACGCCTTCGTTTGAAAAAACTCCCCTACCCAGCAGCACGAAATTTTGTCACCAAAAAAACTAAGATCCGTGTGGCAGTCCACAGTAAAGATTTCGTGATTCTAGCTTGCATCGTTTTGATAAAGTTGCAGGGTATGACGGACACACTGACGGACAGACGCCTGGACGATAGCCAAGACGCGCTAAGCATTACATGCTGTCGCGCGCAAAAAGGATATCAGTTCATCAAATTACAAAATCGAATCAGTTACAAAGGTAAAGCAAAGAAGCGATAAACGTCAGGAAAGAACAAGGCAGGCCATTGAACCAAGACGATCCAGTGACGTCGTGGCAAAAGGGGGAGAAGGCAGCTTTCTCGATCCCCTCAAATTTTGGGCTGTCGGAATATTGTCGGAAAATTTTCGTCCAAAAATGCAAAATTTGAGGCTGAAAAATTCCATTTGACAATTAGGCGCAAAAATCAAATTCTGAGCAGCTATAATCTCTTTTGTCGGAAATTTGGAACTGTCTGTCAAAATTTCGTCGAAAATTTGTAGCGTCTGTCGGACAATATTGCAACTTTCTGACCAGCAGACTTTTTCTTTTTTAACCCACGCTGCCGCTGCAGAGGTCCTATGTTAACTTTCCCATATCTATGTGACATTTGTTTGTCCTGGCGACATCTGGTGGAGCGGCGAACGAAAATCATTCTGAACAAGGCAGCAGCAGCATCTGACGAAACGTCAGTAAAAGTAGTCTTTTTCGTCTTTTTATTGTTCCGTGGTTCAGGAACCGTAGGGGCCAGCTATGATAGTCCTCCACTCTACACGATTCTGTGCATGGTGTGACGCCTGTTGTAGTGTCATGTTGCACCACTTCAGAATATCGTCGACCCAGCGCTTTCTTGGTCGTCTCTGGTAGTTGCGACTTTCCACCGTCCCGAGCAATGCCCTTTTAACAGTAAAAGTAGTATAGTTCGATGAGTTCATAATTTTCACGAGTTATTAACCGCGTCGTCGCAGGTAGGCCGGTGCTGACCAATCACCACCAGTATGTCTCGCGGTACGGTGCAGGATCGGATCGTCCAGGCAGCGGCGGCCGGCGCGGGTACTCTGCTCCTGGGACTGACCACGGGAGAGATGGCTAGGCTGAGTGTTGACTCCGCTCCTGGGACTCGCTGCGTCGCTCGGTCGGTCAGTCGGTCGGTCGTCCGTGCGACGCTGGACAGCTGTCCTGTACATATACGTTCAGTCACAGTCACTAGGCCACTCGGTGTCTTCCGCCTGCACTGACGCTGCCACCGGCCGTGTGCGGCTGATTAAGGCCGCGATGGAGACCACGACCACCACGACGCCACGGCCACACACACGCGTCGTGCTCTCTCTCTCTCTCCGTCATTGACCACCGCAGACAAACCGCACACGCAGCCGCGCTAAATTGAAAAAAAAATTGCGCCGCTGTCCCGACGACGTCCGGAATACGTCATTCGCCCCCGCTCCTTCCCTAGCTGCTTCTAATTCGCTCACACGAATGATCTGCCGCAGTTATACTAAACGCTGCTGCCAGTTTTCAAAATGTTTACAACATGCGGTTTACGAACAACAAACTTATAAGCTGTCACTGGCGATAATGCATTATTGGACGGCGATCGTCATTATTTTCGTGTGCGTTAATTGATAAACCGAGAAGTGCAACTTACACCAGTGGGGTTAAATATAAAAATGCATGTAAATGAAAAAAATTCACGCAGATTGAAAACATTATAAAAACGAAACGATTACGCCTATTCATACGTTTTTTTCCGTAGCGTGGTCTGTCCGTTTGTCGTCTGTCACGTTCTTGCACCTTGCTTAAACTGTTCGACAAATTTTGACGCGATGCTATTTGGCAGGTACACACTTGTGGGGTTCAATGTTAGATCGGATCATTGACCACAAAAGAAAGGGGGAAATTTGAAGGTCAAACCCCTAGCCAAAACATGATTGTGACTTACATCAAAGATAATTTATGATTTACTTGGTGGCAATGTCGATCAGCGATTTACTTTGGTTCTTGTTATTACTAATATTATATTAGCGTGGATCTTTTTTTATCTTTGTATGCTGAAATAAATTGCAGAAGAATTAGTTAAAATAAAATTTGCCGTTTTGTTTTGAAATCGGTTGATCAAAAGTGATAGACAAATGTTTTTAAAAAGAAAACTAAAATTATGTCATTTTGACTTTTGCCATTTCAAGCAAGTAAGGTTTTGTTTTGTAAGTGTTTTTCATGAAACGTGTTATTTTTTTGTCTTAAAATGCGCCACAAAGATTCGGCAGCCGGGCCGTGACCGGGATGTGGACGTTTGAAATACCCGCGTACCGCATGCTAAAAGTCGTGGGTATCACTTGGTAACTGTGGGTGCTTCTACTATAGACTATGCCATATACTGATCTGCATTGCTGCTGCATTTAATGTCAGTGACGGACGCTATTCGTGCATAACTGTAAAGGCGTCGCCGAGCGGGCGTTGTTCATAGAATATGCCAGTTGTGCCGCGTCGACGTCTGTGGCGCCGCGCATCATGGAAGAAATCCGGCTGAGTGAAGTGGAGCGCAGTAAAACACGCAGTAAGAGTTATTGTCGCATTTGATCGTCGCCGACTGTTCAGTCATTCAGTCGCGGTCAATCGACCGATGTCCTTGCTTGCTTGCTCGATCTAGGCCTATCCTGAGCCCGCTATACCGCGCTGGACTGCGCCAGGCGCGTTTGTTCCGCATCGAATTTATCCGTCGTCCGCCCGAGCCCCGCCTTCCACGAAATGGTCCATTTATTGCACCGGACACCGACCGGCGATCCATGCAACGGCGCTTCTTCCGTGCTATACGCCATCTGTGGCCTGGCCGTCTTTTCCACGCGAATATCAAACCGCCTGTGCACGAGACGCCTGCATGGATTAGTGGAGATAGTCTGTACGGGGATGTTCCAGCGTTGAACATACACGTACCTATTTTAAACACTTTTAGACATTAGAAAATTTTGGTATGGTTTTAGTGGTTTTTTGGACGCAATTTGGGCCTTCCGTATCGTAAAACAAACAAATGATGAGCACCAAAAGCTTATGAATTATAGGTTAGTAAACACACCATCCATGACATGACTGGCGGCGTTAAACGACACGATGCCGCGGCGAGATGTGTTATTTATTCGTCGCAAAGTAGGGCCTACCGAGTCATCTCACGTCAGAGATCGAAGGTAACTGCCATATCGCCACACTGCCGATCGGCGTGGAGTAATAGCATGGACCTGGAACTAGTCTTGGACGAGATTGTCGCATTATGGTTCAACCGCGGTCAGTTTTATGGTTTAGTAGACCCTGGACAGTGCCATTACTATCAGGGACAGAACCATTTAGTACTTCGCATCTGCCGAAGTCTCAGATATGAAGGCCTGGCCCTTAGTAACTGCGTGACCGCTGATCTGATGGTGTGAAAGCTTCGGTATAGCTAAAGAACGAGCGATTAGATTTGGGTTTGGATTCTGGTCCTGAAATTTTTAGTAAGTACATATAGTATATAGCAGCTGTATTTGTCGAAATAGTAGCATTATTCTCTGTGGAGATTTAAGATTGATTTGATCGTTTGGTGTTAATTATTTCATATTGTCGCTGTTTCTGTCAAAATTATACACAACGAAATAAACTGATTAGAACTAAAGAATGTACGTTTGTTAGCTGATATGGTTAGCACTAAGCAACCAGTTGATGCTGAACAATTTCTGAATGCATAAAAACGTGCACGCATATTTTATAAAAGCTGATGTAGGCCTAGTGTAAAGCCTACTATTGATCGGGGTAAAAGCTGAAATAAGAAAGCGCACACTTGAAGTATGAATGTTTGCTTGTATGTGTGGTGTTGTCTGCAGAGACCTGAAGATGGAGAACATTATGTTGGACGAGTCTCTGCGCAACATCAAGCTCATTGGTGAGACCGAGTCACTGATACTTGCTAGAATACGCCGCCGAGAAATGACATTTATACATTTATTCGTTGTTTGAACAAGAATTGATAGTATAGTTCTTTCTCAAATAGACGTGGCGGTTATTGAGTTTAAAGCCTTCAAGAAATCAAAATAAACGTTACGCATGCTGTGATAACACTCATAACTTAGGCTACTTCATCCTGCTATCTCTCATTACAGTCTCCACAGAGACTGCGATGAAACGTGCCTCGCGACTGTTTATAACACGCACGTCCCGGACAGAACACACCGTCGATAACGGTCACAAAATAAGTACGTCTTAACACGTTACACGAGCATCATACACTCTAGAGTAGACCCTGATAAAAGATATATACTCGTACAGCGAACGTTTGCAGGTCAGCAGCGTTTGGTTTAAGTCGTCGTGAAAAAGTGATGCGCGGTTTTGTCTGCATGGGTACCGTGAGAATGGGTGAAAGATGACCGTAGTCGATTGTTAGCGGTGAGGGTGCGACGAAGAGAGAGCAATGAAGAAATCGTCGAGATAGACCAGCATGCAGCATGCAGTAGCAAGCATTGATTGATTACTGATCGATTGACGACGAACTCACAAAGCACCCACCCATCCAGCAGCGCCGCCGCGTCCCGTCCACACTTAGACACCGGCAACCGGCCGGCGCAAACTAAATTAAATACTGAATAATGTTTATTAGGCCCGACCGAGCGGCTGCCAACGCCAGTGAGTAATTAATGACGCGCGGCATGCATGCATCAGCCAGTCGCGTCCCTTCTGCTCGCTTTGCGTATTGCAAACGTCACGACAGTCAAACGATCTGCATACCTCGCCGATGTTTATGGAGCATAGCGTATATGATAATCTTTATTCACCAACACAATGTGGTAGAAAACAAAACAAAAATATGTACAACAGTTACTGGGCTATAGCATATCACAGACACACATAACTATAAGAGCATTCTAACAGCTTAACGTACAGCGTTGAAGTTCAAGTTTGTTTACAAATTTCTGAAATTTACAGGGAATTATCTCGCTAGGTAACTTAAATTTGAAATAAATGCAGCAGTCTCCTATTATATCAGTATTACACGTGCGAAATAATTTCATCAAACAGCGCGTGACGGTGAAGTCAAGGGACCGTTTGTCCGCCTTGTTCAGAGGACAAACTTCTAACGAGTACAATAATACTGGCATATATTTACTGTTTAGTAGATGCAGAAAAACTTCCTCAGAGGCTAGTCTACCAATCTTGCTAAATAAGGCATTTACAGATCGAAAAAATGACCGTTTTGTATTGTCCAGCGAACATTTAAATTTACAGGATCGTACAATTACAATACCCAAGTATCTGATACTATCACCCACATAATGGGTGTACCGTCACCACTCAAAATATCAGCACATTTGACATTATACCGCTGACCAATGCGCATGCAGCATGATTTTCTAACATTGGTTTGCATATCGAGAAGATTCAGTTCACGTTCACACATACTGACAATGTTCTGTAGCACGGAGACTGACGGAGATATTATTAGTATATCATCAGCATATAATATAATAAATGTACAAAACATCAGTTTATACACTTGTTAACGGCGACATGCAATGAGTGACACATCGAAAACAGCAAAAATCATAAAAAGGTGATATCACTCACCATCACTCACCATCACATCGCCTAACTGTCAAGCAAATAGCAAAGTCTGTAAGATTCTAACAAGTACTGATAGTACTAAATTAATCAATGAATAAATCAGTAAAACTGATAATTCAATCTTAATACATTTTACGAACGAATCTTGCAGGCATTATTATCATCGTCATTATCATCATCATTATCACAGAGTGTTTTCAAGTGGCTTAGATAATAAACATTATTTCTAGGGTCATGTATAAGTGTCAAACAAGCATGATCAACGGAACGGACAAGTCTTGAAGACCAAGTAAGTAAGTAAGTAAGTAGGTAGGTAGTCCGCATAGCGCGACATGTGTCATAACAGAAATTCGAATCGTAGGAGCGGGTGGTAGCAGTTAGTCGATGTCGGTTTTGTCTAAGAACAGATGAGTTTTGAGTGACGGTACAGCGGTGACTTCATAGGTTGCCCTATAGCTGGCGCCGAGAACTAATGAAAATGAGTGTGAGTGAAAACCAAAATATTTGATTATGACAGCTTACTTCTTTGCCATCGTTAGTTTTCACACAATACTACATGTTGACTAATATTTACAACATTTTTGCATCCATAATTTTACTATGGAACAGCTGTGATAATAACTTGTAAAGCGCCATGGCGAAGCGGCGCTGTGGAGGCCAGCCAGTTCAGTCGACAGCAACTATGAATAGCAAAGCACTATAAAAAGAAAAAGAGAGAAAACAATAACGAGAAATCGAGAAATGCGCACTACATATGCCACTGATGATGTTGGTGGTAATGATGGGCGATTCCATACCGACGAGACGACAGTTTTGCATTACAGACCGGGACGAGACGATAATGCTTCATCTGTACTTGTCGTCCAAGGAGATAACGCCGGGAGTGGATATATGTTCGTTGCCGGCGGCAATGCGGTCTGTGCAAGAGTCTGTCTTCTCGTGCGAAATAAGTCGCCACTCGTCAGCCGCAGTTTGTTGTCAAGGAGACCAGCAAATGACCACATCTAGTGCTGCTCGCATCGTCCGCTAGATACCCGGGTACAAAAATACCCGCGACTCTATATTTGAGCATTAAGCGCATCGGTCGTGCATGGTCGCCTGAACGTCGTCGAGTCCAAAGCTGGCTGGCTGCTTCGTCGAGTTTCGCCTCAGACTTACTTCCGCCTTTAAATGTTTGCCTGCCATGAAAAACAACAGTCGTTGAAATACAAGACTCGAGGAACTAGCGGTCGGATGCATTTTCTCTATTCGCTTCTGCAATGTCCGGTTGCGGCGTGTTACTCGTGCAAGCAAAGCTCTGAGTTCACTACGTGTTGCTGATGTAACAAATTTAGTACTCACATTTAGGGCCTACGAAATGACACCATAACGTGACGTATAAAAATAATGTTACTGGTACCATTATGCATCACTTGCACGGAAACTAATAAATAATCCACAGCTTTGTCTTTAGAATATTGTGTGCATACATGTCTTTTGTTCATCCGTTACGTAACTTATGGGATGGATACATAAAATACACTGTGTCCTAAAAAAGCATCCACGACATTTTTGACTGTAACTTGAAAACCAATTATCAGATTTTAATAATTTTTGGTACGAATATTTTTGACACAACTTTTCATTAAATGACCATTTAGTTTCCTACCTCACCCAACGTTTGTTTTGGCACTACATGGGGAAATCACAACCAGCGAAATATCACTTTTTTATCCGATGCAACGTGATTGCTTAATTAACATAACGCGTAAAAACAGATTTTGTTCACATTTCTGACACTTTGCCGTACAATTCATTTAGTTGTCTATTTTCAACTGCCTGCAGTAAAATTGCTTGAAATGTTTGTCCACTATGCGAACACAGGCAAGTAGACGCTTTCTCCATTCATTGACAGCATTGTCGATAATGTTCTGCTCCATACCAATCCAGGCTGTACCAGTCGCTTCTTGACTTCACAAACATTTTTAAACTTTATCTGGTAAACACACTGCTGCACGACAGTCAAACCTTGTAATAGAGCTGCTGTTGGGGCCTACAGGTTAGGATAGATGAAATTTATTGACTTTTTTATTCATTTTCGTTTGCTTTCCCCAGGTAGTGCAAAAGCAGAGTTGGGTGAGGTGAAAAGTAAAGCACGTATTTAATAGCCAGTTGTATCAGAAATATTTCTGTCAAATATTATTATAATCAGCTAATCTTTATTCAAGTTACGATCGATAATGTCGGGAATGTTTTTTCAGGTTTTCTGTTCATTTCAACACATATTTCGCTTCATCTGCTTTCCCTAGGTAGTGCAGAAGCATACATTTATTGAGGTAAAAAAACTGAACGGTCATTTGATGCCAAGTTGTCATAAATATTCGTACCAAAAAATATCAAAATCTGACAATTGATTATCAAGTTGCATTCGAAAATGTTGGGGATGTTTTTGGGACACAGTGTATATTTGTGTTAAGCGGCCTATCAACTGTAGTTGTAGTTTCATTCAATTTGTTTCGTTTTCTAGCACTTTGTGTCAATTTGCAACGACATTTTTTGCCTTACAACGCTGTGCTTCTCCAGTTGTGGTCGTTAAGCGCACATGTGGAGGGTTTGTGTTAGATTTCGGCCTGAGCAACGTCTACAAAGCGGAGGAGCCGCTGAGGACTCGCTGTGGTTCGCCGGAGTACGCCGCTCCTGAGCTTTATGTCGTCGGACGCACTTACGGACCGGAAATCGACATCTGGAGCCTGTGAGTCTGCACATGCTTTGTCTCTAAATATACGCATAGCCAGGAATTTGTCTTGGGGCAATTCTGAGACCTCTTTCTATTCTTCTCGTTTCTTTTTTCTTTTTATTTTTCTTCTATTTTATTTTTTTTTTATTTCAAACTTACTTTATTTTTTAACCTTTCCTCGAAGGAAGAGAATTCATTTAGTGAGTTTGTGGCAGCGCTCTAAGCTCTCCCAGCGGGGTATCCTCAGAAAAATTTCGCGCTGTCAAAAAGGCATCTAATGGCAACTTTTTAGTCGTATATATGCGATGCAAATAAGCGCTAAGTGTGTTTCAGAGGTGGGTAAAATACTACTGCTATAGTTCCTTGGCAATTATACATGTCAAGCTAGTCCGTTTTGCCGGCAGTCACCGAACAAACGTGCAGTTTTGCTCTGACTTATAGTTGTGGTGGTTTCTGCTGTCTTGACACTTTTGGTAACATTTAGTCCTTATAATGTACAATGCTCTGCTACAAAGTAATTTTTTTAATATTTTTCAAAAAGGGTTATTATTGCGAAAAAGATTTTAACGACGTTAAGTTAATTTCTCAGTCGAGATTAATTTTTTAACGCGTTCGTTAACGCGTAAGCCGGGCAGTTCTGGCTACGGTATGCATATGAACGCTATCGGTCATAACTGTCATCCATGTTAATTGCTTCTTCGCTGCTAGCTATGGAATGATTGCGTGGTTGTAATTGACGTCGGCTGCTGACGATGTCCTATGATTCATTACCCGCAAAATTACTTCGACACTACTGCAACCAAGATTACACGTTCCATCATTTGCTGAAGAGTGGTGCATAATTATCTTCACCAAGGTGAACGTAGTATACGTTGGAAGAGATTAAGAGATTGGTCGTTCTGTCTTTCTGTCCGTCGTTCCGTGTACATGATGACTCATCATCATCTTCACATGTCATACACAAGCAGACGTCAGAACCGGCAAGACGTCCTGATGTCTGCGCATTTTATTAGCTGTAGTTGTAGGTGTAGTAGTAGTTGTTGTAGTCGTAATGTCTAAATTACTTCACTTGGCAGAGATATGCACTTTTACGAGCGCCTTCTAATATTTCGTCGTTATTTCGTCTACGGATACAACATATTGTACACATGTTACATACTGTTTGTCGCCAAATGCTGATACGAAGACAAATGGAGTGAGTTCAGTACAAAATTGCCGTTCTAGTATACAAGGTCTAGCACGGACTTGCACCACAATATCATGGTCCACTCAACTACGTCGCCGACTTACCTGGTCGCCGATCTTTCTGTTCTGCTGGCCTCAGCCGTCTGGCAGTGCCTCCAGCCAATGTGACAACCGCCGCCAACCAACCGGGCTTTCCGGTTGTCGGCCCACCGATCTGGAACTACCTGCCAGACAACGTGACATCTGCCGAGTCGTTGTCCACATTTCGTCAGCGTCTTACGGTCTTAACACGCATTTTTCATGAAATCATTTGCATGTACCTGATTATTTCTTCAACTGGACTCCATTTATCTGTTTTGAGTGGAACTAGCAGAGCCGAGGCCGAAGGTGGCCACTTTGAACTCAAACTTTAAAGACTAGTTCATAATGATTGTCTCCACGAATGTTTCAGATTGTGTAAAAATCTGTCAGGTAGGTCTATTAACGATTTTACATTTACTAATCTGCAGGGGTGACGCTAATTTTGGGACACGGTGTAGATATGTGTTGGTTGGTTCGTTATGTAGTGGCATCGTGGTGTATGCAATGCTGATTGGACGACTGCCATTCACGTCGCCGTTCAAAGACGAGTATCATCGACAGCGCATGTTGCGACACATTCAGAAGGGTCTTGCACCGTTCCACGACCGAGAAATGGCCTTTTTACCTTCCGGTAAGCTAGTAATCGCTATGTCGGTTTTGTAGTGCAGTTTTATTTTTATTATTTGTGTTTTATTAGTAAATATTAGTTAGCTTATTGCTATTTTTGTGCTTCAAACTGTTCGTCGCATGAGTGACGAATAAACATAGGCCCAAGCTTTTTTTGGGATGACCGAGAAAGGAAGTTTATGTATTTACGAGCACCCGATACTTACTTACTTACGTGTCATTGTCATTTTGCTGTGCTAATCGTTGATCGTCGGTCTGTGTGCGTCAAATGGCAGAATGTCGCAATCTGATACATCAGCTGATTGAACCCAATCCGGAGCTGCGCATTCCGATGAACGAAGTCGAAGTGAATCCGTGGATCACGAACAGTGGAAAGTGTCCTTTTGTGCCGTACGTTGCTCCCGTCAAGAACAGAACGATGCGTAATCAGGTTTGCAGTTATTGTAAACGATACGTTTACTGCTGTACGAAATACGACAAACAACCAAAAATGCGGCGGTCCGCTTGGTTGCCGAGAGTCGTAGGCGTCCATAGTGAACTAATCCTTAAAACGGTTAGATTTCGTGTGCAGTGGACGCTGGAGCCGCTCGAGCGCGTGAGCCGGCGTGCGATTCGTACAGCCGGTAGCAAACATATGCGTCGTTTTGGAAGGTTTTTGACGTTTGATGATTTTGATCTTTAAGCTTTTCAAGTGAAAATTGGCGCACCGGTTAGCAGTGATGAGCATCATTTACTGACTAATTAGCAGTTATAACTACGTAAAGTCAGGATGGCCGCACAAACAGCTTGTTTATTACAGCACGTTTTACAGCAGTTCCACAACAAACCAAAGTATTCGTAAGTGGAGCTTGGGTGGTAACGGTGAGAATGGATCTGCGCTGACGGTAGCAGCGTATCTGCGGCGTGGATCTGCGTATTACATTGAGGACAGACAGAACGACGTCATATATGCCAGGGAGAGACGACGACGCCGGTGCCCCATTATAGGATCGCCCCCAGAAAAGTCTCCCCCAGCCGACAATTTACCGGTACAAATCCGCCCGACCGGCGGCCCCGGGCGAATACGACGTATTTACCGGTAAATTGTCGGCCGGGGGAAACTTTTCTAGGGAGGAGGAGGGACGATTCTATAATGGGGAGACTTTTTATGAGGCCGCCAATATTTCTGTGATCAACTCTTCCCGGGCGGATTTTTCATGAGGGAAACATGTTAGTGTGACGCCGGCAGCAGATCGTACAGCAGTGAAACTCGGCGACTGTGTGGCGCAAGGTAGCTGGCTGCTGCTGCTGAAGATGACAGAAATGCACGGTCAACATCGTCGATCTGTATCGACTGGCGCTCTCCGTCCTGTTCTGTGTGCCGCGTCAGTCAGTTTTCGCTTTACTGAAATGTAGGAGATATACACGAACGGTCCGACAACACACACACTCTTTCTCACAGCATAACACTCTACAACAAAACTCCCTTACGACAGAGCTCAAGACGACGATTGTTGGGGTGCTGGTGTTATGTGACTTGCTGATATGTTGACTCGTGACGAAAAAGGCGGATGCCATACAGTAGTATCATTAGCTCATGCTAATCAGCTTGCTGCCACTTCCGAGATTGTAAAAACGCTTCTGGTCTTGAGTCGGTTTCATGTAAGAAGCGCTATAGCAACTACCGGAACCGGACTTTACCTATACCTTTTCGGCGGGGGGGCTACGATACGGAAATATGGCATTCGGGAGGGGATGTTTTTGTCAATAGGACTTGGCGTGGGGTACCATTATGGGGTGGATTGTCTGTACGGCGCGACGTCGTGTAATGAGTTGGTGCATGACACAAGATTGCTGTCACTGCGTCAGCGTTGAGTTACGAGTGGCCTGAGACCGAACGTAACACTTCTCACTGCAGTCAGCAGCAGTCGCCACGCAACCCGACGGTGATTCTTAAACGTCACGCGTAGGCGTGTTTTGACAGAAACACAACCAGACAGACGGACAGAAAAAAAACGACCAAAAAACCTGCCTACATCTATAACGTCGGCTAGCTTATCCGCAGTTGAAGAATACTTCGTTACCTAACTGCGGAAAAATAACCTCGTCGTATGGTTAAACATATTCGTGACGTTCGAATTTTATGAACTTGATTGTAGATAAAATATAGTCTGAAAAGTTTTCAAATAATTGAAAAAAAATCAGCTATACATGAGTCTGAGTAAATGTGGAACTTAAACTTTTGCAAGCCTTTTAAGAACACTGATAATAACAACTTGGACTGAATGTGGATCTCCATTTTTTCAAACTTCTCCAATCATCATTAGTTTCTGATCTTTTTTAAATTTTCTTGAACTTTTAAATACATTTTTTCAAATTTCACAACTATGATGTTAAGTGTGCTTGCATTGCTCACGTTTGTGGCGGGTTCATTTACGCTATTTTTACTTGCACTAGGTAACGTGCATCCCAACGCCCAGTTTTTGCCACAAACCTATATCATGGTAAAATATGTCGCAGGTCGAATTCGTTCGCACTTGATTGGTTCAGTTGACATCAAGCAGGTGATTTGTGTGTGTCTGTAATGGCAGACTATCAGCGAGTTGGCGACGCTGATGGAGATGAAGAAGATGAAAGTTGCTGAGACTGTGAAAGAGCATCGTGCTGACGAGCTGTCGGCAATGTTCAACCTGATGATGGATCTCAAGCGAACTCAACGCGGTATGTTCTCCATCAGTACACAGCTTTGTGGCACGTAGGACTCTGTGTGTCTTGAGTAAACCTTTTGGCAAATAAACCACAAAATGTGTAGGCATGGCCACTGCGACGACAGACCTGTGGTTACCTTCCCAGCTGCAGAGCATCGATACCAATTTGCACTGTTTGGTGACAGAGGCACGTGACAGGAATGTGAACAACGTACCCACGGTTGTTACTTGATAGCGGACCGGCCGGGAGTTGAACTCGCGACCTCGTGATCACGAGTCCTATGCCGTAAGCACCGAGCCACCAAGCGTATAGCAGATAGGTGAAATGAATGAAATGAAAATGTGAATTTGTATAGCGCCCAATTAAAGAAGACCTCAAGAGCGCTCGCAGCCAAATAAATGAGTTTTGAGTTTTTTTGCAAATGTATCTCTGGACAGTGATGAAGTCCGCAGGTCGACGGGGAGGCTGTTCCATATAGCCGGGGCGCACACATCTGCCAAGTATGACGACGCCAGACTACGAAGGCACTTGAAGATGATCATCGCTAGCTTGAAGGTGATTCGCTGGCGGACGGGAAGCCAGTGAAGTTGACACAGTACTGGAGTGATGTGGTCGAACTTCTTAGTTCCGGTCACGACACGCGCTGCTGCATTCTGGACAGTCTGCAGTTTCGTCAGCAGACCGTCACCGATCCCGTACAGCAGAACGTTGCAGTAATCAAGACGGCTGCTGACGAATGCGTGCACCAGTGTCTTCGCAGCCTCCAAAGTCAAGAAAGATCTGACCATCCGTAGCTGGCGTAGTTGGAACAGGCACGGCCGGCGTAATGCGGCGACGTGGTCGGCCATGTTGAGCTGGCCGTCGATGTTGACGCCAAGGTCGAGCACTGCGGACGATGGCTTGACGAGTGGTGTTAGCTCGGTAGTGGTCAGCTTGGTAAGCTGCTGTCGTGTTCCAAGCCACACGAGCTGTGATGTCGCTAGTGCACTGTAAAACCTAACTTAATTGAGTCGTGCATTAACTGTGTTCGTTTTTAATATTTGTTCATTTTGTGTGTGTACAGATTGCGCTGTAGCTACTGCATTTAATTCCATTTTCATACATTATTAACCAAATTGTTTATTTTTGCAAACAAAAACCTATCGTGTAATACGCTCTAGACCCTGTTGAAACGTACTTATTTCATGGCTGTGATGAACGGTGTGTTTTGCCTGGGAATGCACGTTTGACCGGAGTGAAACTAGCACTGCAGACATTGTTCTCAAAGGGAAATAAGAGGACGAAATAGATCATAAAATACGAGATGATGACGCTGTTGATATTGCAGGGTTGTTCGACGTAGACCATACAATACCAACGACGACGACGACGACGACGCAAGCTGCGCCGCCGGTGGAGCGTAGTACACGCTCACGTTCCACCGAGCGCGACAAGTTGACAGCGGTCTGCACTGACGCTGCATCGGACCACCTAAGCACAGGCACCATGCACCTGCAGCCGAATAGTGACGACGTCAGACTAGCGGCTGGTGCAACAGCAGCTCGACTCAAGTCCGGCCTTGGAGCCAAAGGTCTGTGACACCGCCACAGCGCGCTCTTGTTTATTAAGTCTAAAATAAAATAAAACCTGTGGTTCCGGTTGCCGTCCGTTCCTAGGAAAAAACCGTGCGTCCCTAAAATGCTTAAGTTCATGTGAGTAGTATTAAATGTATCAGTTTGCTTTTTTGAGTTGTTGGGTAAAATTACATGACACGTCGTAATATAAAGATAAATAATAAAAACAATTTTTCCGCCGCCACCGTCCTTAGTTTTTTTTTGCCGGCTGCAATCGGAAGCATAGGTTTTTCTTTACGCCTTAGTAAGTAAGCAAGTACATAAAACGTAAATTTATGCAGCGCGTCAACGCCATAAAAACCCCTACATAGTGCTGCTTTGTTGATTTAGTTAAAAAGGTTCTCTTACATTGCGTCAACATAGTTTGCTATAGGCCTGTGCAGAAGCTGTGTCTGTCTTTAAATAGACTCATAGGTTAAAACGTAACTCTTTATAAGTTGTGAAAAATTTCTTAAAATACAACCTTTATAACTGAACCGAGACCAAGGGTCCTACCAACTTCCACACATTTATGATTACTTACTGTCCGCCGCAGCTACACCTGGTGGACAGTCGTTTCGACGAAGGCAGCAGCGGTTGCCGAAACGTCAAGAAAAAACAATTACAAAGGTTGTATTCTGAAGAATTTTTTTTATAATTTAAGAAGTTCTGTCTGTTTTAGCTATAGCAAAGACGTCTGCTTGTAAGTAAGTGTTCTCTAAGCGGTAGCTGAGCTTTTTGTTTTTTATTACTGCATCCGCATTTGAACCACTGTGTGAACAATAAACTAACCAACTGTAATCGGAATTACTGACATATGGAGGAAGAATAATACTGTTTAATTAATTGATAGTAATTTTGTATTAATGCCTATGCATACACTGCGAGTCATAATAGCTAGATAGGTCTAATGTGGTGAACCTCTAAATTGTGGTTGGGATTTGTAACGACTCGCTTGTTGCAAATTTTCAGCTAAGTGTACAGTTAAATAATTTTAAAAATCGTTTAATGTTTGGTTACAATATGAACAACAGTTCAGTTTTGTTTTGATGTGTAGCCATACCATTACTACAAGATAATAAATGTACAAAACATTAGTTTATACACTTGCTAACGGCAACATTTAAAGACTTGCACATCGAAAACAGCAAAAATTACAAAAGGCGATATTGCCCGCATCACACTGACTGTGTGTCAATGTGCTG
>Ga0209367_1006669_pt1 | contig 15958 bp, 9 predicted proteins | sample WorMetLIZISLAND2_FD_187412 | JGI IMG/M metagenome (GOLD analysis project Ga0209367, IMG submission 187412) | Marine gutless worms symbiont microbial communities from Max Planck institute for Marine Microbiology, Germany - Olavius geniculatus... ... | reverse complement strand
AATTCAGTTCTTTTTAGTTTATGTGCTAGATTAAACTGACAGTGTGTTTGTCAGTTTTTGAGTGCAAATTTTTCATTGTATTGTTGTATTGTATTGTATAAGTAAGTTTAAACCAGGTTTTCGTAGTCGATATTAGTGATTGCGTATGAAATATAAATGTAAATCATACAAAGAAATTCGCAAGAGGGCACTAGTGTTTTGGGTAAAGGAATAAAATTTATTATTAATGTTATGACTATGGCTAGGAATAAAGTTAGACTTAGGGTTAGTGTTTAGGGTTAGTAGTAGTGTTGAGTAGAGTTGGGGTTACGGCTAGCTTATTTAAGAGAATTTTGGAACGACATGTAAACACCCAAACTAGGTGTGTAACGTTGATGATGTAATTAAAACAAAGCCGGAGACGGTTTGATACTTTGCCTACTGGCGAGCCCGTGATGTGCCGTCTGGCGCTGAGGTCGGTATAGTTTCTGCCGTCCGCCAGGGCGTCTGTGCGGCAGTGCGAACCATTGGTGCGAACACTGTTACACAGACGCACTGGCGTTGACAGTAAGTGAGCAAGGCCGCCGTGTGGCTAATTTCTGTGATCGCCACACGGTGGCTGTGTGGCTAACTACCGCAGTACTTAGCCACACGTGTGGCTAAGTACCGCCATGATAATATTAAGTACTGTACTATTACAATGCATACTGGGTTATTGTTAAGGCTTAGGTGAGTGTTAACGTTTGTTTCCAGTTACTATGTCGTTTCATGACACCATAGTTTGGAACCAACATAATAAGGTGTGAGCTAGTGGTAGATTGGAGATCTTGTGCAAAATCAACCATTTGACGGTAGGTGCTATTTTTACTAGATATCCACTGTCCCACTAAAAATAGAATTTTGTTTAGTGGATATCCACTGAAAAGCACCCAGTCACGTGCCAATGCTATTTTCAGTGGGTATTCACTGAACGAATGTAGACTTTCGTTTAGTGCGCTACCACATTGAAAGCTGCTATAAAAGACTGTCTGAGGCGATACAAACTGCAGCTAGCCAACTAACGACCTCAACTCTAGCAGGGTATCACATGTAAGTGTACTGACTTGGATGACTCGACTACAATACATGAACAGTGTTGCAGCCTTAGTTTGGGTGTCCATCTATTGTCACATAATTTTTTTAAAATATGCAGTACGAACTTAATAGCTTTGTTGCCATATGACAACTTTGTGCATTTTGCCTGTTTTAGTTGTGACATGTGTGCTATTAAATTCAACACAGCAAGATGTAGAAAACCAGTATGATGTGAATTTTTCCCATTGTAGGAATGTAAAAATTCAAAATGTAAAAAGTCAGAAGTGGGTGTTTCAGATGCTAAGTCTAACTACTATTAGACCTAATTTACTGCCAGTGCCCGAGATACTTTGTAACTGGATGGATGGCTGCATATTCGGTTTACACTGAAGGTTAAAATATGGCATCAGCCAGACAGTTTAACATAAAGCCCATTTGCACAATATTTTCAATTTTGCAATTTGTCGATTTTTGTGGACTTGGGTAAAAGCATTTGATATATGGTAAAGGTAGATGCATGGCTGAGCTTGTTATTTATTAAGTTCAGTTGTGAGTTAAGGATAAAATCTGCTTTGTCCATGACCTATGCTGTTCATGAGCTGCTGCTGAAAGTTCTGTTAATAACTATTAGTTACTGAACTGCTGTGTTGTGTTGGGGTCACCTATTCTGCTGTTGGCCAGTGTCATCTGGTCTAATGACTTTGATGTGAACGTTTCATTGCAGCACACACCATGCAATGGCTAGCTGTAAGGTGATGTATTGGTGTCTGATTGATGTCCATTTGCACTTAGTTGTTGCCATGTGGCCGCTTGGCAGTCATGGTGACCTAGCTGTCAGTGATTCAAACAGTTCTGTCCACCCATATGTTTTATCTGTTTGGTATTTATTTTTGTTTGTTGTTGGTTTATGCTTCCACTTTCCACCTGAGCATTTTGTGATATCTAGCAAATGACCTTTTACAGTGCTAGCCTATAGATAATCAGATATGTATGGATGCCTGTGAAATCTGTTATGCAGTTATTATTAACAGTATCCTGTTAATGGTCAGAGGCTAAAAATGACCTTGACATTATGACCTGGGTGGCCCAAACGAACAGTGGAGCGCCATATAACGACATTATAGCTTGCAGCAGGGCTTGCCAATTACAGGCTTCTATGCACATATCAGTTTTTTACCTGTTGATTATTGAACGGTAAAATACACTAGAGAAAACCATTAGAAGCAATCAAAACTGCAGTGTGCTACTACTCACCAACTACCTGTGCTAAGCTAACTGCATCTAGCATAATGCCTGTTGTTTAACCGATCGTTTGGATTACTGTTAACAGAATGCAGCTCATTACATGCATGATTGTGACGCCAGCGACGACTGAGGGGTTGGGTTGGTTAGGGTGGCTGTGGTGTGGGGCCTGCGACCCAGCAGACCCAGCAAGCGATTGTTGCTTACTAGTGACGTGACTGGGCAGACTTGAGTGGCTGGTTACAGTGGTTCTTTATGAGCAGTAGTCAGTCACAATATTATTGTCACTGTGTCCTGTCTCCACGTTAAGTTGAAATTCGAGACGTTCTGTCTGTCTGACGTAATATCTCACCTGTTGGCTGCTGGTGCTTAACGTTGATGTCCTGCTCAGGACAGAATGCTGCAATTACAAACTCATCATTCACCCGGCTGACATGCACTTAGACTCAGTAGTAATGACGTCAAGCGTGTTTCCGATCGTTACGGGGCCAGCCTTGATCGTCAGAACAGTTTTATTAGTGCATAAATTTCCATAAAATCACTCAATCGGTGTACGCTGGCCTGCTGACCTACAAACGTCGTGCTAATAGTTAAGCGCCGACTGACCTGTGGTTTATATATTATGAATTGACTATGAGCGTTATGAGTGACTGCTGCCCCTCTCCTCTCACTGTGCGTGGGGCCTATGTTGCATCGTCGTCGTTGCTACTGTTGGCCACCGACGACCAGCTATAGGTAGCTGTTCATAAACATTCGATCTCGTGGCTTTCGTCCAGATTGCCGCCGAGTTTTCCAATTGATCGGACGAACGTACATGCATCGTACTGAAAAAAAAACATCAGCGAACGGACGGGCGAGAGTGAAGAGCGTCATCAGGGAGGGCAGTGAATCGGCAGTGACAAGCGAATACGATGTCACGCCGAAGCTGACAAGTTGTCGCGCACTGTGCTGGCGTTTTTTGACGGTAGCGCTGCAACGCGTTTGTGTATTATAATTATTGTATATAGCGTTCTCACGCGTCGCTGAAAGTTTCGTGCTGTCACTATGTTCACAGTGCAAAGGATTTTTGTTGCTGTTTGTCGTGCGCGAGGCGTTGGCGCCGACTCGGGCGTTGCCGTGGTGGATTTACGTTAATATCGAGAGAGATGATAACCACCGTGCCCCGCCTCGCCAGTATATACTATTACTAGGCACGCCTCACAGGACTGGCTGCTAGTGAAGAGACATCGAGTGGATATCGTTGCTGGCACATTAGGGCCTATCGTCATGCAGGCAAACACGACTGTCACGAGGTCGCCTGGAAAGCGTCGTCGCAAGCTGATATTGGACGTGAAGATTGGTCCGTCGTCGACCGATCACTGGACGCTGGCAGGTGAACCGTCTTTCTACGTATACGTTAAGCACAGGCTCCACTGCTTCGACTTGTCGACTTGCCGTACAACTTGTTTTACAGCATTTTGTACAACAAATCAACGATAAATCGAAGTAAAGTGGAGTTTGGGGTTCATTGGTCGGCGCTCGCCGTTGTTATGACTCTCGATATTGCGCTTTCATGTCTGTGGATTCTGCTGGATTCTGCCTAGGCCTATATGTGTTATTAGTTGCCGGCCCGTGTGGCCATTGCTGTCATTGTCTGAGCCTCTGAGGCTCCCAGGAATCGGATGAGCACTGTATACCTGGGAAGGCAAGGTTAGATTTTGATTGGTCGTCTTTGGTGTCACCGTTATAATCTTGAAGCATTTGGAGTTTAAATTGGAATGACAAATTTATTAAGGGTTTCGTCTTCAGCTTTCATTTATGATAGTATGCCTACTCAATACACGATGAGTTTATATCAGATCTGTGGGCATAGCCTTTATTCGATCACATCATTAATTAAACAAATCTCAAAGCCTCTGGTAGAAATCCACATGACTGGTCGTATGACGTCATGGTGTTGCCCGGAAGCGATAGCTTGCCGAGGCGGACTGAAGTTTTACTGCAGATGTTTTATTTTTTTCAACGCGAGATGTCCGAGATGCGTCGGCCGATCGGCGCGAAATTTTGCAATTTGGTCAGTACTAGGCTGAATTTTATAACGCCGCTCCAAAATTTCGGGGGGCACCCCCAAAAAATTTTATGGGCCAAAAACATGCAAAATTTGGCCCGATTTTGGACGACTTCGAAGTTCGGCGGCGAATATCTTCGAAACGGATGTTTGTGTGTGTGTTTGGTTGCATTCTACGGTTCTTTTATTTATTTTTTTAAATCTGTTTTTCTTTGTGTGTGCGCTTGTTTTGTTACAGTTTTAATTGTGTTTGTAGCTGCCCTTGAGGCGAAATAAAGATATCTATAAAATCGGACAAATATTTTATCTACCGCGATTCCTCCCGCGTTAGGCGAAACAAGTCCGGTGAAGTTTGGTCCAGTAACCTTGGAGATCTCGATGTGAAATCGTACCCACCTAAAGCGCATTTTTCGGAAGAACATATTTCGACCCCTAAAAGGTGCTGCGCCCCCATATTTTTACATGCGCTAGAGAATGACCAAGTCTTACTAGCGCACCCTTCACCGGAGATGGCCCCCCTTACATTTTTTTCAAAGGGGTCAAAAATTGGCTTGAAATGTAATAAAGGAGCGCTTATAACTTCGGAGTTAAGGGGTGTAGCCCGACGAAACTTTGGCACTTGACGTGCTTCTAGGTTGGGGGTTTAACGCAAGTACAACTTTTTGGGGAACCGCCCCCTCCCCTTAAAATTTGGGAGGGTAAAAACGTTCAAAAATCGGTACAATTTACGACAACTGTCGTAAACTGTCGTAACTGTCGAGTTTGAGCGCAAATATCTCTGGAACTGATGAAGATAGCGACAAAATGTAAACGGTGTTAACGAGAACAGTCTTTCCGGCGTTGAACAAAAAATTTGTTAACTTAGGTCCACTACGAACAAAGTCATAAGCGCTCATGTTGACCTACCCTAAGTCGTCAATGCGCGTTCGGTGTATGCCAATGCATTTGAGTTCGGGCCACGTGACTATGGTGCCCGGGAAATCTCCCCTCTTCTAATCCCCCCAATCGGACTTAGGGCGCCGGGCGGACTCATCTTGGGTTTTGCCTCAAATATCTAGTTTTCATTCTGTATTTGAACGAGTTTCGTTCCCATGCCGCGGGGACTGTCTATGCGTCGTCAGTTCAGTCAGTGCCGAATAGGGCGGCACGGCTCATCTACCACATGTATGAGATCCGCTCTTGGCAGTCTTGCTGCGCGTCCTGGCGTGGATCGAGTACAAGGTCGCCGTACTGACGTACAGAGTTTTTCATGGAAGCGCGCCGCGGTACTTGGATTCACTCGTTCCTGTTGCTGATCTGCCCGACCGTCGGACATTACGTTCTGCTGGCATCAATCATCTGCTGGTACCACCTGTCGGACTTTCAACTGTCGTTAGCCGGGCTTTCGCAGTTGCTGGATTTCGTGTCTGGAACATTCTGTTGGAAGACATAACAACATCTCAGTGACTCGACTTTCTACCAACGTCTCAAACCCGGATCTTTAAGAAGTCATACTCATGGCATCATCTGAATGCTAACTTACCCTTCATCTTGAAGTAGCTGTGCTATTAAGGCAGCTGTGATTGACTGATAGATCGATTGCTTATCAACTGAAATTATTGCAACAGAGACACAGGGATCAGTGCTTTTACCAGTGCTTTAAGGTCCTTGTCACCCAAGCAGCTCTTGATAGTGGCGGTGCTATGTAAAGTATTCTGGGTATTCTGTACATTCAGCATGCTGCAGAGCAGCAAAGCCTACTGTATTTGAGTGACAGGCTTGGCTTTATCAGAGCACAACCATGTCAACCAGGGACCTGTCACGGTGTGACGTACAGACGCCCATGGGCTACCTGACAGCCATGTCATGGCGTAGCCGTGATCACGGCCGTCCACACTTGAAGCAAATGTTCCGTCATAAAAGGAGGGAGATTGGTGTTATTTTGGACCTGACTTATATCACCTTTCTCAAGCGTAGAATATTCCAAAATCAAGCACACCAGAAGAAGCTTAAGCGCTCCTCACAATCTTAGCCGGATGGGGTAAAGTCTGCCGGAAAAGAAACGGGGCAAGGATGTGAGAGAGGAGGGAGTGGGGTTGGATGGGTGAACTTGCTCCAAGGGTAAACGCCCATGATTTTGATTGTGGGGACTGTATAGCTTGTAGATCTGTTGGTCATTCACTGTTTAGAATTGTTATCGAGGGATTGCTACTTGTAATAGGCCACATAAACAGGAAGACGACGCTGTGAGATGCTGGATGGTACAGTGGAAAACTGTTTATGCAAAGAGATTAAACGGAAGGCGGATGACAGGACACTTCAGAGAAGGATTCTTAAACTCTCTGCCATATAGTAGAACAGCTAAGGAAAAAAGAACCGTTGAATGGGCATATATAGTGAATGAGAGAAGTGTGTTTCTATTGCGTAGTGCCCTTGAGATGAGTTGAGAATTGAGTAGACGCGACTAGTGGCGTCGTGGCCGACAGCAGGGGGCCCCTAAATATTAGGCTGTTGGAAAATTTTTTGTCAAAAGGTTTTCGTCCAAAAATTAAAAATTTGGGGCTGGAAATTCCCGTTTTGGGGGAACTGTTGAGGCGAAATTGAAATTCTAGCACCCTGTCGGAATACCTATCGGAATATTGCAACTTCATGTCCCGCCTACTTACTTACTTTTTAATCCACGACGCGGCAGACGGCGACGCCACTGCTATGACGGTGAGGTCAATGACAGGTATAGGCCTATAGCTGCCGTTGTACGTTACGTTCTATTACGACGCCTTACATTCATCTCAGGCGCATAGCACAGCCTCCAGCCACTCATGTCACTGCGCTTTGTGTCTAAGTGAAGAATTGTTCGGTGGAGGTAAGGGTCTGTTGAGTTTGACATGCCCCTCGCGATGCTAAAATATAGACGTCTGCAGGGCGCATTTATAAAAAAAACTAAGTAAAATTCCAAATCCGTGTATCCAGAGTATGGCAGATTTTTTGTCTGTATATACAACTTTGTTTTCTTCATAAAGGAAGGTTTAATTTCACGTATCCAGTATACGGCTCAAGTCATTCAGCAGTTACGACTACCGGTATTTGAAGTTAACACAGTGAAGTGAACCAGTTATTAAACTGCGATTCTAGCATAAAATAGTAGGTTACTATCTTTTTTTCTTCTACGCACGTACCCGATTGTGTTGTGTCACTGCTCATGTGTAAAATGCGGAAGTTTGGTTTAATTTACTGACGTTGCTGATACACAGACGTTTCTTTCTAGATGCTTTATTTATAAGAGTTTTTATTGGCGCACCTTATAGGCGTTTCTGTGGTGGAACGTTCAGTGATTGAGTTGACATGTTGACGTCGACACATAATGAATGTCAATGATTATTGTATCTCTGTTGGTCACTTGGGTTGGCATTTAGCTGCCACCGTTCGTCACGCAGTCGCTACTACCATGCATGTCGCCTACCGTCTGATGGGCCACGGCAACGTCTTTCAGACATGCAGATGAAAAATCGCTCTACCGTTGCAAAAAAATTCGACGCAGTCAGGTAGCATGATTATACAAGAAAAAACGTTTTATATCGTCACTAATGTAACGTGCTCCTCGTGCATCTTGGATTTGATTCAACCGGAAGTGGTGCTGACCGCAAAGCTCAGTCGTCGAATCTTGGAACAGATGCCATGATGTCTTTCGGATGACAGTTTGAACGTTTCCAACATGCAAAATCAATCTACAGTTGTTGGTCGTCAGTAATATACTGTAGATATACTGATGTCATAAAATACTCTTTAGCCTGTTTCGGGACGGGAACGTAGCACGCGAGGAACAAAAATAGAGCGTTTTACGGAGCGTCAGCACAGCTTGTTGTGCATGCATGCATGCAGAGCTGTGTAATACAGTTAGTCAGTGGATAAGATATAATCCAACTGTGTGCTTTGTCTGTCGTGTGAACGAACAGTCGCGAGTTTTTTTTACTCGTATATAGCCCCAGGGCGCTATCTTTTTTGTATTGTAACAGTTGTGCAGAAATTCGAGAGACTAACTGCGGGTCATGCCGCCAGAGTGTTAACTGAGAGTTGGGTATGAGAAAAGGCGGCGATTTTCGGCCTTTGTCACTATATCTTCGAAACGGTGCAAAGTTTCTTTTGTTTGCTAATAAAAAGTTTCAGACGTGCTTTCAGTTGAATGCAGAATAACCCGAGGGAGCGCTAACGCTGATAGCTTTCGCCAGAAGCGGTAACTTGGTCCGCCTGAAAAAGGTTGAAGTATCTATAGCTACAGAGTTTCATTTGTCATATGGGATCAGGTCACTCAAGTGTTACCTGCCGTCCGACACAGGTGAAACACGCTGACTTAAACTCGATCTGTCTATCCCACGGAGGGATTGTAGGCTGAGTTGAGATAGATAACTGCATTGAATGAGTATTGCGCACTAAAATGCAAAACTCGCTAATCTATGCTGAATATTCTTGTCGCACAGTCACAACTCGTCGACGATTCTGTTCATCACAAAAAATCGGGGTGACGCAAGTGCGTACGGTTATGTTGTAGGATGTTCAAGTTTGTGGGGACGTTGGGCGTAAAAAGTGAAAGGTTATGGCTTAAGCTTTTATGCTCAGGTATAAATTATTCGGTCTGGCCGTTTGATCCGTCAGCCGAACGAGCGTTCAGCATACGTCTAGAGTCCTCTTATGCCTATGTCTTTGTATACTGTATGATGAATCTCTCCCATTCTCTCGTGCCGGGAAGTCGACAGCATGCAGCGCGCTGCACGCTGTCTGGAGTGAAGTATAGCGGCGCGCGTTCAGCCCTCGTTCAGTCATCGTCGAGGTGGCGCGTTTTCTCGTTTGGCTTTAATTACCACAGCGGCAGCGGCGCCTTGTTGCTGCGTCTGCGGGCACGTTTGGTCGGCCCACTCACCTGGGAAACAACCGACAACCCCCTGGACTAAATATCTTCCGCCCCCGCTACTGAAGGACGTTGCTGCGAAATAGTTGCAAATTGCGGCGACTTATAAAGTAAATTTACATGGCGCACTATGTCAACCGGAAGCCCGCAGAATCTGAGGCCTCGTCACTGTAGTTTACATAAGGTTTTTATCATTTTAGTCAAGTTACTCTGGTTTATCCAGGGGTATTTTGTCTGTAGGAGGGGGTTATGCCCGAGAGTCCACTCACCTGGCTACTGTACATTCAACATCCGTCGCCCATCACGGCCGGACGACGGAATTCTTCGACTTGTTTGTAAACCGGTAAAGGTCTATCTACTACTGCAGGGGCGCCGGGCCAACTTCTGCTGCTGGTACAGGCGCCTACATAGGATGCCTCGTACGTTCCCCATGCTGCTTCCACTAAATACCGTATAAGTCAGCCGCTCTGAATGTTTCCTGTGTTGTTTTCGTGCTCTCGATGATTAGGTCAGGTCATATTTGCAGCAGGCGTGAAAGTAAGTAAGAAAATACTTGGGTGGACGGCTGCATGATAAGTCGGCCCCAACCGACATATTTTTCTAGTCACAGAAGCGAAGCATTAACTCGGCATAGTTGTTAACCTACTGTGTGCTCAGGCCAGCTGGACACTTGGTTCCATATTGGGGTCACGATTTTAACCTTTTTGGGTCACGTGACGTGATCAGTCATGTGACCATTGGATTCGCCTACCCCGAATACTCTAGAATCAAACCGAAGGTGGATCCGATGCTCGGTTGCTGAGATATATATCCATTTGAAGATGCCAAGATGCGGAATCGTGGACCACCGTAGGCACACAAAATGTTTGCATAACAATATGATGCGTAGCGAGCCAAAGCATTTTAAAAGGTCTTTTTTAATAAAATAAAGTTTATAAAAGTTTGTAATAACTGCCACATGGAGTTCTGTTGCGCACTTGGTGCGAATTCAACAGGGCCTCAGCACTTGAGCAACAGGCTAAGTTTGCTGTTACTATGATATGCGAACGTCCTAGTAGGCCGCATTACGGGTTTTGTTCGTTCGTTTGTCCGTCCGACTGTCCCGTATGAGCTACTACCGCAAAATGGTGCGAACGGCTAGAATAACTAGCTGCTACAAGAAATGCTGGTGAAATACTAAAAGGCATCATAGAGTGCGTGATTTAGGCGAGTTCCTGGCACTGCCAGTGAGACAGGTAACCAACTCCGCGATATGTATTGTCTCCGCAGCTTCCTGTTGCTGAGGCAGCGATATCTGCATTGGTATATCAGACAGCTGTGCGGCGCGAGATCTGCTGATATAATCATCTCGGGCGCGGTAATAATTGACAGCATCGGCTGCAGTGCAAGGAAGATTTCGCCAGATGTAATAGTGGGCTATATACACGGATGGATATTTTTGTTCGAAGGCTGCGGCGAGGCGCCGAGTAAAATAACACCGATGCAGGGGTTCCCGGCAGCTGAATGTTGCAGCAGTAGCTGCTGTGTTGCGATCGGCGCCTGAAAGTAACGGACGCGGGTACCGGTTGGTCGGTCAGCCGCTATCAAGTTTAGCATAGAATTGCCGGCGAAAGAACGTTCTGTGAGCTAACGAACGTCATTAGTTTTACTGTTTCACGGTACGTCGTCAGTCGCTCTCATTTGCGATCGTCTTCTTTCAGTGTATAATCTCCTTTCTTCAACGGACGTAATAGTCACATTCGTATATACGCAAAAGAACGACGCAGTAATCGCGGTTGTTAATATCTGTGCAGTGTGCAAATGCTATAAATACTGATTTGTGTTGCTTTGCTAAATTGTACCTTTGGTTTGCGGATTGTCTTCTTCGTGTCTCGCACTCTCGCTCCATTGAATAATATTGTCTTGGGAATGCGCTAGCGGCTAAATTGCCCATTTACCATTTCATTTTGTCTCTCTTTTCGTAATCGTTTTTCGGTTCAACGTTGCAATAGTGTATTTGGTTAGTGAATCTAGACGTTGGTAATAGCGCGTTGTATAGTTGATGTGAGTACTGTACGTTTTTTACGCGCAACAGCAGATACTGCTGAGAGGGGGGGGTAGGAAAATCTGCGATATCCAGCCGATATGGCGTTGCCAGAGCGAGATAGTGGCGCCCTCTGGTGAGTACAAGTAAAACATTATACATATTTAGCCGTAGGTCGTCTGGCGCTATCTGGTGACTGATTTTGTTTTACTGGGCCTTCTGTGAAACTGTAGCCAAAAACCGTACGGATGAGATCTACGGATGAAGTCTACGGATTACTAGCGTACGACGGTGCACCGCTGTGGCGCGTTCACTATTGCGTTAGCAGGGCTTTTCTTGTATTTTTTCTTTTAACATATGAATTAACTGCGTTTAACCATTTATGAAATTGTGTGCTGATGTGCCGTTAAGAAACTACTCACTCACTCACGTAGGTGTCAAGTGAGAGTATTAAAGTTCAAGTTGTTGGTCGTTGGTTGTTCAGACGCGCTGCTAGCGGACTTGCAGACGACGCGCGCGAACAAAGGCGACGTGACCACACTCGACAACAACAACTACTACGACAACTACGACGACGACGACCGGTCTAGGAGGATGTACTACCATCAGCAGGAACAGCGTGCGATGTACAGCGACGCTCGTGTAAATCGGCAGTCGTCGCCGACGCCGCCGCCGCTCCCACCATTACCTTCCCGTGACATACTCGACACTGTTCACGCCTCCACGGTCTGCAGCTTTTTTTCTCTTGATCGATGACCGATATTTTTGTTACTCTTGTTTTGGTGGTTCAAGGTCATTCAAGGTCATCAATGTTGACACCCAAAAAAGCTCGTCACTAGTGCTTGTTATGATAAGCAGTATGTCTGTGCGTGTCTTCAACTGTTTTCGCGCTAGACGAGCCAATACCGGTAAAGTAACCACTTTTTAAGCGGGTACCCCTTTTTGACGCCCACCTGCGCAGGCGTCCTTGAACCTATGTGGTTGGCACTTGGACTGCTAAAATCTGCGTTTAATGCTGAAAATTTCATGTGCAGGTTGTCCAGGTCAATCTTTAGCCATTTCGTTGCAATTCACTTTTGAAATGTGCGCTGCAGCCAAAAATTGTGAAAAATTTACTAAAAACCTCTATTTTGGGGGCTCACGGTCGTTCAAAGTCATCGATTTTGATAAATCTAAAAAGCTCATCACCAGTGCTTGTTATGATACCAGCAAGTATGTACCTATCTGCAACCGTTTTCACGCTATACGAGCCAATAGCGGCAAAATAACGTCTTTTCAGGGGGTGCCTCATTTTACGCCCTCGTTCGAGGGGAATCCCCTCACTCAGGGGCACAAAAATTTGTCACGATATACTAGACTCCTTGGGGCATCCCACGGTGAAGATTTCATGATTCTAGCTTGCACCATTTTGATACAATCGCAGAGTGTGACGGACGGACAGACAGACAAACAGACAGACGCCCAGGCCATGGCTCAGGTGCGCGAAGCAGTTTGCTATCGCGCGTAAAAATCGTTGGGGATGTTTTGTTTGAAGTGGACGAATTTGAGGGTTGGACTTTTGTATTTGTCTTCAACTTCAGCTGCACAGGTGTTGTGTGTCTGTTCTAAGCGTCTTGCTTGCAGTGCTGTTGGTGTTGTATTGTGACTGTGGCGCCACCTGTTGTTGCCGTTAGCAGCTTATCTGCTTGCAGGCAGACCACGCTGTTGTGTATTACTGTCAGCATCACTCATGCTGCCTATCTGTACTCAGCTACTGGTACTTGGATACTTACTGCACCTCTCAAGGTTACTGTGCTCTGACTTACTGCTACAGTGGCTGTGTTTACGTTATTTTTTTTGGCTGGAAATGTTATCCAGCCTGGTGGCACGTAACTGAACAGCTGACTTCTGTGGCAGTTTATGTTTGCCATTCAGAGGTTGCTAATTCTTACAGTTTAGACTTGGCAGGTCTGAGACAGAACATTGGTCAAGTTTATACGAAGTTTTTTTTGTAAAAATTGCAGTTTTTGAATTATTGTGCTGTTGAATAACGCTCTGAACTGCATGGCAAAATCATATTATCATAGAACAAGTAATCGGATAAATAAACAAACATTTTCGTGTTGCATATTGCAGAACGGAATATATCGGGAGTACAGCCCATCTAATCGCCAGGTATATTCATCTACCATAACCGTGTCCAAGACCATCTACGACCCAGACGCCGTTCAACAGCAGCAGCAGCAGATGCTTTCAGCGTCGAGAGCATCTCCACGCCTGCAGGCAAGTCCAAGTCCACGGACAACACTGGACCGTCGCCAGACCAACTCACCGTCAGTGGTCGGTGGCAACTTGTCAGAGCTCGACACTCTTCTTGACGACCTCAACACTTCGACCAAAATGTACTCCACTTCCACCATGGAGAGACGAGCAGCAGGTTGCTCATCACGTCATCAATCATTATTACCCTTATTATTTATCCATCTTTGATAGCAGATATTCCAAAGGTTTAAAGTGAAAGGTTAAAAGTAGTTGGGATGGCCACTAGTTCGGACATTAGATGCAGAACTAATTATGCAAAAGCACTGAGTGTAAACATTGCACTGAAATAAAAAAAAACTGGAGCTTTGCTCTTTGCCATCGCCAGAAACAGCACTGGTTCTCTGGCCCAGACTACAAAACATATTTATTTTTATTTAATATCAAAATCGTACACGTAGTACATAAGAACAAAAGAAAAAGCCAATGAAATGAAAAAAAAATACACAGTAATACCAAACACAAAAAACAAAGTGTGCTATACGAGCACTACTCCGTACATAACGACGCAATTGCCTGGCAAATGTCTAATGACACAAAATTATCATCAGTCAGCCTATACAGCCCGTCTCTGACCATTACTAGTTCATACACCAACCGGGCCTACCAAAAGACTTCTGGGTCCATACTGTTTTCAACATGTCTTTGACAGATCCTGGTGAAATTGGACTCAGCAAGACTGTGCGTTAACATGTCCGGTATGCATACCTGATACCTTTCACTGAGAAACTGCACATTACGCCCTATTCATGACTTCATGCCACTAAACAGTATGCCTTGTCTTACTACGTACTTAACCAATCCATTTACTGAATTTACACATGTATGTATAAAATTATAAAAACGTTCGCACAAAATATCCATCAAAGGCAAATCTCCAGACAATATGTGAAGTATTGATTTGTGACAATTATAAGGTAGCTTCCAAATTCTACATAAGGCTAAACGCCATGACGTACACAATGACTGCATTGATACATCAGACAAGTCCCATAGTTCACAACCATAAAAGTCTGAACAATATGACTTGAACAATTTAGTTTTAGTATCACAGTCTAGTTTAGAGAACCAACCGAGAACATTATTAACTTGGCCAATAAATTTACACCGCCTTTGTGAAACATCTAATCCATCTCCATGGGAGTCACTGACAACATGACCCAAGTGAGGCCAGCTGCCGACAACCTCTATATTATAACCACCAGTGAAAAAACACACATCATCAACACTACTACAGTAGGAAGCATATCTGTGCCTATTAACAAGACACTTGGATTTGCTGTCATTGAAAACGACATCAAAGTCACTGGCAGTGGCACTGTTGCTGGTGAACTGATCAATAGGGTCCATGTTCTGTACTGATTCTTATTTAAAACATGTATGGTTATAGTAGCATAGTAGCACTGGAACTGCCAGGACAACTTAACATTAAGTAAAAGTGAAAATAACCATAGCATGAGTCGTGAAGCATAAATATAAAAATATACACATACATTGTAGTTTTGGTCCAATATGCTTGAAATGTATGAGATGGTTCCATTATTGTGGTTTGCAGTTATGTCAAAGCTGCTGTACCTTACTCTAGTTCTGATGTACGTATCAGTAAATATGTGGAACAGCCCGTGAACTTGCAGTACACTTGTTTTGTCATCAGTTAGGATAAATTATAATTTTTGCTTGTGACAGTGTGAGGTATTTGGCAATGTTGTGATACAGGAAGGTCTGCCCACAGCCCCAGTCCACGAGACGTTGGCTTGAAGCCGAGGTCATCAACACCATTGTCATCAACACAGAGGTCATCCAGTGCACAGAGGGAACTTGAGATTCCCAAGCTGTCAACCATGCAGTAAGTTGCTTAACTCAGAGTCAGCATTTCTCAGTGTTAGTAAGAAAATCTCAACATGTGGTTTATGACAGAACTTAGTCGCAGTGTGCCCTAGTTATTCCGTGTCCAAACAGCATAGTCTTGAGCAACTGCAAAGGTGTTCAAAGTTAGTTAATGTCGGTCTGCCTCTAATGAACTGGAAAACTGTTTAATAGTTTCTGGCTTGTAGCCACAAAACTTATCTTTGGAGTGTCAGTAGGTCTTCCTGACAGCATGTTTTCGACTTGGTGAAATGCAACTGACAGAGTCTGTAGCTCTAGTCAGTGAGAGATTACTATGGACATTGCTAATAGCTAATATTTAACACTAGATATGCTGCATTAATCATGGATTATTAAGCTGTTTTTGTTTTCTTGATTAATCAGCAAGTTAAGACATACACTGTGTCTAAAAAAAAACTGTACCCCTGCTACCTTTTGCAATAACTCCAACAGTCCTGGTTCAATAGCAATAGATTTTGACAAAAATAATCGTTAGAGAATCAGCACTTAATAGCATGTGTTACTTTGCGAGAAATTTTAAGAACAG
>Ga0209367_1006668_pt1 | contig 15959 bp, 7 predicted proteins | sample WorMetLIZISLAND2_FD_187412 | JGI IMG/M metagenome (GOLD analysis project Ga0209367, IMG submission 187412) | Marine gutless worms symbiont microbial communities from Max Planck institute for Marine Microbiology, Germany - Olavius geniculatus... ... | reverse complement strand
ACTAAATCCACTACATGCTAATGTAGGCCTACAGCCTCATTCATTTGTACAAGTTAATACTATAAGCCGAGACACCATTACATAAGCAAGTGTTGTAATAGACATTCAGAGCAAATTATATTTTTTTCATAAACATGCACCAGGACAAATAATCACAGCATTCAGCACCAATACAGAAATAACATTCAAACATTCGCACTCTGAATCTATTTCCGTTTTACCATAGAGTTTGTTATTGCATCTACCATAGATTTGCACCCGATCTACCGCTAGCAATTTTCACTGTGTTTACGCATAGATCGCCGATCTACTGCTAGAATTATTGTTTTCAATTACATTCAGCTTTTATGAACTACACTGTGTCCCAAATAAAAACATCCCCAACATTTTCAACAGTAACTTGAAAACCAATTACCAGATTTTGATAATTTTTGGCACAAATATTTTTGACACAACTTGCCATCAAACGACCACTCAGTTTCCCACCTCACCCAATGTGTGCTTCTGCACTACCTAAGAAAAGCAGACCAAATGAAATATGTGGTGAAATAAACAGAAAACCTGAAAAAAATATCCCTGACATTATTGATTGCAACTTGAATAAAGATCAGCAGATTTTAACAATATTTGGCAGAAATATTTCTGATATAACTGGCTATTCACCAAGTGTTTTAGTTTCCACCTCACCCAATGTCTGTTTTTGCACTACCTGGGGAAAGCAGACCACGCATAATACGTGTTAAAGTGAGTGAAAAAAACGTCAATAATTTCCATCTATCTTAATCTGTGGGCCCCAACAGCAGGTCCATTACAAGGTTTGACTGTCATGCAGCAGTGTATCTACCAGATAAAGTTTAAAAATGTTTGTGAAGTCAAGAAGTGACTGGTAGGGCCTGGATTGCTCTGGAGCAGAAATTTATCGATACTGCTGTCAATAAATGGAGAAAACGTCTGCTTGCATGTGTTCACATAGTGGGTCAACGCTTCAAGCAATTTTACTGTAGGCAGTTGAAAAATGGACAACTGAATGAAATGTCAGCCATAGTGTCAGAAATGTGAACAAAATGTGTTTTTACGCGTTATGTTAATTAAGCAATCATATCGAATTGGATAAAAAAGTGATATTTTGCTGGTCGCGTTTTTCCAAAGTATTGCGCTAACAAACGTTGGGTGAGATGGGAAACTAAATGGTCATTTGATGGCAAGTTGTGTCAGGAATATTTGTGCCAAAAATTATCAAAATCTGATAATTTGCTTTCAAGTTACAGTCGAAAATGTCGGGGATGTTTTTTTGGGACACAGTGTATGATTGTCTTAATTCATACTTTTTTGTAGTGCTGATGTTAGTGAGCTGATGTGTTGCTTTTGCATTCAACAGATTATTAGCCAAAGTGGCAGAAACTCTAGAAAAAGCACGGGTAATTTTGCCTCTTTGTCATATTTTGTTTTTTTTCCTTAGAGGTATATCATCTGTAGCTCTGTTTTGATTTTTTTATGAAGAGATATAGATACCTCGTACTAATAGTTGGATTTCTCATGCCGCTATAGATTATATGGAACTTCAGATAGTAGTAAGACAGAATGCTGTTTGATGGTGTTGTGTGTTTATTTATTTGAAAGAAACTGGAGGGTCGAGTAGCGTCAGATGAGGACTTGAAATTATCGGACACACTACGTTATTACATGCGGGATTCGGCTGCTGCTAAGAACCTTCTGTACCGACGTCTTCGTGCCTTGGCCAACTACGAGACGGCCACAAAGAACTTGGAGAAGGTGCGGGCCAAGAACAAGGACGTCCAGGCAGTGAGTGTTTAGTCGAGAAAGTGCTGGTGGTAATTTATACTGTTAATAACAACTGCTGCAATGCTCAAACATCGCATTCCGCTAGATGTCTGGAATTTGGTATTCGCAAGTCCTGGAAAGTCTTGTAAAACAGTGTTATGATATCCATATGAACCCTGTACATTACCACCACTAACGGGCTGCTGCCTTGTGGACACGTTATTAAAGTGGACGGTATGTTAGTATGTAAGTTCTGTTATTTCAGTGACAGAATAATGCTAGATTCCACAACCACATGCCTCGAAGACGACTGTGCTTAGCCTTGGCTTTGGCCTTGGTTTGGCCTCGATGGCTTGTCCTTTAATTACTTGTAGTGAATGTGCTTTGTACAACTACACCATGCTCCAAAAGAAACAGTCAAAACTGTTTTTGTCATAACTTCGTCGAATCAACACCAATTTTCTTAATTTTTGGCACAAAGATGGCCAAGACGATAGAATTATGTAACGTGCACTCACTTACCACCTCACCTATTTTATGTCAATGCACTACCGTGTGAAACACAGATGCTTCAAATTGTTACATTACGCGGTGGTTATTAGTATCAGATTGCTTACTTTTGCATCATTGATTCGACAGAGGGTGCCATGTGGTTTAATAATTTTGTGGTATAAAATATTCTATGGTAAAAACAGCATACAACAAAATAGCTGACGGACGAGCTTAAAGCATGTCTAATCGATAAGTGAATGTCGTTTGATCAGTCGTTTGTTGATTCTGCTATTAGCCAGTGGCGTTGCATCTAAGCCATTGTCTTTGTATACGGGGCCTACTTTAGACATAAATTCTGATGATTTGCAAGCGAGTTGTTATGCAGACTTATAATTCTGCTAAATAATTTTCATTGAGATTTATTTTGTGCTTACGTCGTTACAGCATTTACTTGGAAAATAACTCAGCGTTATGTAACAATTTGGAACATCTATGTTTCACATGGTAGTGCGTTGACATAAATTAGGTAAGGTCGAAAATGAGTGCATCTTGCTTAATTTCATCGTCTTGGCCATCTTCTTGCCAAAAATTCTCAAATTTAGTGAACATTTGACAAAGTGATGACAAAAACAATTTTGACTGTTTTTACGTGCGAGAGCTAGCATAGCTAGCTGTAGCACACATTAGCTATGGTAATTCTGTCTTGGTGTCTGTCTCTCTTGGTGTATTGTTACAACTTGGTACCGATTGGAGCCAAGGTGAGATAGAGAATTCTGGTTTTCATATGATAGCTTAGAGTCTCTAATATTTTGTGACAAAATTTCGTGCTACTGGGTGAAGGTAGTCCCCACAAACGAGGTGGAGAAAGAGGGGCACCCCTTAAAAAGGCGTTATTCTACCGTTATTGGCTCGTCTATCGTGAAAATGATTGCAGATAGGCACAGACACGATGCTTATCATAACAAGCACTGGTGACGAGCTTCTTAGGAATGTCAACGTCGATGACCTTGAATGACTTTGAACCCCCAAAATAGGGGGTTTTAGTGAATTTTTTGCGATTTCGGGCTGCAACACGCATTTCAATAGTGAATTGCGCCGAAATGGCTGGAGATAGACCAAAACAACCTGCATACGAAATTTTCAGCATTGAATGTAGATTTTAGCAATTCAAGTTTGGACTCTCTAGGTGAGGCCTACGCACACTGGTGTTAAAAAGGGGTACCTCTCTAAAAAGTGGATATTTATCTGCTGCTGGCTTGTCTAACGTGGAAATAGTTGCAGATAGGCACAGACGTGCCACTTAACATAACAAGCACTGGCGACAGGCTTCTTAAGATTGTCAACATTGATTATTTTGATTGACCTTGAACCTTATAAATAAGGGGTTTTAGTGATTTTTTGGCGATTTTTGGCTGCAAAAGAGTAAATTGCGACAAGATGGATGGAGATAGACCAAGATTACCTGCGAACAGGAACTGTTATAGTCTCTCGCACATCTCATGAGCATTAGTTCAGATTTCTTATTTTCTGAGACACGATGTAGTTTTTGGTATTTGTATGATTTGTTCATTAAAACGTATGTTCGAGCATTTTTGTGGTTCATTATGGTTTGAATAAGATTAAGCTGCCTTTTGGTGCACATTACTTAAGTTACGTACTTCTTTGTGGCCTTGGTCTTGAAAATCACTGGCCTTGACCTTCACCTTGAAAAGAAAATGCTGGTCTTCAACCCATCCTTGCAACTTTGTGTTGCAAAGCAGCATGAATGAAAAATGACCAGATGATAATGCAGTACTCCACTTGGCAGCTTGAATGGTTGTTTGTTGTTTCAGACTGAAGAAGTCCAACATCAGCTTGGCGACAAGTTCGATCGATTGTCGGAAACAGCTAAAAATGGTATATCATGCATCGTGCTCTGCTGTCAGTTAAATTTGTGCTTTGGGCTTAGGCCTAAAAAATTCCTATGAATTGTTGTGTTGTATTACATGACGTGTCATGATACGAAAGTAAAAATTTTTCCCATCTTTATTTCTTTTGCCCCCACGTTCCTACTTTTTCGCCAGTTGCAACCTGAAGCGCAGGTTTTTATAAGGCTTTACTTGTTTTGTTGTTTGGTCTGCTATGTGGGTCGCTACTGCAATGAAAGGGCCACTGATATGCCTACTACTACGGGGTGGGCCAAAAAAACGTGACACTGTACTTTTGTCCATATCTTTGCCAATTATTGACTTGATTTTCCAAAAAAAAATTTTCACTGGTACACTCTGTGGGCAATTTGCAATTGCGTGCTGATTACATATCCCACCACACCGTAAATGCATCTCTACACTACCTTGCGAAATATCAATGAAATATGCACCGATAACAATAATAACAAACATTTTGGTAAAATTGAAAAAAAACACTTTAGACCAACACTTGAGTGAATGGTCTGTATGACACTAAATTGCGTGGGTTCAACACAGTTTAGTGTCATACGGATTATTCATCACAATGTTCGTCTGAAGTGTTTTTTATTTACCTAAATTTTTGTTATTATTGTTTGTTTTTGCTTGCATTTATATTTCACAAGGTAGTGTAGAAATGCATTAGCCATTTGGGAACTATTAAGTCACATTATTGCAAATTGTCTGCAGAGTGTGCCAGTGAAAGAATTTTGAAAATCGGTCAATAATTGGCGAAGATATGGACAAAAGTATAGTGCCGCGTTTTTTATGGCTCACAGTGTAGAAGTAGTGCTATAGTTACTACTGCTGCCACTAATGAACCACTACGATGTGTTGGCATATTTCACTTTGGAACAGGTTTGACATCAGTTAACAAATAGACGTAACTGGTGTTTGATAGATAATGTTGCAGTCTGTCATAAGCAGAGTGCTGCATTATTATAATGAGAACATTTTTGTCACAGGTTGGGCATTATGGGTTGGGACACCCAGCCGCATACTCAAAAAGCCACCTAAAATCCATCTAAAAAGTGAAAACACCCAAAAAACACTCGCCCGAACTTGATCCAAGTTTAGTTTCTTGTTCTGCTGGTAATGAAATATTTTAGCGCAGTTGAGTTTTTGAAACTTTATTATATCAAGTTGTGGAATCAACATGACTTAAGAATATTTATTAAGCATGTTAGTGGAATAAGACAGGAAGTGCTTGCTGTATGCTCAGTTGAGTTTGCTCAAGTCTGTGCAACGCTCGCTGTCATGTTGTTAATTTGTCCAGAGTTGATGGATTTTAAGACACGAAGAATAAGTCATTTCAAGAAGAACCTGGTTGACTTAGCCGAGTTAGAACTTAAACATGCTCGTGTAAGTACTACTTGGAGTTCTGGTGTTGTCTAGTTATCGTGGCATTTTTACGCGCGGCAGCACCTACTGCTGTAGTGTCTCTTAGCCGTTGCAATTCTGTCTGTCCGTCTGTCACACGGGTGTATCAGTCAAAAATGGTGCAAGCTATGATCACCAAATCTTCACGGTCGGCTGCCAGGAAGACTCTAGTTTCAGGAACCGTAAAGCTCTTCTCTCAGTTCAAAGGAGCTCACCTCGAACGAGGGTGCTAAATGAGAGGAGGGTGGGGAAAATTTGCGATATCCAGCCAATTCGGCGTTTGGTGTGCGAGACACATTACACCCTCTGGTGAATACAAGTAAAACACTATAGACACTACAGGTATAGTCATTGGTCCTCTGGTGGCCTCTAGCGATTGACTTAGACTTTTTGTTTTACTGGGCTTTCAAACATGCACCAATACTGGAATTCATGCACTGGATATGGTGCTAGGCGTTATCCGTCTTCAAGGGAAACATAGATGTGAGCTTAGATTTCGTTCACACCTGTCCAGGCCTTCACATATGCATCACTGTCGCGTGTTCCCTTTTGCGTTAGCTGGGCTTTTCTTGTTTTTGTATTGTAAGTATAGTTTGAGCACTTATTTCTTAGCCGCCATGCGCTAACCCATTAGTGAAGCCTGGTACATCAATCGTGTCTTTTGTCACACTTGTGCACTGTGTCAAGTCGTCGTGCATAAATTTGACTTATCTTGCGTTTTTATGTTTTTTTCTAGAAAAATCAAATTCTATCATGATCAACCAGGCTTGGGTATAAAATATACAGGGTGGGCCATAAAAACGTGGCACTTTACTTTTGTCCATATCTTTGTCAATTAATGACCGATTTTCAAAATTCTTTCACTGGCACACTCTGCAGACAATTTGTAATAGTGTGATTATTATATATCCCATCACACCATAAATGCATCTTTACACTACGTTGTGAAACATAAATGTAAGAAAACCTAACGGTAATAACAAACATTTAAGTAAATGAAAAAAGTTTTTAACAACACTTCAGACCAACATTGAGGTGAATGATCCGTATGACACTAGACCCACACAGATTTATAGTATTATACAGATCATTTACCGCAATGCTGATCTGAAGTGTTTTTTTTCAATTTTACCTAAATGTTTGTTTGTTATTATCGTTATACATGCATATTTCTGTTATATTTCATGAGGTAGTGTAGATATGCATTTATGGTGTGGTGGGATATATAATAATCACATTATTGCAAATTGTCTGCAGAGTGTGCCAGTGAAAGAATTTTGAAAATCAGTTAACAATTGGTGAAGATTTGGACAAATGTACAGTGCCATGTTTTTATGGCACATGGTGTAGATGAGGCGTGATAACTTTGAGATATTCTGCTGTTGCAGTCATTCATGGTCACAGCTGGAAAGGGTGGAAAATTTAATCTGAAGGGGTTAAAGATGTTATGTACTGCGGCGCATATACTTAGCAACACCAGATGCTTTTTACATATGAGAATATTTTTTTTCAAAGTTACAAGGACTACTTGCCAAAGTTGATTTTTGTGTAAATCTTATTATTTGCCGTTGTAAGAGTGTTGTGTCTGCAGTGTTAATGAAGTTGTTATGTATGTAAGATTACTGCTGTTCTGAGCCCATGCATGGGGAAATGCCCAACATGGCAGCAGAGTGATCCTAAAATATTTCCCGGCTATGTTGTTGTTAGCAGCAGCTTTGTGGGTTGAGAATCTGTAAGTTTTTGACAGGCAGTTGCAGTTTTTCGCCAGAGGAGATTATGGGAGCTCAAAAATCCAATTTTGCCCCTACATTTCCCTAAAATGCGTTTTAGCCCAAAATTTGCATTTTTGACGAAGCAAGAAAAAGATTTTTTGACATGCCAAAAATGTAGAGTCCGCAGTTACTCTCCTCCCATCTCCCACCGTGATGCCACTGGTATTGTTGTTATTATTATTATTTTTTTTTCAATACCCCCAGTAGTAAAGGTTCCCAGGGGTTAAAAACAAAAGTTAAAAACAAAGCTGGAATGGCTATTGGTCCGGTGGATCCATGGAAAACGAGTCGTGCAAAAGCACCGAGTTGAAACGTTGGATCGTCACGGAGATGCGCTGGAATAAAAACTGGGTCTCTCTGTTGTCGCCAGACATGTTACTAATTTTTTGACCCAGATTGCTGATGAAATATTATTATTATTATTATTCTTGTTGTTGTTGTTGTTGTTGTTGTTATCGTATTTATTATCATTCTAGTGCATATATTGCTGCTGTAATCAGGGACATCGAGAGGCACATCGCTGCTTGGGGAAACATTATCGTGGGTCCACTCTGGAGCGAAAAGTTTTTTAATGGCACATTCTAGTGTACTTTATATTTTTGAGTGACGGCGGAGCCCCCAAACGTCGGGGGGCCTGGGGTAACTTACTTTCCCTACCCCTCCCTTCTTGACAGGCCTGGGTGTAATGGTGTGTATTTTACTGTATGTGTTAGGCACAAGTCCAGCTGCTTAACAACGCCATCACGGCACTCAAAGAGTTGTAAATCATCATCTATCAGCACCAATCGTCATGGCCGACCAGCATATTTATTCCTGTGCGTGTCCTTCTGTTTCGACAGAGATGCATACTTTCACGGCCGATGTCCGTTTATCTGCTGTGTCTGAGCCAGAATGTATTGTAACGAGAACCATGTTCGGGGTTGATACCCCGAGCCACCTACCGCCAAAAAACAGTGGGCTTTATTGGGTAAATTTGCATAAAACCCAGCCAAAAACCCGCCCTAAACTTTAGCCATGTTTAGTTTCTCGTTCCGCTAATAATGGAACATTTTAGTACGGTCAAGTTTTTGAAACTTTAAAGCTTTGAAGTTGCAAATTTTTCAATATTTTGTTGATGTAGACAGTATCTAGCACAGTTGCTTATAAATTCTAATAACTTAAACCCATGAAAACTCAAAAAACGTGCAAGTTTGACCTTCTAAAAGGTGGGTTTAACCCTGAATGAACCAATAGAACTCACTTTTTGCATTTATAAAAATTGGGTTTTCAGCGCTTAGGATGTCGCACAATTTTCAGTGACAGTCTGTTAATACTGACTGCGTGGAATTTGATAATTTTTGTACATTCGATGATGTTAGGGTTTTGCTCGTAGCTAGCTTATGTGAATGTAAAGGCCATTCCACACTTACTGTTGAGAAGATCTAGTGGTATAAAATGAATTTCAAGCCGAAAATCCCAGCTTGTTACATCTGTGCAGTGTGGTGTGTACTTTAGAGCAGTGTTGCGCAATGTTTTTCCACCCTGGTCACATCTGGCCCACAGCAATCAGGAGAAACAACATAATATGATAAATGAAAATATATACTTTGCTCGTTATTTATTTATTTACTACTTTGCTTGCTTTCTGGATGGGTCTTAAGTGAAAACACTGGCTTCTAGCAGCACCTAGCTTCGGTTTCATGCGGGAACTCCACTAATTTTTGTTGAAAGGAGTTGCGACCCTTCCGTGATGAGTTAAGAGACCCACATTTCTAGATATTTTAATCAGCACTACAGTTCTGCACGTGCATATTTTTTTGTGTTCTGCTTTCAGCACTGCTGGCATGTCCGCAGCCATTTGTCAGGAGGAGTTTTTAACTTGTTGACATTTAGCCATTTTCCAGAGAAGAAGAAAGAAAGTTATGCTTGATGCCAGCTGTTTCTTGATAATAGCAATTTGCATTAGTCTTGCCGGTAAATATTTGAGTCAGATCAACAGTTATCTACAATGGGCCCATTTAGTACTTGGATGGGTGACTGTCTACGAGCAGGTAAACCATCTTGGTACGGAGCCAGCTAACTAGGTCGACTCAGCCTCCTACTCTCCATGGGATGGTAAAATGAGTACTGGTGGTGTTTACAGCCATCGCTAGGGAAGAAACGGCGAGTTCTGCGTAACAGTAGGCCCCGTGGCCAGGACTGCTGATCATCAGTATATTGTCACAGTCAGTTAAAGGCACTGGCTGTTAATTAGAGCTGGCCATCCGATTGACGGGTTAATGCTAGCTTAATTTGTGTACAACCCTCGCCGGCTTAAAGCGCCGAAAGGGGATGAACTCCTTCGCAGAGTCGCAAAAGGCCTAGCTGTCTGTGCATATCTTCTTCTTGTTGGTCGAAGCTGACTTGTATATTGTGGGGGCCATGTATCATAAGGTTGTGCACCACAACTTTAGAGACAGCGAGGTGGGGGAGGGCGTTTAATGTAAGTATGTACATGAATTATGCTAATAGCAGATGCAGTGCCATTAACTGTGGCTGTAGCCATGTGCTCGTAGTATTTCTCCATGCTCCAGAATGTTTGACCCCAGGTTGATTAATTTTCATTATATTGATTAATTTTTATTCACTATTATGGAGATAACCAAAATGTGGATTTGGTAATGTGAGAATTTTCACTCTATGCCTCCATGCTTAGTAATCTAGTGCTGCATTTGGTGCAGATGTATTTTACGGCTAAAGCAGCATTTATCATTCGTAAAATAAAGTGGATAAACGCTGTGTTAGGCCTATGTCTCATTTGGGCTGCATGTTTTGGGAATCCATGCTGTCAGACGTAATCAAAAGTCATTGCTTTGTAAACAGTTTGAACTTATTTCTGCACGTGACGTTACAAATTGTCTCTACTTTGTATTAAATCGTTCACTACATGCTTTCAGCATAGTGTGTAGTCGAGCTTGCACTGTTCTTTCGTTAATAATAATTTCATAGCAAATCCTTCACATTCGTTACATGTGTATGTGTATAATGACGCTAGAAGTCGTTTGGCGTTGGTTGTGTCATAATGGTGGTGTTTGTGCACACGATATTTGTCACAATGTTATGTGATCAGTACACCAGCGTTGTACAGCAGCCGGTCTCAAATCTACGCCATAGGCTTAAATAATTTTGTACAGCACTGTTGCTGCCAACTCAGTCACTTGTTACATCAGAAGTTTTCGTGATCGAGTTAACAGTAACAGTACTGTACATGGCCTGCTCTTATAATATATAGCACAATCCTCATGAGTTGCCCAATTCAGATGGGATAAGAACTGTTTAAAGCGGTTTTCTTCATTTTGGATCGACCACTCAGTCTAGAAAACCTGGAAGCATCAGAAAATTTGACAGCTGACATGGAAATGCTGGGAAATTTATTAGACGTCTGGGAATTATCGGGCAAAAACTCTTTGACACAGAAGACATTGAAGGTTAGTTATTGGCGATATTATAGCCAGGCTGCAAAAGACGAAAGTTTGTAAGATTTTGTAACTGAACGAAAGACGTAGTGTACATACAAACGTAGACTTCTGTTTCAGTTCAGTGTGATAATTTCTGTTTCTTCATTTTTACACAAGAGCTACCACGAATCTGCTAAACCAGGTTAATGCCATAAAATGGCATAGGTCCTGCCAAATAGTTCAGTTGTAAGACGACTATAAAGGAAACAGGAAGACGATGATAACAATTATACTCCGTTTACACGATCAAGCTGGCTCGACGAGCTGGCTGTATGTTAGCTGGACGAGCCAGCTCGATGTTTGCTCGCTGTTTCCTCGATCATGTAAACAGGGTATTAAGTCTCGACGTCTGTTGGTAGCGGGTTCCAGGCTGCAGCGATGACGCATCATCGTATCGTGACGGTGATACTCCGGCTACGGCACGAGCACGACCACTGACATGAGCGACATAATTACGGACTTTGTCGTAGACTGTCGACACCTGAATGCACGTCTGTCAGTCTGTCTGCGGTACAAGAGAAAATTTCGTTGAAGGTTTGCGTAACATTGCATTAAAATAATCTGCAATTGGACGCTATTTGATTCCGTCGAACCTCGGTGTTAGAGTACTGTCGCAGTTCAGAAATACATGTACGTTGTCAAAAGTACCGGTAATTAAGCAAGTAATATTTATAAACGGCGTGACTGACGAGCAAAGAGGCGCCGATCGAAGCTCTGGGTCTGCTATGCATGCAAACAGAACGGCTTTGAATATTATGAAAGCAACGATGAAGCGACTAAATGCGAGAACTGGAGGCATCCAAGCAGATCGTCGTCAGTGCTCTGTTGTCTGCATTCAGTATTAGACAACGGTCAGACAGACAGACAGTCGTTACGATCGATCGCAACTGCAGCTCCGCCGTCGGACAGACCGGCAATGCATCCAGCTTGAAAGCAGCAGGCGCTTGCTTTGCTACATCCACTGGAGGCTTGCAGCGCCACTGCAAGTAATCCTGTAGGCTAGTCCGAGTCAGGAAAATAAGGACTCGGGTCTACTGCCTTTTTGAGTACGGTACTACATCACTGCAAGTAATTACACAGAGAACGTACGGCTGATTGACGGACTCACGGGGTCAGCACCGATGACGACAACGACGCATGTTATCAGCAGTCGGCCCAGTGTCTTCAGCAGTGTCCGCCCGCTCACCGACCACGGGGCAATTCGCATGCCGGATTTACACTGTTCATCGATGACCCCAGAGGCCCTACAGCCGCTGTTGTTGTTATTGTACTTTTGTTCAATCAATCTTTAATTTCGACGCCTGTTCATCGTGATACTGCATGTGGTCACGTCGACAGATGAATCAGTTTGATATAGGCCTAGGGCGGTCACAACAGAACCGGAAAACGCTAAGCCCTATAGGACTGCAGCAAAAATATTACAGTTACTTGTCTAATTGTCACGTAATGTTCTGTGGTCAGTACACCAATATTTGGGAAAAGCGTGAATAGGCCTAGTGCAATTGACCAAAAAAATAGAAAACCAGGATGTAGTAGGCCTATTATTTGCTCTTGTAATACACCGCGTCTCAAAAAGCAAGCCACTTTTTGAATAGCTGCGTGAAAAATTGGCCGACTTCAATAATTTTTGGCATGTAACATCGCGAAGAAACTTGACGTAAAAGACTATAGTTTTGCTCAACTCAGCTTAATACTGTCGCTACACTACCTTGTGAAATACATCGGCAGTAGTAACAAGGGTGGGCGAAACTATGTAGTCATTTACGTCGAGTTTTTTCGCGATGTCGCATGCAAAAAAATTATTAAAATCGACTATTGTTTCGTGGAACTATTCAAAAATTAAAAGCAGCTTGTTTTTTAAGACACGGTGTATATCAAAAACTATAATTACAAGGAGGTCACTGATGGTCAGATAATGTCGGGTACCATGTATTATAGTTAGATCAACTGTTCGTATACATCCAGCCACGTTGACATTGACGTCGAATGTGTGACAGCTGTTAGTTTTGTTGTCGTCTGACACAGCACGTTTTAATTGACCGTACTTACGTAACAGTCGAGCTTATGGTACGAGTTGTCGTCTGTCTGTATGTCTGTCCGTCGACTGTCACGTATGTATTGTGGCTAAACGGTGCAAGATAGGGCCTTGGTTGCTATTTATCACTAATAGGAATTCGCATATTGGCTTGCAAATGACATATAAAAAATCATTGACCTTGGATGACCTTGAAGAGTCACAACGCACTATGGTATGCCAATCGTGCGGTATTGTGGCTAAACAATGTCATAGAGGGTCGGCGATGGTACCGTCGGATAGGGTGCTAGCGACGGCCGACTTCTTATAGGCTGTCAATAGTAACCATGTCTTCATCTGCAGTAGTTTGGCCGCAATTTTCAATGAAAAATTTCAAGATATAAGTGGCCATATCTCAGAAATGGCGAGAGATAGGGCCAAGGTTACTGTTAGTCACTAATAGAAAGTGGCATACGCTCTTTCAAGTCACATAAAGATTATTGACCTCGGATGATCTTGAAGGTCCTTGACAACCAGTACGTCGGCCATCCTAGCGACAGCTGAGCTGACTTCTTGTTGTTTCGTTACTGTGCATTGATAGCCGATGGAGTGAGTTACTCAAATCAAATAGAATCCAATGTTTTTTTAATGCAACAAGTGTCAGACTGCAAATGTACAATAAAAGGCAAGACAAAACAGTACAGTCAATAACTGTCATAAAACAGCATACGAACTACAAAATTACAATCAGTGAAATGTTATGTGCGATCAGGAATCTACCTATTATGTAGTCTGTTTCTTAAGTTAGGCTTATAGGTACAAGTGCTTGTAGAACATGATGGGGTTATGTAAATTTTAGCAAATAGTTGAGTATAAGCGTCGTCACAAAGATTATCGAAGTCTGACATTTGCGTGACACTGGCCAGGTGTTGTTAGCGTAATAACATTTTTTTCTAAACTAGTGCGATTGCATCACGGTGCGGCTTCTTCGCGTCGTTATTGCAATGTTATTTATATGCTTAGTTTTTTCTTTACCTGGCCGCTATTTTAAGTATGGGGCTGAGCTGGATTCTGGCTAAAAATATACGTTGTTTTTCGACTTGCGGAACGGCACGTGTTATTGTTTATTCCGTTCATTCAGAAGTGCCGCTACAAGTTCACCAGACTCTCACAGTTTGATTACTTACTTAACATAACATTGCAATCGACAACGTTTTATTACGCTATTTCACTGCTCCAAAATTGGAAGCACTTATCCCTTGCTTATCGGCAACAACAAATGCCGCATGGCCAACATTATCATTATGTAACTTATCACATAAAGTTATATTCCAAATCGAATCGGTGACAGTAATTGGTGGTCGTCGCAACAATTCTACAGCTCCACCGGCTACCTCAGTCGCTCAAACGTCACGCATTCGTGAGTGGCTACCAGCAAAACACGACTGTATCGTACGTTGTAAACATGAAAAAGCTAATAATGGTTGAAGTGTTGCCATTGACAAACAAACAAAAAATTTCACAAGTGCAATTATTGCTATGAAAAACTCTTGGACTGGTCGAAAATACACACTTTTTTCATATTAAGAATTAACAGAAGCTTAATCTAACAACAACAGCAAAAACAGTAATATTAATAATAACAAGTATTATTATTGATAATTAAAATGCAATCAGACAGGTTAATACTCCATCGATGACTGTTTTTAGAATGGCAAAAGTAAACAAAAAGTCGTTTTAAAAATTTTTATATCTGTATTGCAACCGCCGTCAAAATTTAATCAACTTTCTTTGAACCGCAACCCATTTATTGAAAACTTTCACGACAATCCGTGACAACGCGTTGACTGTTGAGTAATTCTTTTCCTGCGGACAGTCAAACAGACAGACTGGCAGACAAACGGGCGTAAACATTGCTCCTTTCTTCAGCAGAGGTGAGGTTAAGACAGCCTGGGTATTCAATGGTTAATATGCTTATGCAGTGCATCAATAGATGCAACTTTTTAAAAGCATATTTTACAAGGTAGTGTAGTGACATTTTTCAGGTGTGGTAAGAACTTTAAAGAGAGTTTTGAAGCAAATTTTTCCCGAGTCTATCGGTGAGAAAGTTTCGAAAATCGGTCACACCTTTTTTAGCAAATATGTGATAGATCTTAAATAATGCAAGGCTTTGTTTTTTTTGTGTTAACACGGTGTAGTTTGCCTAATACGATAGCGTGATAATAGTAATAAAATAAGCTTATTCAGAAAGAGCTATGCGACATCATCACTGTTCGCCAGTCTCCCATCTCAAACGTGATGTAAACGTTGAGCGACACGCTGATCAAATTCACGCGTTCTGCATATCCGTAATGTGCCGGTCAACAAAATCTAACTACAAGGCGCTCGCATAATACTTCTGCCAAGTAGTTTTTCTCAGAAAAACTTCTTTTGAAAACGCATTTTGCGACTGTGTTAATTGTTATAATTCTTTCTTTCATAATGCTGATAGCATTTACCTTAGCGCTCTCGCAGCATGTACGCCTTGATGCTGGTGACGTCACTTACAGACAGTGCGCAGCAGTAATGTACCGGTCAGCAAATCTAATTACCGCTAGCTATCGGCCGTCGTCGTAATGACACAAAATTGCACTCAAGACCGCGGTCAAACCCCCAGACCACGTAACATCGTTGTCAGCATCACGACCGTGGACTGGTGACCAATCAACCTACAGACTTAACACCGGAACAGCCAAGGTCAGTCTAGACGCCCACACCACGATGAAGCTGGTTCAAGTACTAAGACCGCAATGGCATAAAGGGGGCAGCTCAATAATCCTAAGGTTCAATAGTCCGTATATGTTTTTTGAATGTCCCTATACATTTCTACAGACAATGACTCAATCTCCACGATTCCTTGAGTCCCGCGATTGTTTTTGGCTTTGTTTTAAGCTGGCGGTAAGCTCCAACATTGCACACAACACGTGATAGTCCACCGAGTTTGCATTCGGCGAATTTAGAGGCCACTGGTCTTTTCTGATGAAATCTGGACAGTTGGCCCGCAGTCAGTTTCATGCGCTGCGCGCTGTGTGTCCTGGTGCGCTGTCCTGATGGAAGA
>Ga0209367_1006664_pt1 | contig 15963 bp, 7 predicted proteins | sample WorMetLIZISLAND2_FD_187412 | JGI IMG/M metagenome (GOLD analysis project Ga0209367, IMG submission 187412) | Marine gutless worms symbiont microbial communities from Max Planck institute for Marine Microbiology, Germany - Olavius geniculatus... ... | reverse complement strand
TCTTCATCGGTTCCAGAGATATTTGCGCTCAAACTCGAAAGTTGTCGTAAATCGGACCGATTTTTGAAAGTTTTTTGTTCGGCAAATTTTAAGGGGGGCGCTGCCCCCAAAATTTGTAATTGCGTTAACATTCAAACATGGAGGCACGCCAATTGCCAAACTTTCGTCGGAAGTCGGACTCCGAAGTTATAAGCTCTAATTTATTACATTTTAAGCCAATTTTTGGCCCCCCCTTTGAAAAAAGTTGTAAGGGGGGCCGCCGTCCCCGATGGGAGGTGCGTTAGTAAGACTTGGTCATTTTCTAACGCTTGTAAAAACTTGGGGGCGCAGCACGCCCTACGGGCCGAAATATGGTTTTCCGAAAAATGCGACTTACGGTAGGTCAACATTAACGCTTATAACTTGATTCGTAGTGGACGTAATTTTACAAAAATTTTTTTACGCCAAAAAAAATCGCTCTCGTCAAAGCCGTACTTGTTTCGCCTAACGCAGGAGAAATCGCGGTAGACGAAATAAAAATCCGATTTTGAAAATCTTCATCCGTTTCAAAGATATTCGCTGCCGAACTTTGAAGTCGATCGAAATTTGGCCAAATTTTGCATGTTTTTTGCCCCTGAAATTTTTTTGGGGTGCGCCCCCCAAAATTTTGGACCGACATTAAAATTCTGCCTAGTACTGACCATCGTGCAAAATTTGAAGCCGGTCGGCCCACGCGTCTCGGAGATCTCGCGAGGAAAAAAAATAAAACATCATGCGTAGAACATAAGTCCATCCGAAAACTATCGTTTTTGGGCAAACTAATAAAAAAACTAGAAATTTGGAACAAAGCCCAACGTGAGTCCGCTCGGCACCCTAAGTCCGATTAGGGAAAATTAGGGGAAGGCAAAGAGGGGAAGAATTTCCTCGGCATCAAAGTCACGTGGCCCGAACTCCAATGCATTGGCATACGCCGAACTCGTTTCGTCGACTTAGGGCAGGTCAACATTAACGTTTATAACTTGGTTTGTTGTGGACGAAATTTTACAATTTTTTTTTCGATCAACGCCAAAAGGATCGCTTTCGTAACGCCGTTTAGATTATGTCGTTATCTTTATTGTTTCCAGAGATATTTGCGTTCAAACTTAGAAGTTGTCGTAAATCGCACCAATCTTTAAACGTTTTTTGCCCTCCCAAATTTTAAGGGAACGATGCCCCCAAAATTTATACTTGCGTTAACATTCCAATATAAAGACACTTAAAGTTCCAAAGCTTTGTCAGGCTAAACCACTTAACTCCGAAGTTATAAACGCTAATTAATTACATTTTTAATTAATTTTTGACCCCCTCTAAAAAAGTTGTAAAAGAGCCGCCGTTAATAAGAGTTGGTCATTCTTTAGCGCGTGTAAAATTTTGGGGCGCAGCACCTTCTGGGAGCGGAAATATGGTCTTCCGAAAAATGCGACTTAGGATAGGTCAACTTGGTTCGTAGTGGAGGAAATTTACAATGTTTTTTTTTTATAGAACGCCAAAAAAATGTATCTCGTCAACGCCGTTTAGATGTTGTCGTTATCTTCATCGGTTCTAAAAATATTTGCAATTAAACTCGAAAGTTGTCGTAAAACGTACTAAATTTTGGAAGATTTTTAAATTTCCAAATTTCAAGGAAAGCGGTGCCTTCAAATTTCGAACTTGCGTTAACACCCCAACATAAAAACACGTCAAGTGCCAAAGTTTTGTCGGGCCACACCCCTTAACTCCGAAGTTATAAGCGCTAACTTATTGCATTTTAAACCAATTTTTGACCCCCAAACTTTAAAAAAGTTGTAATGGGGGCCTTCGTTCCCGGTGAAAAGTGCGCAAGTAAGACTTGGTGATTCTCTAGCGCGTGTAAAAAATTGGAAGTGCAGCACACTCTAGGAGCCGAAATATGGTTTTCTGAACACTGCACTTTGGGTGGGTACGATTCAACATCGAGATCTCCAAGGTCACTGATCCAAACTTTACCGGACTTGTTTTGCCTAACGCAGGAAAAATCGCGGTAAACGGAATAAAAATCAAATTTTGAATATATTCATTTTTTTCGTAAATATTCGCCGTTAAACTTCGAAGTCGTCTAAAATCAGATTAAATTTTGCATGTTTTTGGCGCTTGAAATTTTTTTTGGGTTGCGCCCCCCAAAATTTTGAACCGGCATTAGTGCACTATTGCTGACCATTATGCAAAATTTCACGCCGGTCGGCTCACGCTTCTCAGAGATCTCGCGCTCCGAAAAAAAATTAAAACTAAAAATTTGAAGCAAAGCCCAACGTGAGTCCGCTCGGCGCTTTAAGTTTGATTGGGGAGTAAAAAAAGAAAAGGAAAAAATTTCCCTGGCATCAAAGTCACGTGGCCTGAACTCAAATGCATTGGCATACGCCGAACGCGCATTGTCGACTTAGGGTGGGTCAACATGAGCGAATATAACCTTGTTCGTAGTAAACGGAATTTTACAATTTTTTTTTCAACGAAGAAAAAATAGCTTTCGTCAACGCCGTTTAGATTTTATTGCTATCTTTATCGGTTCCAGAGATATTCGCGGTCAAATTCGAAAATTGTCGTAAAACGTACTAAATTTTGGACGTTTTTTGCTCTCACAAATTTTAAGGGGGAGGGGCGTTGCCTCCAAATTTCGTACTAGCGTTAACATTTTAACCTAGAGCCGCGTCAAGTGTCAAAGTTTGGTCAGGCTACACTCCCTAACTCCGAAGTTATAAGCGCTCCTTTATTGCATTTTAAGCCAATTTTTGACCCCTTTTTAAAAAAAATTGTAAAAAGGCCCCCGTCCTTGGTGTAAGGTGCGCTAGTAAGACTTAATCATTCTCTAGCGCCTGTAAAAATTTAAAAGCGCAGCACAGCATAGGGGCCGCAATATCGCCTTCCGAATTATTTGATTTGGGTGTGTAAACATTAGCCGCGTAATCTCTGGTGTTAATGGACTGAAGTTCACACAATTTTTGTTATTCAACGCGGAATTAACCGTGTTTGATAACGCCCTTTACCGCTTGTCGATATCCCTATCAGGTTCAGAAATATTTGCGCTCAAAATCAAAAGTTGTCGTAAAACGTACTAAATTTTGCGCGTTTTTTGCACTCCCAAATTTTAAGGGAACAGTGCCCCTTAAAAATTGTACCGCGTTATCACCCCATTTAGCAGCACGTCACGTGGCAAAGTCTCATGAAGCTACTCCTTTTGGCTCCAAAGATCCTTTGTCTAATACGCTACATTTTAAGACAATTTTTGACCCCCCTTTGAAAAAAGTTGTAAGAAGGGCCCCCGTATTCAGTGGGGGTGCGCTAGTAAGACTTGGTGATTCTCTAGCGCGTGTAAAAATTTGGGGGCGGGGCAGCACCCCCTAGAGGCCGAAATATGTTTTACGAAATATGCGCTTTAGGTGGGTATGATTTCACATTGAGATCTCCCAGGTTACTTCACCAAACTTCACCAAATTTACTTTGTTCAACGCAGGATTAACTGTTGTTGATAATGCCGTTTACCGCTTGTCGATGTCTTTATACAGTCCAGAGATATTTGCGGTCAAACTCAAAAATTGTCGTAAAACGTACTAAATTTTGGACGTTTTTTGCACTCTCTAATTTCAAGGGGGCGATGCTCCCTAAAAGTTGTATACGCGTTATCACTCTTATCTAGCAGCACCTTACGTGGCAAAGTCTCATAAAGCTACTCCATTTGGTTTTAAAGTTTTTGCGACTAATACGCTACATTTTAAGCCAGTTTTTGAGCTTCTTTGAAAAAAGGTTGCAAAAAAGCCCCCGTCACCGATTGGGTGTGCAGTAGCAAGACTTAGTCATTTTTTAACGAGTGTAAAAATTTGGGGATAAAGCACCCCTTGGAAGTCAAAATATGACCTTTCGAGAAAAATCGACATGGGTGGGTAAACATTAGCCGGGTAATCTCTGGTGATAATGAACCAAACTTTACCGAATTTATTTTGTTCAACGCAGGATTAATTGTAATTGATGAATCCGTTTACCGATTGTCGATATCTTTATAGAGTCCAGAGATATTTGCGGTCAAACTCAAAAGTTGTCGTAAAACGTATTAAATTTTGGACGTTTTTGCATTCCCAGCTTTTAAAGGGGCGGTGCCCTTTAAAAGTTGTATACGCGTTATTACCCCCATCTTGCAGCACATCACGCGGCAAAGTCTCATAAAGCTACTCCCTTTGGTTCCAAAGTTCTTGAGGCTAATGCGCTACATTTTAAGACAATTTTAGATTCCCTTTGACAAAAAATTGCAAAAAGGGCCCCGTCTCTAATGGGTGTGCAATAACAAGACTTGGTCATTCTATAGCGCGTGTAAAAATTTGGGAATAGAGAACCTCTTCGAGGTCGACATATGACCTTTTGAAAAAATCGATGTTGGTGGGTAAACATTAGCCGCGTAATCTCTGGTGATGGTAGACCAAACTTTACCGATTTTTTTTGTTAAACGCGGAATTAACTGTGTTTGATAGCGCCGTTTAACACTTGTCGATATCTCTATCCAGTTTAGAGATATTTGCGGTCAAACTCAAAAGTTGTCGTAAAACGTACTGAATTTTGGACGTTTTTTGTCCTCCCAAATTTTGAGGGAGTGGTGCCTTCTAAAAGTTGTACAAGTGTTATTAACCCCATCTAGCAGCATGTCACGTGGCAAAGTTTCATGAAGCTACTCCCTTTAACTCCAAAGTTCTCGCGGCTAATACGCTACATTTAAAGCCAATTTTTGACCCCCTTTAAAAAAAGTTGTAAGGGGGACCCCCGTCCCCGATAAAGGGGTGCGCTAATAAGACTTAGTCATTCTCTAGCGCGTGTAAAAATTTGGAAGGCGCAGCACCTTCTAAAAACCGAAATATGGTTTTTCGACAAATGTGCTTTCGTTAGGTTTAATTCAACATCGAGATCTCCAAGGTTACTGGACCAAACTTTACCGAACTCGTTTCGCCTAACGCGGGAGAATCAATGTCAAAAAAGTAACTCACCGATTTTGAATATCTTTATCCGTTCCGGAGAAATTGGCCGCCAAACTTTAAAGTCGACCAAAATCGGGCCAAATTTTGCATGTTTTCGGCCCTTAAAAATTTTTTAGAGAGGCTCACTCAAAATTTCGGCCCGGGATTATAAAATCAAACATACTTAGGAGCATTGTACAAAATTTCGTGCCGATCGGCCGACGGAGCTCGGAAATTACGCGGCGAAAAAAAAAAATTAAAAATTTGGAGAAAAGTCCAAAGTGAGTCCGCCCGGCGCAGTAAGTCCGACTAGGGGAAATTATAGGGAAAGTAAAATTTCCCCGGCATCAAAGTTACGTGGCCCGAACTTAAATGCATTCGTATACGCCAAACGTTGTCGACATTGTCGACTTAGGGTAAGTCAACATGAGCGTTTATAACTTTGTTTATAGTGGACCGAATTTCACAAATTTTTTTTTGTTTAACGCCCAAAAAATCGCACTCGTTAACGCCGTTTAGATTTTGTCTTTATCTTCATCAGTCCCAAAAATATTTGCGCTCAAATTCAAAAATTGTTGTAAAACGTACTAAATTTTGGACGTTTTTTGCTTTCCCAAAATTCAAGAAACGGTGCCCCAAAGGTTGTACGAGCGTTATCACTATGACCTAGAGCCGCGTCAAGTGCCAAAGTTTCTTCGAGCTGCATTTCTTTAACTCCGAAGTTATAAGCGCTCCTTTATTGCATTTTAAGCCAATTTTTGATCCCCTTTTGTAAAAAAAATTGTAAGAGAATCCACCGTCTCCGGCGGGGGTGCGCTAGTAAGAATTAATGATTTTCTAGCGCGTGTAAAAATTTGGGGGCGCAGCACCCATTAAGGGCCGAAATATGTTCTTCCGAAATTTGCGCTTTAGGTGGGTACGATTTCACGTCTAAATCTAGAAGGGTCACTAAACCAAACTTTACCGCACTTATTTTGCCTAACGCAAGAGAAATCGCAATACAGGGAATGACTATTCGATTTTAAATATCTTTATTTTTTTGGGAGATAATCGCCGCCGAACTTTGAAGTCGTCCGAAATTAGGCCAAATTTTGCATGTTTTTCGTTTCTAAAATTTTTTGGGGTGTGCCCCCCAAAATTTTGGACATGCATTCTAAAACAGAGCCTAGTACTAACCATCGTGCAAAATTTCACGCCAGTCGACCCACGCATCTCGGAGATCTCGTGTTGAACATAAAATTTGCAGCAAAACATAAACAACCTAGAAATTTGGGGCAAAGCTCAACGCGAGTTTGCTTGGCGCCTTTAGTCCGATTGGGGAAAAAAGGGGTAAAATCCCGCATCAAAGTCACGTGGTCCGAACTCAAATGCATTGGTATACGCCGAACGCGCATTGTCGACTTAGGGTAGGTCAACATGAGCGCTTATAACTTTGTTCGTATTGGACCAAATTTTACAATTTTTTTGTTCAACGAACAAAAGATCGTTCTCGTCAACGCCGTTTACATGTTGTCGCTATCTTCATCGTTTCTAAAAATATTTGCGCTCAAATTCGAAAGTTGTCGTAAATCGCACCGATTTTTGCACGTTTTTTGCTCTTCCAAATATTAAGAAAAGCGGTGCCTTCAAAAGTTGCACCCGCGTTATAACCCCCATATAGCAGCACGTCACGTGGCAAAGTCTCATAAAGCTACTCTTTTTGGCTCCAAAGATCCTTCGTCTAATACGCTACATTTTAAGGCAATTTTTGACTCCCCTTTAAAATATGTTGTAAAAAGGGCCCCCGTCCCTAGTGGGGGGTGCGCTACCAAAAATTAATCATTTTCTACCACCTGTAAAAATTTGAAAGCGCAGCATTCCCTATTCAACGCAAGATTAATTTGATAACGCCGTTTACCGCTTGTCGATATCCCTATGAAGTTCAGAGATATTTGCGCTCAAAGTCGAAAGTTGTCGTTAAACGTACTAAATTTTGCGCGTTTTTTGCACTCCCAGATTTTAAGGGGGCGGTGCCCCCTAAAAGTTGTACTTGCGTTATCACAACCATTTAGCAGCACGTCACGTGGCAGTCTCATGAAGCTACTCCCTACAGCTCCAAAAATCCTTTGTTTAATACGCTACAGTTTAAGACAATTTTTGACCCTCTTTAAAAAAGTTGTAAGGGGGGCCTTCGTCCCCGGTGAAAATGCGCTAGTAAGACTTGGTGATTCTCTAGCGGGTGTAAAAAATTGGGGGCGCAACACCCCCTAGGGGCCGAAATATGTTTTTTCCGAAAAATGCACTTTGAGTGGGTACGATTTCACATCTAAATCTCCAAGGTCACTAGACAAAACTTTACCGTGCTTGTTTCACCTAACGCAGGAGAAATCGCCATACACGGAATGACTATCCGAATTTGAATATCTTTATCCGTTTCGGAGATATTCGCCGCCGAACTTCGAAGTCGTCCCCGATGTTAAACATTATCCGCATAATTTCTGATGTTAGTGGACTAAAGTTTACACAATTTATTTTATTAAACGCGAAATTAACTGTATTTGATAACGCCGTTTACCGCTTGTCGATATCTTTATGCAGTTAAGAGATAGCCTATTTGCGCTGAAACTCGAAAGTTGTCGTTAAACGTAATAAATTTTGCGCGTTTTTGCACTTTCAAATTTTAAGCTGGCGGTGCTCTCTAAAATTTGTATTCGCGTTATCACTTCCTTCTAGCAGGACGTCACGTGGCAAAGTTTTATAAAGCTACTCCCTTTGGCTCCAAAAATTCTTCGTTTAATACGCTACATTTTAAAACAATTTTTGACTTTCTTTTAAAAGAAGTTGTAAGGGGGCCGCCGTCCCCGGTGGGAGGGTGCGCTAGTAATACTTGGTTTTTTTTCTAGCGCGTGTAAAAATTTTATGGGCGCAGCACACTTTAAGGGCCGAAATATGGTTTTCTAAAAAATGCACTTTAGGTGGGTACGATTCAACATCGAGATCTCCAAGGTCACTAAACCAAACTTCACCGGACTTGCTTTGCCTAACGCAGGAGAAATCGCGATAGACAGAATGATTATACGATTTTGAATATCTTTATCTGTTTCGGAGATATTCGCCGCCGAACTTCGAAGTCGTCCAAAATCAGGCTAAATTTTGCATGTTTTTGGCCCCTGAAATTTTTTTGGGGTGTGCCCCTAAAACTTTGGGACATGCATTATAAAACAGAGCCTAGTACTAACCATCGTGCAAAATTTCACGCCGGTCGATTCACGCATCTGGGAGATCTCGCGTTGAACAAAAAAAATGTAGCAAAACATAAACAACCTAGAAATTTGGGGCAAAGCTCAACGCGAGTTTGCCCGGCGCTTTGAGTCCGATTGGGGGAAATTAAGAAAGGGCGTAAAATTTTTTTGGCATTAAAGTCACGAGGCCAGAACTAAAATGCATTGGTATACGCCGAATGCGCATTATCGACTTAAAGTAGGTCAACATGAGCGCTTATAACCTTGTTTGTAGTGGACCGAATTTTACAAATTTTTTTGCGTTTAACGCTTAAAAGATCGCTTTCGTCAACGCCGTTTACATATTGTCGATATCTTCATCGTTTTCAAAAATATTTGCGCTCAAACTCAAAAGTTGTCGTAAATCGTACTGATTTTTGCACGTTTTTCGCTCTCCCAAATTTTAAGGGGGCGGCGTTTAGCAAAAGTTGCACCCGCGTTATCATTCCCATCTAGCAGCACGTCACGCGGCAAAGTCTTATGAAACTCCTCCCGTTGGCTTTAAAAATCCTTTGTCTAATACGCTAAGGTTTAAGACAATTTTTGACTCCAGTTTGAAAAATGTTACAAGAAAAGCCCCCGTGCCCGGTGGGGGGTGCTATAATAAAAATTAGTCATTCTCTAGCGTCTGTAAAAATTTGGGGGCGCAGCACCCACTAGGGGCCAAAATATGGCATTCCAAATAATTTTATTTCAGTGGGTAAACATTAGCCGCGTAATGTCTGATGTTAGTCGACTGAAGTTCACACATTTTTTTGTTCAACGCGGAATTAACTGTGTTTAATAACGTCGTTTACTGCTTGTTGATATCCCTATGCAGTTCATAGATATTTCCGCTGAAAGTCGATAGTTGTTGTTAAACGTACTAAATTTTGCGCGTTTTTTGCACTTCCAAAATTTAAGAGGGCGGTGCCCCCTAAAAGTTGTATCCGCGTTATCACCCCAGTCTAGCAGCACGTTACGTGGCAAAGTCACATGAAGATACTTTTTTGGCTCCAAAGATCCTAAGTCTAATATGCTACACTTTAAGGTCGGCCCACGCATCGCAAAGATTTCGCGTTGAAAAAAATGTTGTTTATGTTTTTTGTGGCAAAGCATAAACAACACCAGAAATTTGGGGCAAAGCCCAACGTGAGTCCGCCCAGCTCCCTAAGTTTTATATTAAGAAATTTAGAGGGGTGAAATTCCCCCGGTAGCAAAGTCACGTGGTGTGCACACAAATGCATTAGCATACGCACAACGCGCACTATTGACTAAAGTAGATAAACATTATTCGCGTAATCTGTGGTGTTAGTAAAGCAAAGTTTACGAAATTTGTTTATTTAACGCGAAAGTAACTCTTTTTAATAACGCCGTTTACCGCTTGTCGATATATCTATTTATTTCAAAGATATTTGCGGTCAAACTCGAAAGTTGTCGTAAAACGTATTAAATTTTGTATGTTTTTTGCACTCCCAAATTATATGGGGGCGGTGCCGGCAAAAAGTTGTATTCGCATTATCACCCCCAATCTACTAACACGTCACGTGGCAAAGTTTCATGAAGCTACTCTTTTTGGTTCCAAAGTTCTCGCGGCTAATACGCTACATTTTAACCAAATTTTTGACCCTCTTTTTAAAAAAAACAAAAAGTCCCCCATTCCCGGTGGGGGGTACGCTAATAAGACTTGGTAAGTTTCTAACGCGTGTAAAAATTTGGAAAAGCAGCACTCCCTAGAGGCCGAAATATGGCCTTCCAAAAAATTTGATTTTGGTGGGTAAACCTTAGCCGCGTAATTTTTAATGTAAGTAGATTGAAGCTTACACAATTTATTTCGCTCAACGCGGAATTAACTGTTTTTTATAACGCCGTTTACCGCTTGTCGATATTTTTATGCAGTTCAGAGATATTTGCGCTCAAATTCGAAAGTTGTCGTTATACGTACTAAATTTTGCGCGTTTTTTGCACTCCCAAATTTTAAGGAAACGGTGCCCCCTAAAAGTTGTACTCGCGTTATCACCCCCATCTAGCAGCACGTCACGTGGCAAAGTTTCATAAAGCTACTTTCTTTGGCTCCAAAAATCCTTCGTCTAATACCCTACATTTTAAGGCAATTTTTGACCCCAATTTGAAAAAAGTTGTAAGGGGCTCCCGTCCTTAATGGAAGGTGCGCTAATAAGACTTGGTGATTTTCTAGCGCGTGTAAAAATTTGGGGGCACAGCACCCCCTAGGGGCCGAAATATGGTTTTCCGAATATTGCGCTTTAAGGGGGTACGATTTCACATTTAAATCTTTAAGGTCACTGGACCAAACTTTACCGGACTTGTTTCGCCTAACGCAAAAAGAATCGCCATACACGGAATAAGTATCCCATTTTAAATATCTTTAATATACCGTTTTGGAGATATTCGCCGCCGAACTTCGAAGTCGTCCGAAATCGGGCCAAAATTTTGCATGTTTTACGCCCTCAAAATTTTTTTGGGGTGCGCCTCTAAAATTTTGGATCGGCATTATAAAAAACGGTCTAGTACTGACCACCGTGCAAAATTTTAAGCTGGTCGGTTCACGCATCTCAAAGATATCGCGTTGGGAAAAAAAAACATCATGCGTAAAACAGAAGTCCTTCCGAAAACTATCGTTTTCGAACGGACTAACTAAAAATTTGGGGCAAATCCCAACGTGAGTCCGCCCGGCGCCTCAAGTCCAATTGGGGAAAATTAAAGGTGGGAGGGTAAAATGTCTCCGGCATCAAAGTCACATGGCCAGAACTCAAATGCATTGGTATACGACGAACGCGCATTGTCGACTTAGAGTAGGTCAACATGAGCGCTTATAACTTTTTTGTAGTGGACCGACTTTCACAATTTTTTTTGTTCAACGCCCAAAAGATCGCTTTCGTCAACGCCGTTTACATATTATCTTTATCGATTTCAGAGATATTTGCGCTCAAACTCGAATGTTGTCGTAAATCGCACCGATTTTTGCACGTTTTTTGCCTTCCCAAATTTTAAGGGGGCGGTGCCCCCTAAAAGTTGTAACCGCCTTATCACCCCCATCTAGCAGCACGTCACGTGGTTAAGTCTCATGAAGCTACTTTCTTTGGTTCCAAAGATCCTTCGTCTAATACGCTACATTTTAAGGCAATTTTTGACTCCCATTTAAAAAAAGTTGTAAGATGGGCTTCTGTCTCAGGTGGAAAGTGCGTTAATAAGACTTGGTTATTCTCTAGCGCGTGTCTTAGTGACCGAAATACGGTTTTTCGAAAAATGCGCTTTAAGGGGGTACAATTTCACATTTAAATTTCCAAGGTCATTAAACCAAACTTCACCGTACTTGTTTTGCTTAACGCAGGACGAATCGCCATAGACGGAATGACTATCCGATTTTGAATATCTTCATCCTTTTCGAAGATTTTCGCCGCTGAACTTTAAAGTCGTCCAAAATGGGACCAAATTTTGCATGTTTTTGGCCCCCGAAATTTTTTTGGGGTGCGCTCCCCAAAATTTTGGACCGGCATCATAAAATTCGGCCTAGTACTAACCATTGTGCAAAAATTTCAAGCCGGTCGCAGCACCCCCTAGGAACCGAGATATGTTTTTTCCGAAAAATGCGCTTTCGGTGGGTTTAATTTCGCATCGAGATCTCCAAGGTCTCTGGACCGAACTTCACCGGACTTGTTTTGCTTAACGCGGGAGAAATCGTTGTCAAACGAATATTACACCGATTCTGAATATCTTCATCCATTCCAAAGAAATTAGCCGCCAAACTTTAAAGTCGACCGAAATCGGGCCAAATTTTGCGTGTTTTTGGCCCCTAAAATTTTTTTCGGAAGGCTCCCCCAAAATTTCGGCCCGGGATTATGAAACTGAACATACTCAAGAGCATCGTGCAAAATTTCGCGGCGATCGGCCAACTGAGCTTGAAGATTACGCAGCGAGAAAAAAAGAACATATAAACCACAGCAAAACTTAAGTCCGATTCCGCAAGCTATCGCTTACGGGCGGACTAAAAAGACTAACTAAAAATTTGGGGCAAAGCCCAACGTGAGTCTGCCCGGCGCGCTAAGTCTGATTGGGGGAAATTTAAAGGGGTGAAATTCCCCCTTTAGCAAAGTCACGTGGCATGCACACAAATGCATTAGCATACGCACAACGCGCACTATTGATTTAGGGTAAGTAAACATTACCCGCGTAATCTCTGATGTTAGTGGACCAAAGTTCACAAATTTTTTTTTTTATTTAACGCGAAATTAATTGTACGCCGTTTACCGCTTGTCGATATTTTTATGCAGTTCAGAGATATTTGCGCTCAAAAATCCTTCGTCTAATACGCTACATTTTAAGGCAATTTTTGACCCCACTTTAAAAAAAATTGTAAGGGGCCCCCGTTTTCAGTGAAGGGTGCGCTGGTAAGACTTGGTAATTCTCTAGCGCGTGTAAAAATTTTGAAGGGCAACACCAGCTAGTGGCCGAAATATGGTTTTCCGAAAAATGCGCTTTCGGTGGGTTTAATTCCATATCTAGATCTCTAAGTTCACTAGATTGAACTTCACCGGACTTGTTTTGCCTAACGCGGGAGGAATCGATGTCAAAAGAAAACTTACCAATTTTGAATATCTTCATTCGTTTCGGAGAAATTGGCCGCCAAACTTCGACGTTGACCGAAATCGGACCAAATTTTGCATGTTTTTTTGCCCCTAAAAAATTTTTTGGGAAGGCTCCCCCAAAATTTCGGCCTGGGATTTTAAAAAAAAACATACTTCGGAGCAGAGTGCAAAATTTCGCGGCGATCGGCCAACTGAGCTTAAAGATTACGCAGCGAGAAAAAAAGAAAATATATACCACAGCAAAACTTAAGTCCGCTTCCGCAAGCTATCGCTTACGGGCGGACTAACAAGTGTTACTACTATAGGCTTAAAAAACATACAAAACTAAAAATTTGGGGCAAAGCCCAACGTGAGTCCACCCGGCACTCTAAGTATGATTAAGGAAAATTAAAGGGGATAAAAACAAAGAGGAAAAAATTTTTCCGGCATCAAAGTCACGAGGCCCGAACGTGAATGCATAGGCATACGTCGAACGTGCATTGTCGATTTAAAGTAGGTCAACATTAGCGTTTATAACTTGGTTTCTAGTGGACGGAATTTCACAAATTTTTTTTGCTCAACGCCAAATGGAGCGTTCTTGTCAACGCCGTTTAGACTATGTCAATAACTCCATCGCTTCCAGAGATATTTGCGCTCAAACTTGAAAGTTGTAGTAAATAGCACCGATTTTTAAACGTTTTTTGCCCTCCCAAATTTTAAGGGGCGGTGCCCCTAAAATTTGTACTTGCTTTAACACCCCAACATAGAGGCACATAAAGTGCCAAAGTTTCGTCGGGCTATACCTCCTAACTTTAAAGTTATCAGAGTTAATTTATTACATTTTAAGCCAATTTTTGACCCCCCTTTAAAAAAGTTGTAAAGGGGGCCGCCGTCCCCGTTGGAGAATACGTTAGTAAGACTTGACCATTCTCTAGCGAGTATAAAGATTTGGGGGCGCAGCACCCCATAGAAGCCGAAATATGGCTTTCCGAAAAATTTGATTTTGGTGTGTAAACATTAGCCGCGTAATCTCTGATGTTAGTGGACTAAAGTTCACACAATTTTTTTATTCAACGGAAAATTAACTGTGTTTAATAACGCCGTTTGCCGCTTGTCGATATTTCTATGCAGTTCAGAGATATTTGCGCTCAAAGTCGAAAATTGTCGTTAAACGTACTAATTTTTGCGCGTTTTTTGCACTCCCAAATTTTAAGGGAGCGGTGCCCTTTAAAAGTTGTAACCGCGTTATTACTCCCATCTAGCAGCACGTCACGTGGCAAAGTCTCATGAAGCTACTCCCTTTGGCTCCAAAGATCCTTCGTCTAATACGCTACATTTTAAAACAATTTTTGACTCCCTTTTGAATAAAGTTGTAAGGTGGCCCCCGTCCCAGGTGGGGAGTGCGCTACTAAGATTTAATCATTTTCTAGCGCGTGTAAAAATTTCGGGGCACAGCACCCACTAGCGGCTGAAATACGGTCTTCCAAAAAATGCGCTTTTACGGGGTACAATTTTACATTTAAATCTCCAAGGTCACTGGACTAAACTTTACCGTACTTGTTTCGCCTAACGCAGGACGAGTCGCCATAGACGGAATGACTATCCAATTTTGAATATCTTTATCGCTTTCGGAGATATTCGCCGCCGAACTTCAAAGTCGTAAAAAATTGGGCCAATTTTTGCATGTTTTTGGCCCCTGAAATTTTTTTGGGGTGCGCCTTCTAAAATTTTGGACAAGCGTTATAAAATTCGGCCTAGCGCTGACCATCGTGCAAAATTTTACGCTGATCGGCCGACGCATCTCGGAGATCTCGCGTTGAACCAAAAATTTGTAGCAAAACATAAACAACCTAGAAATTTGGGGCGAAGCCAAACGTGAGTTTGCCCAGCGCCCTAAGTCCGATTGGGAGAAATTTGGAAAAGGGGTAAAAAGGGGGGAATTTCCCCGGCATCAAAGTCACGTGGCCCGAACTCAAATGCATTGACATACGCCGAACGCGCATTGTGGACTTAGGGTAGGTCAACATAAGCGCCTATAACTTTGTTCGTAGTGGACGGAATTTCACAATTTTTTTTGTTTAACTCCAAAGGGATTTGTCAGTGACTCTTAGTTTACGTCCATATTAGTTTAGATGGTTATTTTTAATTTGTCAATAATTGGTTTGGCACGCAAGTGATTAGATTCTTTTGTTTACATCTGGTATTTAGTGTATGTAGTCCGGTTGTCAATCATCCGCTTTACTACGTGAATTTTACCGCGAAGTGTTTAGTTTTTGAACACTTTTGCCCTGAATCATGGATTCATCCGCATCGAGACTCTGGCAAAGTCGATTTGTTGTACTGACTGACCCTTCTTTGTGTTTCGGACTCAGTGGTATTAGCACGTGGTGCTTTGAGAGACGGTGAAGTCCGCGTTCTGATGAAGAAGGTCGAAATTTTTTATCACTGGTAAGTGATAAAGGAACTGTACACTCGATATACATGGTGTGCATGACAACGCGGTGATGGTAGGGAAACGACGTACTGATTTCCTTTTTTTCCGCACGTAAAGTCGGACATCTGTGAAGTGATCTTGGAGAGATTTCTGATCCAGCGTCCGTGACGGTTGGCTACGACGAGCTCACTAGCTTCGTGGCGACAGAACTCATCGACCGTGAGAATTCAATTGCCGCCTGACTCCGATATCCATGTCCACGTCGACGAAGTGCCGGAGACTGCGCAAAGCAATTGTTTGGTCCCTGAATGTATCTGATTGTATACATCTTTGTGAGTTTGATAGACATTTAGTTTGCAGAGATTTCTGCATGGTTCAGAGCTCCTTCTTATTTGTTTTTTTTCTGACCTGCATACTTTTCCTGTAAATAAAGCTGTATATATTTGCAAAATAAAAATACGGTTGTTTTGGCATTTTAGGTTAAGTAGGCAGCTCGGGTATCGCGCCTACAGAATGGAAAAGTCAGTTCTAGTTCTGCTACATAAGAAAGGCAGTGCTATGGAATGCAGCAACTACCGAACGATTGCCTTGACAAGCCATCTCGGCAAAGTGCTAATGATGATCCTAACAGAAAGACTGAGGTCACAGATAGAAGAACACATGGCGGACGAACAAGCAGGATTTCGCAAAGACAGAAGTACAGTACAGCAGATCCTAGCCCTGAGACTGATAGC
>Ga0209367_1006663_pt1 | contig 15964 bp, 7 predicted proteins | sample WorMetLIZISLAND2_FD_187412 | JGI IMG/M metagenome (GOLD analysis project Ga0209367, IMG submission 187412) | Marine gutless worms symbiont microbial communities from Max Planck institute for Marine Microbiology, Germany - Olavius geniculatus... ... | reverse complement strand
GGACTGGTGTCATTAACATTAAAAACCTAAAAGGTTCTTAATTCATTAACACTTTCAGTGCATGTAACTCTACAGTGACTTTTTTATTGATATTATGGTTTAAACAACGCATTTTCAATGACTGAATTTTAACTAAAATTAACGATTAATTAATCGTTAAATTTCAAAAAGTTAACTATTAAAAAAATTTTAATCGTTACCAGCCCTAGTTTCTATATCCATGCAAAATAGCAAAAATAATACTTGAGTGTTAAAAATTTCACAGATAGCTGTCAGACAGCGAAATACGTCAAAAGTACAAGTTTAAGGATATTTTTTACTTTAAGGAAACTCGCTTTAAAACTTCAACTTTAAACATTGATGTATCTCCTCTGTCTAAAAATTGCCATTTTCTGCGTTCACATTTAGCAACTGCCGTCGTCGCTGTTTATAACAAACTGACTACATGTATAATTTTAGTCCAGTACTTTCCATTCTGTCTGTTTATTCTGTCTCTTGTTTGCTGCCTTCGATTAACGAATAAAAATACATATAAAAAATAAATATATAAAATGTCACTTAGGCTATACCGAAGTGTTGAGCACAGTTGACGCAATGGTTTATAATGCCCAGACAGACACGCAATTTCTCTCCCGTGCAGACGACAGACTACTGATTTTCAGGTATTGATTTGCTCGCTATGGTTTTATTACAGCACCAGCTATCGCCAGCACATCATTGCATACGACGCCTACTGTTACAGTAGCTTATAGGCCTCTATATCGGTGCAATGAAAAACACATACACGTATGAATTTATTAGAGTTTACAAATTAGCCTAGATTGTTCACGTTTTGTTTGCTTTTCGGGTTTCGCTATAAAACTGTTAGCATCTTAGTCTTTTTGCTGCAGCAGACCCTATCTTAAGTATAGTGTTCATGCGTGCTATACGATTGTTCAGTGTGTCAGTCTGTTTCTATACGAGTTGTTGCGTACAATTACATCGCATCTCAAAACATAAATATACAAATAAGTTATTTCCGCGCCTCGTCCCTACTTTTACGCCAGACTGCATACGACAGCACAGCATTTTGTAGGATTTAGCAAAAAGAATTAAAAATATCGTAGACTTTACAAGAAAATCTATCTTTGTTATTAAAAGCGCATAAAAATTGACTATAAGCTGAAAAAGGCGCAGTGTGTAGCTAACTATAGGCCTAGTATAAATATTAGACCTGTCGAAAAGTTAATTTTTTAATGTATTAACGCACTGCGTTAATTTTTTTAACGCATTAATTAACGCGCTATTAACGCATTCAGGCCCATCGAGATGGAGAGCAGAGGGTAGGTTAGCCATGGCCCTTCGACGTTTGGGGGGCCCGCCTGTAGAATATAAAAAGTTAGAAACACATTTTAAACACATAATCAACAATAACTGCCGTCATAGCTAGCATAGAAATCTATTAGCCTGTCGTCGAAATAATAATTTTTTTTACAGTAGTGATGGAACGGCAACTAGAATTTAGTTACTTAAACTTATTCGATTGTCAAATAACCGCAGTTTAACGGAATATTGGAACTTATATGTCACGGATTTTAGTAAATTAACATAAATTTACGTATGTGCATCAATTTTTTTAACGCGCTTTAATTTATTAACGCATTATTGCGTTAATTAATGCGTTAATTTGACAGCTCTAATAAATATATTAAATACAACACATATATCATACATTGGTAATTTACCTGTTCTCATAACATAGGCCTATACCAATATACTATATAATAAACTTATCAGAAACAAAATATACGTCTTTATTATTTGTAGTCATATCGAAGATATGCTATCTTATGAAGCATTTAAAGCTCTAAAAATTAAATTTAATGATATTTATGATGAAAAAAATTGTTTGTTTCAAAATTAGGCTGACATGTAACAGTCCTACTTTAGGACTAGCAAAACAAGCTTCAACATGTACAAATAAAATAGTTTGTTTATAAACTCATAAATATGTTTTTGAATAGGCTTACAATGTAGGCTTTACAATACCTTTTACACGCTAAACGCAGATCTAGCGAAGCTCAGATCAGCAAATTTATCACTTTGTATTTAAATTACTGTGCATGTACAAGAATTGAGGTTAATTTTTAAAAAATATTTTTAAAAAGCGATGAATGTACCGTGTATATACGATTTTTCAAAATCGTATTAGCAACAAATAATTTTAAAATAAAAAGATATGCTGTATAAAAACTTGCATCAATTTTTGATTTGCTATTTTAATATAATTTTATTAATTCGGTGCTCATTTTATCCGCATTTCATTATTTGAATTATTGTTTCGTCATAAGCAGTGACAACAATAACATTTTAAATAATAAAACGCAGATAAAATAAGCATACATAACATTAAAGATTTTTTAAGAAAATGCGCTATATAAATTCACTTTTTACATTTTTATTGACATAACAAATTACATGAAATAAATACAATAAGATAACAATCACAAATGTGTGCAAAGCCTAAAATTCGGCGAGTTTCTAGCCAACATTATTTTGCGCTTCGTAAATTCATTACTTTACTTACTTGCATCACATTTTAAAACTTTTTTGCTACTATATAATTACGAAAAATCGTACATATTTTGCTTAGCCTATTTTAAATACAGTTTTAATATGTTAACGTTATTTTGCGGGTGCATAAAAGTTTAGATATTATGCTGTATCCCACATAAACGCAGTTTGTCCAGTGGATGGCCGTAATAGGCTACGTCCGATAACTTCACGGCAGCGAAAGAAGATGTTAATTGGACTTGACATGGCATGCACTGTGGCGAGGGCATGAACTGCAGGGACCGGCTGACATGGTCAATTTGCGCTCGTGCACAGTAGATTGGCTAGTGGCTATTCAAGCCATTAAGTGCATCTTGACACGTACTGTCAAGTTTAGACTTAACTTATCTACACTTGGCGTGATCGGAGTCGGTTTAAAGTTTCGTGACTGGTCGTCGCGTGACCCTTGGTGAGGCCTACCGTGTGGTGGAAAAAACTGCGCCGATCGGTGCAAAAATGAGCGAAATATCGAGATTCAACTAAAATTGAAACGAAAAACAAACCCTCCCCCCCCCGAAAAATTTTTTTTGGAATATTATGCTGTAGCTCACATAACGCAGTAGGTTCGAACGGGCATTTTCTCGAACGGGCATTAGAAAAAAACACATTTTCGCGAAAAAAAAATTTTTGGAGGTGGGAGCCTCCCTTAACCCCAAAATTTGGGGACCCCTGATTTTTAAAGTTTGCGTCGACATCTGAACATTCTGTGAAAATTTTGTCAAGATCGGCTGCCGCAAAGTCGAATTACATGCAACTGAACTTCGATTGCTCATTCTTCATAAAGCTGGCGATTCGACTCAATCTCTGCGCTCGAATTTGTGCAAAATGTTAGTTTTTAGCGATTTTTAAACAAATACAAAAAACGATTGGCAACAGCTAGGCGACTGAAATTTGGCAGCAACGTTCAAGGCAGTTTACTTCAACACCGTATATACTTTGACCCAGATTGCGCCATAAATACGTCTGCTAGGCAACGCCAAATTTTGCATAACGGCCTATGGCGAAAAAGGGTTAAGGTTATTTTGCGCGATTTTCATTCTGGCAATTTTTTCTTTCATACTGCGTTATACTTGCATTGTTGCTGGCTACAGCGTGTGCGAGTTTTAGTCGCAATATGGAAAAAAAGTTAGCCAATACCCGTAATGGAAATTTTAGGGAAAATGGCCAAAAATTGGCTAGGGAGCGATATCGAAATTCTGTCTTCAGCATTTTCGGCATCGTCGTCCCCTATAAGCGTGCCGAATTTGGTTCGGATCGCTTTGGAAATGACAAAGCTACAACTTTTTTTCGATTTTGCATGAGCCCCTGTGGAGACGACTTCGCCTATCCGACCGAAAAAGTCGACAAGCGGAGTCGATATGATTAACTCCTCCACAGCAGCTAAAGCGCCTGTCTGTCTGCACGTCTGTCTTATGCATCAATGGTCTTGTGACCTGGGCCAAGGGGTATTTGCTCCCTTCTTTAATTTTAGTTCCCGTAAGGCTTTTTCTGCGCAAATACAAAATATGTACATGGCAGCCTATCCTTCATTTCAAGAAACGTGATAGCAAAATTAAAATGCTGTGCATACATCCATGACGTCTTTTGTCGAAATTTGAAGCTGTTAGTTGGAAAAACGATACAACTTTCTGCCAGATTTTTTGAAAATCATATCGCTCAACCCTATGACATAAATTAGCTTACTTTTTGTTTTAAATTACAGTATATGTAACCCAATAAAAGACGGTGAAACAAAAAGTCGCTCAAGATGAAGCAAGCAAAACAAACTTTAAGGCGCGAACGGCTGCCAGAAGTCGCCTATAAAAATTGCTGCATTTTTGCCCAATCTGCATGCAGGCAATCTGCTTTCTGCCCCAACTTTCTTAACCCGACTCTCGATGGAACCTATAAACTACAGTCTGTCTGTCTAGGGGCTTTTATCGCCATATCTGGTGGGCGCAGCTTGCGCCCAGTAAAAACAAAGAGGAAAGTTTTATTAAAGCTGTACGTAGAACCTCCAGCAGAGCTGTTTTTAGCTCAAAATGCATCAAAATCGTTTGGCGGCCGGTCTTTGCCCGGACCCGTTGAAAAAGCTTACAGCGCTCCCACAGACTCTCTAGCTGGACTAAATGTGTGGGGCTGCTGGAAATAGAAGGGGGAAAATGAAACGCGAAAGGGAAGTAAAAGGGAAAGAAAGAAAGGGAGAAATAATGAAAAAATAAAAAAAAGTAAAAAAATGGGGAAAATAGGGCGGGAAAACGGGGATAGTCGAACTTTAAGCCCGATTTCGATTTTATAGGTTTGGGGGGCTAAAAGCCCCTGTGTCTATCTTATACGCTGCAGGCATTAGCAGCTGGACGTAGGACTAGCCTATATCTGGATCAGCTGACATGGCAGTGGTTAATGCTAATGCGCCCTGTGGGACCTATTGGCCTACCTGCTATCCTATCACTTGACCAGGTCGAGTTTAATACACCATGCATCAGGGGCGCAACCAGCCAGAGTTTTGTATGCAGGCGATGTATACAGGCCATGCGCTGAAATATATACATTTATTTACATGCAGAAATATTGAAAACTTCTATTGGAAATAAGAAAAAACATTTTCTCAATAATTTGATAGTTTATTTTCTGTAATATTTAAAGCAATTAACATTAAACGTTTAATTAAAATTTAAGAAAACATTCAAATGTAAAAATCAGTAATTTATTAATTTATTGCAGCTGTGTGGCAAACAAATGCATGTATGCAAAGTTTAACACCTTTTTTCAAACAGCTACATTATAACTTGTTCCCTATAAACATAGCTAACAGAGACCAAAAAAACTCTGGTCTTAATGCGCGCCTGCGTTGGCATACTGTAGGCCTAGTTCTGTAGATCTGTCTACAGCAGTATATTGTCTTGAGTCTCGACTCTTGTCAGTGGTGACAGTACACAGACGCCAGACACTGACAGTCACGATAGCTAGGCCTATGCATGCACTAGCCTATAGGCCGGGCCAAGTCATGTCAAGTTGCCAACGTTACTGATGGCTTGGGGCTGTGACTGACCATATTATAGCAGTGGATGTGTGGCCTTCAACTTAGCGCACACACAATGACGTTGACAAGTGTAGACATTGGTCAGCTGCCATGGTCCTGTTTTGCACATACAGGGTGGGCAAAAAGTGACACCTTTTTCAACTACACTGTGTCTCAAAAAAGCACAGCGCTATTATTTTTTGAATAGCTCCGTGAAACGCGGATCGATTTTAATATTTTTTGGCACGCAACATAAAAAATTGACGTAAACAGCTATAGTTTTGCCCACCTCACCTTAATACTGTTGCTACACTACTTTGCAAAATGCAGAAGTCGTAGTTTGGCCGTCTACAACATTCCCGAAAAGCTGTTTGTATACTGGTATTTAAAACGACGCTTCTTTAAAATTCGACTTCTTCACTTATGATTCATTAAAGCAAATTTTGTGTATTTTTTTCATATTAACTTTAAAATATTGGACACTAACTTATTAATATTAATATTAATATTAGTTTCAGTTTAACACAGTTATTGATGATGCTATAGAGAGCCACTGTTCATTGGGACACAGTGTACATGTGCCGTGGTCCTGTTCTGTATAAACACCATTATACAGACCTGTCAGACTGCCCACATTCTCACGGCCGTGTTGCCTGCAGAATTTTCACACGAAAAAAGCAGGCTAGCATTATAAAGGCCGCGTTTCGTTGAAATGCGGCGGTGTATTCGCGTCAAATGTCGATAGGCATGGACTGCGTTCACCTTGGGACTCGAGCGGTGATATCTCAACACCGTATTATTAATTATATCAACAACTAACATAATAATAATACGATCCCACACCGGCTCGAGACCACAGGGTAACCGCACGGTCCATACATGTATATACCTGGCTACACCTGCGTTCACGCGCTGACAACCTAAATCAATCAAGCAACCAATCAATCAGAAAATAACTACTTGATTGTTGTACAATAATAATCAGGGGCTTACAATCACAAATATGCATAAAAGCTAAAATAGAACGTATGACTAAATTAAAAAATAATAAACTTGAATTGTAGACGCAACTCTCACTATAAAACAGTAATGTTGTTAGATTTCGTTGTTATTATCATAATTCTTTAGCTTTAAAAATAAATATTCACGTTATGTTTACTCTAAGTTGTATATGGTTCCGCCTAAAGTTTCCTCACGAAAACATATTTTAATATTCGTAGAAAAAATCTACATACTATATCGGTTTTCTCGCGCAGTTCTACGTTTATCAATATTAAGTTTTTTGCTGGTTTTTCGCATCAATTTTTGTAAAATATTGTTCATCACTATGCCTAAACCTTCAGTGCCATAACTACTCAAAAATATATGACCTTCTTATCGCACTGAGATAAAGATAGCTATTAATGCATAAACCTGTACGAAATGGTATTTATTCATGTGAGAATATAAGGGCCTATACTCCCCATTGTACATGCGTGCCGATAAAATCAATGACGAAATTAACTCATCATCGATATTTGCCCGATATCCTGAAAAAGTTAACAGCCCCATAAGCTTAAAGGCGTTTTTATCTGATACGCTGTCTTCCAATTACTGTCCACTTCATCCCCTGACTATGCGCTGCAGTCGTTTGAATTACATCTAAGCGATAGTATAAGCATTTCAGCAGAGCCCGATCCATGCACATAGGCTACAGTATATCGTATCTATAGGAAATAACGTTGAGAATAATAGCTGTAGACGTCGCCAGCATCGGCAGTCAGAACCTGCGATCTGCAAGGCGTGGTTAGCCTGCTGCAGGTACCACGGCCGTGCTTTTAGTCATACCGGTCCATCTATACCACAAAACGCTTTTCCGAAAACTCTTAAATTTAGCATATACTCTTAATCTACTTTTATCTGCGCCGTCTAGAAATATATCTCTCGTTTTGCTAGCATGCACACTAAGCGCTTATGAGGTTATTTATGCTCCATATACATTACTTAACTTAGTTAATTGCATTGCATGTGTCACGACTCACGAATGCATTAAGCATTTTGTTTCCGCCCGGGAAAATTCACGCAAAAACTACGAAACGATCTTTAAAATTTATTCATTTACTATTAGGCTTATTTTATAATTTACGCAGCAGTCAAATTTTTTTCGCTTTTTTAATTTTTACATAGCATTACTTGTTTTTATTTCAGCTAGCTACAGACAAGCTTGCCAGTTTTCTCGTGTAAATCATGCACAAATTCGTCAGTAGATAACACAGAATTTACGCCAATTCTAAATACACCAGAACCGAGCTTAAAACGCAAAACAAACTGATAAGCTTAGGCTAAAACGAAAACAGTAACTGTTGTGTGTGCGCTGCCGTGTCGTGCGTCAGTGAAGTAACTGGACCACCACGGGGCGCGGTTTCGTGCCAAGGTTAGCTGCTGCATTTATTTCAATGTTGCTCAGCAGGCAGGCAAGCGAGCTATGTTTTTCCACTCGCACGGGAAGCCAAGCCAGCAGCGCCCGCCCCCGGAGGGGAAAGAGGGAAAGTGCCGCGAATAGGGTGGGTTACCATGGCAACCCAGCCTCAGCAGCCCAGTGAGCCACGCAACATCGACAAAAAAACAGGCGAAGCCGCCGCGCCAGCTGACTGCAGACTCTGCATTCGTTCCTGCCTTAGCTGCTGCCAGGCATACTGGCTACTTATGAACGAGAACGTTACTGCTTATTCTTTGAACGAATTTACAACTTTGAAAAAACACCAACCAATAAAATTGTAAATTGCTGAATTTACACAGACCATTCGCCATAAGTATGCATCCAGACCTGTTTATGATAATCGCTATGCACAATTAGCATTTTGCACCCATCTTCTCAGAAACCGCATTTGGTGCCACCAAGTGTTGTACTATTTTTTATGTTAGATGTCCAAAGAGACGGAGTATTTTTTTTATCTCACCTAATCTTTCATCTAGACTTCTCGTTTTTTGGCAGGCGTATTTGAGGGGACAGTGATGTATTACAATTGTTCCCTGTTCTGATATTGTTTGCAGGAAAACGGCGTTTCTTCGCGTTTTTTTTGACTACACCTCTGAAGTTACTCAATTCAGTGTGAAAAAAACTGTTGCTGGCTGATAGAAGCAGCCAGTAAGCCCTGAGTGGGGGTGGGGGCAATGTATTGAGGTCTGGCCGTCTCTCCGTGTGCGTTGAGGCGGTAAGTCAGTTGCGTTGCTGCGTTCAATATGCCGCCAGTTCGTCAGCACACCACTCTGCATGCCGAGATATAGGTGAACGGACAGAATTTCCCCCGGAGAGAAACCTTTCTCAACGACACATTAAAAACAATAATTAACCCCCACGTGCTATAAAGTATTGCTGCCAATGTTGACAGTCGTCCCAACAAGTGTATATGAAATTGTATATTTATATTATGTTTAGTTCAAATTGGCCATGTTTTAGGAAGAAAAAAATCAAGAACATGTTCAAAGACTTTCAAGTACATTTTCAGACCCATTTTCGTAATATTCTACCACGTCACGTTAAACGTTTCTGGCATCGTATGAAAAAATAACTTTAAATTTTTACATCGGAATCATAATGATTCTGAACAACCAAAATTCAAGACTTTTAAAACCCTTTGACATCGAATTCCAAAATTTTCAAGACTAAGTTGGTTTTCAAAAAGTTTTCAAAAACAAAAGTTTTTTTCATAAATTGTCAAGTATTTGTGGTCACCTTGTTAGTTTCTAAAATGTCTTTCATACAATAGTGAAAATAATAAATACATTTCTTTTAGCTGAATAGCACTATGCGGCAAGAACTCGGCAAAAGCAAGCTAAATGCTACGTTACACACCAGTGCAACGTGTACGCGAAGAAAAACATTTTTCTGCTAATGTTTCCATATTTTTCTCTACTGTGGGGGAGGAAAATTTCTCCGCGGGAGTATATAATAAAATTATGTCCTGAATTGGCCGAGATAAGCCAGCCAGCCAAGACTGCACGCGACTATTGACCGATTTCTCTACACCAAGCTCGCCTGCTTGCCTTAGCACAGCAGCTCTGCCTGGCCAACGCTCTTGCTCTATGATAATAGCAGCGCTGCAAACTACACGACTGCACGTATAGCATCGAACCCTCAGCTCAGTAACCCAGTTTTCATTTAACGCAAAGCACACACAACTAAGACAGTGCTTAAGCCTGATTGAGTCTGTTAAATCGGTGTAAAATGTGTGGCGGGACGGAGCCCGACATAAATTTTCTGACATTGACGGACAAAAACTTGCCGTGAATTCAGTGCTGCAACTGTGAGCAGTCTCGCTGCTGTTACCTGATTTGAAATACGGTCTTTTGCATTTAGAAGTCTTATATTATACTAAGCCAAAAAATGTCGTCCTGCGCCAAGTAAACTTTTAAATGCCGCGACACGCCATGAAAAAACCCCATATGCAGGTCTATACAAATGTTGTCCGATATTCTTTGTTTTCATGGGGTCCAGTTCGGCCGAATATGCTAAACAAACCTATAAATATGCCTATGTATATGTATGAATATACGTATGTATGAATAAAACAACCTTATCTAACCATCACTATTAGGCTACATTCAATTTTTAAAAAATGTCTCTGGATAACTGTCACAAGGGACGTCACGGCTGAAACGAAAGCGGCGTGGCGTGAGTTACATGAGTTGTATTGGATACGAAAAAGCTTTAAAACTCAGTCGCAAGAAAAAAAACTGCACGAAAGTATGGATCGACTAGATAATAAGCTTACACTTAGGCCTATCTTTCATTTCCAGCGAGACTTCCGCATGAGACTGATTTTTAAAAGATAGGCTGTGTTTCATTTCTTGTTACTTCCAAGCATGCAAACTGCACAGTCAGATTTTGCAATCACTTAAGATGGTTTTTGATGTTTAAGCTTGTAAACCATCCACCGATCAGTTTGTGTGGGCCTGAATTACTGTTTTTGGCCGAATAATTTAATCACTTATTAATTGATTGACAAAAGCTACTGACGAATCGGCACTTCACAAAACTGTTGCAAAATCAATCCAGAAAATTAAAATTAGGCCTAACGGAAAAAAACGCAAAATGAGAAAGAAAAACCGAGAAATTTGTCAAAGTGTAGTCTTACAAGTACAAGATCTGATATTTTCTGTCTGTCTCACGTGCATCTACTTCATAAACGTTTACATACGACGTACAAAAGATACGAGGGAAGAAAATTGTGCACCATGAGCGACTCAAGTAGTGTTCCATGCCTTGACCTAGACATGCACACAAAAACAAACAAATGCAAACATGTCTCACTGTTACTATAATTGCTTCATACTATTTGCTGTTATTTAGGCAATTGTTATGCATGACAGAGACCGTGACGTAAAATCTTAAAAAATAAAGCCTGTCATGGTGGCCAAATCACTAAAAAGTCACTTTTCATCCATTGCAAATTTCAGTTTAGAGCAATTAAAATATTTTCAGTGATGTTTTCAACATGTTATTTATCGTCTTGGTCTTCAGGCGACTCGACAATAAAAAAAAATCTCAGTCTTAAGAAATAAAATCTTAAGTAGGCCTATTTCAAACTTTTTAAAATACAGAACCGAAGATTAATTAATATTTTAACAACCTAAATAACAATAAAGCAATTAGGCTTATTTTAGCATATTTCACTTTATGCTCACTACTAATTTTAACTTTACAATTAGTGCTGTATATTTCATTTCTGTGTTCATGCATTGTGAAAATTAACTTTCAAACTTTCGCTTTAGTTTTACTGTGAATATGTTTGATTTATGCCACCGCCTTTGATTATAAAATCTGGTCAAACAATAAACGAACGAAGATACAGTCTTTGCGGTAATTATTGCATCACACAATACCAATTGCGTATAAATACGTAAAGAAAAAAAATGCACATTAAAGTCCTGGACCAGTCCTGGCCATCATTCAAAGCTAAGATCAGTGACGTCATATCAGATGAAACCGGTAATATGCGTCTATTAGACGCACTATTTAGACGCAAAATACCCGTTGGCCCAGACGCACCGGACGCATTTTACCGACACCCGCGTAGAAAACGTGTTAATGTAGGCCTAGCCTGCATTTTGTTGAACCAAAACCTTCCGATATTAAGCTAAACCTGCGAAGGCTATTTCAAAATTTCGCTTAGCCTATTCGAAATTTCAACAGATGCATTATTTGATATACGACCGTGCTTTTCGTTCGTCAAATGCGTAAAATACATCAAATAGTCTTCGCAGTAACTGTTCTCCACATCGAGTAACGTTATTTTTCAAATTTCAAATAGCGACCACGTGTTTACAGTAATAGATTTATTAAACACGAAAGGCCTACATGCATATTCACTCTGAGAGACTGTGTCACTATCCCATTTTGTTCGAATGAAAAAAGCGATTAAAGCAATCTTTCATTACTGGAAAAGCATGGAACAAAAACATAAATATAGCCCTACTGATGCATACACATTTGCAACTGTTCGTGAGAAAAAAAAACAGGAATGCAGATTGTGAAACTGGAAACTGGAAACGAATGAAACAATAGGTCACGTGACTGAAATTTGGTCCACAATACGAACAGATTCTAATATCGGTAATAGATCGTTAACGGGAGGTAGAAAATGACTAAAAACTCACCCACTGCCGACCTGTCTCGTTCACAACGCTTCAGTAGCAAATTAAACTTCTAAATATCACTTTTTTAATTAACAGCAGCAATTAGAGCGGTTAGTTTTAACTTAACGAACCTGATGAGCCGATGAGCGAACCGCTTTACCGCCGTTCAGTGACACGGACGTTGTGTTCTGCCGCTGTGGCGCACGAATACACGCTGCGCGAGCCGGCCTGGAGATATCACTGCGGGCCACCCTGGCGAACGCAGCACTCAGCGTTGACCTTACATATCAGTGCGCACGCAAAGGAATAGTCCGCGCATTCATCAATTGATGTACGGGAGTGCGAGAGACGGGCAGACGGCAAAGGTATAAGCGATCTGGCTTTGACGCTGGAATTTCTAGTTTTCTCTGGCCTCGGGGGGACGTATAGGCCTAGATCATAGCCTAAGTGAAGTGAATCACGACACGATTGCTGACTTGTGAGAATGTGGTCAAACATCAAGGCCATGACCAAGACCAGTACGCAGCCCAGGCGTTCTTGCTTCTGGCTCGCTGTAGGTTTTAGGCGCTTAAAATTCTTTCACTTTTACGCCTTTAATATAGGATATTATGGGAAGGAGGAAGAGTAAGCAGTGGCGTAACTACGCGAAGCAAACGGATGCACTGCTTCCGGGCGCCGGTGTAAGACTCAAAAGGGGCGCCAAAGGGACACCAGAGGGGCTCCAGATTCTAAGGCAGGCCCGTCGAGAGCCACATCGGGGCCCGGGGAAACATTCTCGCGGGTCCCTCAAACATTTTCATGTGGCCCCTCTGGAAAAAAATTTGAATTTTTCTTTTCAAAATGGTACATTCTTGCGTACTTTATATTTCTGGCTGACGGCGGGGCCCCCCAAACGTCGCGGGGCCCGGGTAGCTTACCCCTCTACCCCACCCTTTCGACGGGCTTGTTCTAAGACTTTATTTTTAAAACTGTACTGTTCTCACTTTTTGATAAACTCCGCCAAATATAATGCAGTGAAATTGGCGGCTAGTTCTTTTCACCCCATTCTGTCGTTCAGTCTCTCTCGTTCGGTGCGTCCACAGTGGCGTATAGGCCTATAGGCCTACGTAAAATCACATTGATAATAACGTCGTTCCATTGTAATCCACAGCTTCAAAACGGGTATAGCTACGAACCTCGGATTTTGCATGCTTGTTTTCAGGGACAGTCCGGGTATGACCCCTTAAATTTTTTTTGGACAAGAGGGCGTAGCCAAGGTCAACTTAAGTGACCTATAAATTTTTAGGCGTTGAATGTCAATATTTTCAAAACGGTTATCGGCTTCAAATTTGGCATGCATGTTTACATACAAGGTGCGGCAAAAAAGTAACCCCCTATAGTTTTTTTGCTGTTTTTAGCAACCGTTTGGAATTTCAATTTAAAATTTCACAGATTTATTTACTGAAAGGTTTTACATTTAACTGCCAAATAAAATTTAATTCGGTTGAAAAAACGACGAAGTTATAGACTTTTTAACGTGACTGACTACTGATTTTTAGCATTAAAATGTTCAAGCTAAAATGCTATTTAATATTTAAAAACCGGTTACCACGTTACTGCCGATGACGCTACAGTGACGTTTTGATAAACAGTAATTTATTTTGTTTATAAATTATTACTAAATTATCGTTTTTTAAAACAATCACCGGCTGCCCACCAGATTCATCTTCCAGCAGGACAGCGCACCAGCACACACAGAGCGCAGCGCACAGAACTGGCTGCGGGCCAACTGTCCAGATTTCATCAAAAAGACTAGTGGCCTCCAAATTCGCGGGATGTAAACATGTTCAGCCGCTACTAAGCAGATTACACTGGCTTCGTATACCAGAACGTATTTCGTTCCGGCTGGCAGTGCTGTTGTATCGCTGCCTTCACGGCTCTGCACGAGGCTACCTGTCCACAGATCTACAGCATGTGTCACATCTTAACGCACGTTGGCAACTGCATGCGCTCTCTTCCACATCAGCGCTGGTCGCTCCACGCACTGTGCCTTCTACCATTGGCGACCGCACCTTTCCAGCGACTGCTGCATCGGTCTGGAACAGTTTGCCGGAGTCAGTCCGGTCATCGCCGTCGCTGCAAGTTTTCCGCAGCACTGAAAACCGAACCGTTTGCCATATCTTACAGCTGTTCTGAATCATGACTAAGAACATCTCATTGCCTTGACTACTGCGTGACTTCACTGTTATTGTTAATTTGTTACATGTCCTTGCAGTCTTAGGACTTGACGCCACGTTAAAGGAAATTCGTTTATCATCATTGTCATCATTAGATGTCATCTTTTAAGGCTAAAATGCACCAAAATCAATTTCGACTGGGGCTCCGCCTCAGATTTCCTATAGCTGAATTTGAAAACTCACTTTTAAGGGAAAGAAGGCGAAAAACGGGAGAGGACAGAAAGAGAGAGAAGAAAATAAAAGGGAGAGGAAGGAGAAGAAAGGAGAGAAAGCGAAGAAGAGGAGGTAGATGAGCAGTAGGCCTAGGCCCCCCTATTAGTGGAGCAGATATGTGACGTTTTTTGGGCGAATCGTTCAAAATATGATACAAGCACCAAATATGGCACAAATACTGCCTGAGGGTTATTTTCATAAAAAAGGCTGGCTACCTAAAATTCAAGATGCCGACGACTTTTTAAGATGGCCGTCATTCTGGCATATAATTGCATACTTTATAGTGGGGGTCCACATGTATTTCTGTAGGACCTGCTTGCCAAAATTGATTTTGTTACATCTCTGTTAGCGTTAGTGAAACCGTACCATTTTGAAAAATGATGACGTACAAATTTTTTGACCCTCACATAAACTTCTGTTGCTATGACAACCAAAAAACCCTTGGCAACAAGCTTAGTGTGCCTATAACGGAGATAATAAACGTCTAATTGTGTTAAATATTATTGCTATAATAAGCTGTTCATACGTTATTAAGTACAAGGAATCAAAGGGTGTATTTTTCACATAGCAACCGTTGCGATGGAGAAAGATTCTGCATAGCAACAGCCTATTCAACAGAGATATAAGCATGACACCTGAACCAAACCTTAGTCACCCCAGATCAGTGGTTATAGTTTTGCTTAGCAACCGTTACTATAGATACCGTGATAACCAAAGTTTTTTCATAACATAATGTTATTCGTTATGTGAGCTAGCTAAATCGTTACAAAATGTTTAGCACAGTCCAAAATGTCCTGAAAATAATGTTCCACAAGACTTGATAGCAAAATGGCTTAATTTTATTTACATTTTTACTTTGATCTGGTGTTAATATCGACAAAAATAGTTTCAGAATTTCCGGGTATACGGTGACTTTCTGTTGCTATAATACTTATAGCCTTTAGCAGCATCTTATAGAAATGACAAAAGTAACAAGAAATTTGACTTAATGCTTATGAGACGCGCGAAAGCATATAGCAGTTCCTGGTCGCAAATTGCCTTAGTCTATATCTCCATCTATTTCGTCGCAATTCATTCTTGAAGTGCTCGGCGCCGCCGAAAATTGCAAAAAAACAATGAAACCGTTATTTTTGGAGTTCGGAATTTTCTCAACGTCATCGATGTTGATACGACTAAACAGCTCGCTAGTCCCCGGCACCGCCGCCGTTCGCCGCCGTCGCTGCCATAGCTGAAAACATATATAGGCGGATCCAGGAGTTGAAGTTGGGAGGGGGGCGGGCCAAGGTCGAGCGCCGAAGGCGCGAACCGAGTCGAGGTGCCGAAG